>Ga0256841_1000037_pt1 | contig 145551 bp, 129 predicted proteins | sample 356308metaG_FD_185971 | JGI IMG/M metagenome (GOLD analysis project Ga0256841, IMG submission 185971) | Hydrothermal vent microbial communities from Mid Atlantic Ridge, Atlantic Ocean - 356-308 | ecosystem: Environmental > Aquatic > Marine > Hydrothermal vents | place: Atlantic Ocean: Mid...
CCCCCGCTCCATCGGCGCGCAAGTCGGGATTTACCTGAACCCGGAGCTGTTCTTCGTTTATGACCAAGGGGGAGATATAGTCGCATCGCCATCGCCTGAAGCCCAAGCGGCCTGAAACTGCCGTCTGTACGGCAGGGCATCGCGCAGGATGGAAGATGGCGCTTCCCCGCTTTGCAAAAACCGCCTCGTGCGTGTGTGGAATGCAGAAGCAAACCTGTCCGGACACAGGAGATGTATATGGCTCGGATTGAGTTGAATGAGGTTTCCCACAGCTACCTGCGCCATCCGGCGAGCCGATCGGACTATGCACTGAAGCAGATTCAGAGCACATGGGAAGACGGCGGCGCTTACGCCTTGTTGGGGCCTTCGGGCTGCGGCAAGACCACCCTTTTGAACATTATTTCCGGGCTTGTCGCACCCACCCGTGGGATGGTTACCTTTGACGGGCGGAATGTGACCGCATTGCCGCCGGAAAAGCGCAACATCGCCCAGGTGTTCCAATTCCCTGTGCTGTACGACACCATGACGGTTTTTGATAACCTGGCATTCCCGCTGAAAAACAGGGGCGTGAGCAGTGTGGAAGTCAAAAAGCGTGTCCATGAAGTGGCCGAGATTCTGGATCTGGGTGCGGTTCTCAACAAAAGAGCCGCCGGGCTGGCGGCAGATGCCAAGCAGAAGGTTTCGCTGGGAAGAGGCCTGGTCAGGGAGGATGTGGCGGCCATTCTTTTCGACGAGCCGTTGACGGTGATCGATCCCTATCTGAAGTGGAACCTGCGGCAGAAGCTCAAACAGATACATGAACAGCTGAAACTCACCTTCATCTATGTGACCCATGACCAGATGGAAGCGCTCACCTTTGCCGAAAGGGTGCTGGTTATGTACGAGGGTGAAGTCGTTCAGGTCGGCACACCCCAGGAGCTCTTCGAAAACCCGGCGCATACTTTTGTCGGGTATTTCATCGGCAGCCCCGGGATGAATTTCTTGCCCTGTACGGTGGAGGGCCGGACGGCAAGAGTGGACGGTGCCGTTATTCCGCTGCAGGACGAGCTGGCGGCTTTGGGGCGCAAGGCTGAAGGAAAACTGCAGTTGGGGATCCGCCCCATGTATCTGGAGGTGCGCGCCGACGCTGCCGAGGGTGCTGCGCCGGCGCAGGTCGTGGCGGTGGAAGACCAGGGAAGCGCGCGTATTGTCACCTTGAAACTGGCGGGTAATACTGTGCGGGCCAGGGTGCGCGAAGGCCAGAACGTACCCGAAAGCGATGCCTGGCTGGTTTTCCCGCAAAAGTGGGTGCGCCTCTTTGCCGATGGCCGCCTGATCGTGGGATAGGGGAATGCTGTGATGGAAAAATGGGAAAACAATAAGGCCTGGTTTCTGGTGTCACCGGTCATCGTGATCGTCGCCTTCAGCGCGATTCTGCCGTTGATGACGGTGGTCAATTACTCGGTCCAGGACATTTTCGGACCCGGGAACCGGGTTTTTGTGGGCACGGAATGGTTTAAGGAGATCCTGACGTCCCCCCGCCTGCACAGTGCGCTGTGGCGACAGTTCATCTTTTCCGGGCTTGTACTGCTGATCGAGATTCCGTTGGGGGTGCTGATTGCGCTGATGATGCCCAAGAAAGGCTGGGGGGTTTCCGCCAGCCTGGTCATGCTGGCGCTACCCCTGCTCATTCCGTGGAATGTGATCGGGACCATCTGGGTCATATTCACCCGGCCCGACATCGGCCTGCTCGGTGCGACGGTCAACGGCCTCGGCATCGCCTTCGACCATACGGCGAGCCCGACGGATGCCTGGATCACCATTGTCCTGATGGAAGTCTGGCATTGGACACCCCTGGTCGCCCTGCTGGCCTATGCCGGACTGAGAGCCATACCCGAGGCCTACTATCAGGCCGCTAAAATCGATGGTGCCTCAGCCTGGTCCACCTTTCGATACATCCAGCTGCCGAAAATGCGCGGCGTGCTGACCATCGCGGTGCTTTTGCGTTTCATGGACAGCTTCATGATTTACGCGGAACCCTTCGTTCTGACCGGGGGCGGCCCGGGCGACTCCACCACTTTTCTGTCCATTTATCTGGTCAAGGTCGCGCTGGGGCAGTTTGACCTCGGGCCTGCGGCCGCCTTTTCACTGGTCTATTTTCTCATCGTGTTGTTGTTTTGCTGGCTCTTTTACCAGGCGTTGCAGAATGTCGGCAGAGGAGAAAAAACATGAGGATTCAAAAGAAAACCATCGGCCTCGTTTTGTATATCGGGTTGCTGATGTTGCCGATTTACTGGATGCTCAATATGTCGCTGAGGCCCAATGCAGACATTCTGGGCTCTATGGCGCTCTATCCCCATCATCCCACCTTGGCCAACTACGTCAAGATCTTCACCGACAAAAGCTGGTATTCGGGCTACCTCAATTCACTGATGATTGTCGTGATGAACACCTTGATATCGCTGGGAACGGCCCTGCCCGCCGCCTATGCTTTTTCGCGCTATCGTTTTCTGGGAGACAAGCAGGTTTTTTTCTGGCTGCTGACGAATCGCATGGCGCCGCCGGCGGTTTTTGCACTGCCTTTTTTTCAGCTCTATTCCACCATCGGCCTGATCGATACACATATTGCCGTGGCGCTGGCGCACTGCCTGTTCAACGTGCCGCTGGCGGTGTGGATTCTGGAGGGCTTCATGTCCGGCATCCCCAGAGAAATCGATGAAACGGCGTTCATCGACGGTTTCAGCTTTCCCCGGTTTTTTATTACGGTTTTCGTTCCCCTGATTCGAGCGGGAATCGGAGTGACCGCTTTTTTCTGCTTCATGTTCTCCTGGGTGGAGCTGCTGCTGGCCAGAACGCTGACGGTCACAAACGCCAAGCCGATCGTGGCGACCATGACGCGTACCGTGAGCGCCGGGGGCCTGGACTGGGGGCTGCTGGCCGCCGCCGGCATCCTGACGATCATGCCGGGGGCGCTGGTGATCTGGTTTGTACGCAATTATATGGCCAAGGGGTTCGCCCTGGGCCGGGTGTAGGAAGGAAAAACGATGAGCCTCGAATGGATGGCGTGGACGCCGGTTACGGCGGGCTTTTTTATCGGCCTCGGACTGGTCCTGACGGGCATGACGATATGGGAGGTTGTCGCACCCAACGTTGAGCGTCGCGGGCTCCTGCCCATCACGACCTCCCGGGGAGATCGCCTTTTCATCGGCATTCTCGGAAGTGGTTACATTTTTATCGCCTGGACCGGGCTTACCGACTGGAAAATGTGGTTCGTGTTGCCGGTCTGCCTGGTATTTATTTTGCTTTCCATGCGCTATGCATAAAGCCGAACGGCTGCGACCGGCTACCGGCCGGGATGGCGGCTGAAAAGATAAGGCAAGGACCGCTTGACTGGAAAGGAAGGAGACCGCAAGGCGTGAATCATTTAACCGGAAAGGGGGAAAGCATGAACAGACGAAGGCAAGGGAGTTGTATCCGATCTATTGGCACGGTACTGCTGGCAATGGCGTTCATCTTTGCAGCCGGCACCGGCTGGGCCGCTTCCAAGTACGAGGCGGCCGCAAAGAAGTGGGTTGATAAGGAGTTTCAGCCCTCCACGCTGACCAAGGCCCAGCAGATGAAAGAGATGGAGTGGTTCATCAAGGCGTCCAAGCCGTTCCGCGGCATGCAGATCAAGGTGGTCTCCGAGACCATCCCGACGCATGCCTATGAATCCAAGGTGCTCACAAAGGCCTTTGAGGAGATTACCGGCATCCACGTCACCCATGATACGATCCAGGAAGGTGACGTCATCGAAAAACTCCAGACGGAGTGGCAGTCCGGCAAGAGCATCTACGACGCCTTTATCAACGACTCGGACCTGATTGGCGCGCATTGGCGCTACAATTACGTGATTCCATTGAGCGATTTCATGGCCGGTGAGGGCAAGGACGTGACCCTGCCGACCCTGGATGTCGACGACTTTATCGGCAAATCCTTTACCACCGGCCCGGACGGCAAGCTCTACCAGCTGCCGGACCAGCAGTTCGCCAACCTGTACTGGTTCCGGTATGACTGGTTCAAACGCCCGGATTTGAGGAAACGCTTCAAGGCCAAGTATGGCTATGAGCTGGGTGTGCCGGTCAACTGGTCGGCCTATGAGGATATCGCCGAATTCTTCACCAACGACGTCAAGGAAATAGACGGCAAACGGGTATACGGCCACATGGACTACGGCAAGAAGGCCCCTGACCTGGGCTGGCGCTTCACCGATGCCTGGCTTTCGATGGCCGGCGAGGGCGACAAGGGCCTGCCCAACGGCAAGCCGGTGGATGAGTGGGGCATTCGTGTGGACAAAAACAACCGTCCCGTGGGGTCGCGCGTCTGCCGCGGCGGCGGTGCCAACAGCCCTGCAGCCAAGTATGCGCTGCGCAAATACATGGAATGGATCCGTGAATATGCGCCGCCGGGTGCCCTGGGTATGGATTTTTATCAGTCGCTGCCCAGCCTGGCCAAGGGTAATGTGGCCCAGCAGATCTTCTGGTACACCGCCTTTACCGCCGACATGGTGAAGAAGGGTACGCCCGTGGTCAATGCCGACGGAACCCCCAAATGGCGCATGGCGCCATCGCCCCATGGACCCTACTGGGAAAAGGGCATGAAACTGGGTTACCAGGACTGCGGGTCCTGGACGCTGTTTAAGTTCACGCCGCTCAAACGGCTCAAGGCGGCCTGGCTGTATGCTCAGTTCACCGTGTGCAAAACCGTCTCCCTGAGAAAGAGCCATGTGGGACTGACCATCATCCGCGACAGCGACATCCGGGATAAATCCTTTACCAAACGTGCACCCTACCTGGGCGGGTTGGTGGAATTCTACCGCAGCCCGGCGCGTGTCTACTGGACGCCCACCGGCACCAACGTTCCGGCTTACCCCAAGCTGGCCCAGCTGTGGTGGCAGAATATCGGTGAGGCCGTGGCAGGTGAAGTCACTGTTGACCGGGCCATGGACAACCTCGCCAAGGAGCAGGACCGCGTGATGCAGCGCATCCAGCGCTCCGGCGTCCAGGGAGATAAGGGACCGAAGCTCAACAAGTGCATCGATCCCGCCGTCTGGCTGAAACGACCGGGTTCGCCCAAGGCCAAGCTGGCCAATGAAAAACCACAGGGCAAAACCGTGGATTACGACAAACTCCTTCAGGCGTGGCGGGAGGGCCGTGCCTTTTAACGCAAGTGCCGCCGATCCGTAGGCGTGGACCGGTACACTGCGGCCCCGGAGCCGGGGATGACAAGAGCTGTCTCCGGCGATGGAGTCTGCAGGTGAGGGCCAGAAGAGGGGCTGGAGCCAGAACTTCAGCCTCTCTTTTTCGTTGATCCGCCCCACCGGATCCGGTAAGTTTCTGCCGGAAGCGGAAATCCGGATTTTTTACGAAATCATTACCGTTTGAAATACAGCTGCGTGGGCTGTTTTGAAAGCAAGGCCGACCGGCCCTTACAGTTTGGAGAGGTGCATCATGGGGAAAAATCAGTTTGTAGCTGCCCTGGACCAGGGGACCACCAGCAACCGTTTCATCATCTTTAACCGTGAAGGGCGGATTGTGGCGCTGGATCAAAAGGAGCATAAGCAGATCTTTCCGCAGCCCGGGTGGGTGGAACACGACCCTGTCGAGATCTGGCAAAACGCGTGCGCGGTCATGCGTGGTGCGCTGTCCAAAGCCGGCCTGGCCGGGTCCGATCTGGCCGCCATCGGCATCACCAACCAGCGTGAAACCACCGTACTCTGGGATAAGCATACGGGGAAGCCCTTTACCAACGCCATCGTCTGGCAGTGCACGCGCACCGACGCAATCTGCCGGCAATTGGCGGCTGACGGCGGTCAGGATCGTTTTCGGGAAAAAACCGGGCTGCCGGTGGCGACGTACTTTTCAGGTCCCAAAATCCGCTGGATTCTGGACAATGTTCCCGAGGCCCGCGTGGCGGTGCAAAAAGGTCACGCGCTGTTCGGCACCATGGAAAGCTGGATCATCTGGCAGCTGACCGGTGGTCCTGCCGGCGGGGTACACGTCACCGATGTGACCAACGCCAGCCGCACCCTGCTCATGAACCTGCGGACCCTGCAGTGGGACGAAGAAATCCTGCAGACCCTGGGAATCCCGCCCCGGATCCTGCCGCGCATCGTGCCCTCATCGGACAGCGGCATGTGGGGCGCCACCGCAAAAGACGGCCCGCTGGGCGCCGCCGTTCCGGTGTGCGGCGCCCTGGGGGATCAGCAGGCGGCCCTGGTCGGTCAGGCCTGCTTCGAGAGCGGAGAGGCCAAAAACACTTATGGCACCGGATGTTTTCTGTTGCTCAACACGGGTACAACGCCGGTGGCCTCACACCACGGGCTCTTGACAACGGTCGGCTATCAGCTTGCCGGGCAGCCGGCGGTGTACTGTCTGGAGGGCTCCATCGCCATTACCGGGGCACTGGTGCAGTGGCTGCGTGACAACCTGGGGCTGATTGCCGCGGCAGGCGATATCCAGGCGCTGGCGGAAACGGTTAAAGACAACGGCGGTGTTTATTTCGTGCCGGCCTTTTCGGGCCTGTTCGCCCCTCACTGGCGCTCCGATGCCCGCGGCGTCATTGCCGGGCTGACGCGTTTTGCCGGCAAGGGGCATATCGCCCGTGCCGCGCTGGAAGCCACTGCCTATCAGACCTGCGATATCGTGGAGGCCATGAACTTGGACTCCGGCGTGCCGCTGAGCCGCCTCAAAGTCGACGGCGGCATGGTGGCCAACGAGCTGCTGATGCAGTTTCAGAGCGACATGCTCAATGTGCCGGTCATTCGCCCGCAGGTTTCGGAGACTACGGCCCTGGGGGCCGCGTATGCGGCGGGACTGGCCGTGGGGTTCTGGTCTGGAACCGATGCACTGCGCAGCAACTGGGCGGTGGACAAGGTTTGGCAGCCCGCCATGGCGCCCGGACAGCGGGAGGCCTGCTACCGGCACTGGAAAAAGGCGGTGGAGCGCACCTTCGGCTGGCTGGACTAGCCTGCGGCAGCCGCGCCGGCGCTCCTCACCGACGGCGCATGCCACGCCTGCAAGTCTGCTGCCGGCGAAGCGGCGCAGCGAATACAGGTGCAGGTCAACCCACGGGACTGTTGCGGCAATTACCCCGGGCCTGCCGGCGGGATTTATAGATTGCGCTGCCCGATGGGGATATAGTCCGTTTGCGTGGGCCCTGTGTAGAGCTGACGCGGACGGCTGATCTTCCAGTTGGGATCGTCCATGCTCTCCTTCCACTGCGCTATCCAGCCGGGCAGCCGGCCGATGGCGAACATCACCGTAAACATGTTGGTGGGAATGCCCATGGCCCTCAGCACGATGCCACTGTAAAAGTCGACATTGGGGTAAAGGTTGTGATCGATGAAGTAGTCGTCCTTGAGCGCCGCTTCCTCCAGTTCCCGGGCGAGGTCCAGCAGCGGGTCCGAGATCCTGAGTTTGGCCAGCAGCCGGTCGCAGGTTTTCTTGATGATCCGCGCCCGCGGATCGTAAGTTTTGTACACCCGGTGACCGAAGCCCATCATGCGGAAGGGGTCATTCCTGTCCTTGGCGCGGTCGATATAGGGCCGGATGCGGTTGCCGTTGGCGTGGATCTCGGAGAGCATCTCGATGACGGCCTGATTGGCACCGCCGTGCAGCGGTCCCCACAGCGCGGCAATGCCCGCCGATATGGCCGCATACAGGTTCACACGCCCGCTGCCCACGAGGCGTACGGCCGCGGTCGAGCAGTTCTGCTCGTGGTCGGCATGCAGGATCCAGAAGACGTTCAGGGCGTCCACGGCCTCGGGGATGATTTCATAGGGCATCACCGGCGTGTCGAACATCATATTCAGAAAGTTAGCGCAGTAGGACAGGTCCGGACGGGGATAGACGACCCGGTGGCCGCGCGATATCTTGTAGGACATGGCGGCCATGGTGCGGATTTTGGCCAGCAGGCGCGTGACGGTGAGGTCGATTTCCTCGTCGGTGGTCTCCAGTACCGGGTAGAAACTCCGCAGGGCATTGACCATGGAAGACAGGATGCCCATGGGATGCGAGGCCCGCGGAAAGTGCTGGTAAAACCCGCGCATGTCCTCATGCACCAGTGAGTTGTCGTTGAGCAGCACCGAAAATTGCTGCAGCTCTTTTACGGTGGGCAGCCGGCCGTGGATCAGCAGGTACGAGGTTTCGATAAATGAAGACTGCTCGGCAAGCTGTTCGATGGAGATGCCGCGGTAGCGCAGAATGCCCCTTTCGCCGTCCATGAAGGTAATGGCGCTGCTGCAGCTGCCGGTATTGGCAAAACCGGGATCCAGCGTGATGAAACCGGTCTGATCGCGCAGATTGGAGATGTCGATGGCCTTCTCCCCGTGGGAGCCGGTGCGTACGGGGAGTTCGTAGATGCGGTCCTTGTAGACGATTTTAACGCTTTCGGTCATGGGCTGCTCCTTTTACGGTCACAGTTTCCCGGGCCGGTGCTCAGCCGGGGTGTGGCGTTGCCATGTTCAACTGGACTTTTCTGCGGGGGTATGGGTATCGTTGGCGGGGGCCGAACCTGAACGGCCATATACCCCTCGGTACTGTCGATGGTCGCTTGGCTGCTATATTAGCTAAGTTGCGTGGTGGCGTCAAGGACCGGCCTGCCGGCAGCCGAAATCCCTCTGTTTACAGGCAGCTGCGGTTGTGATAGAAATACGCCGGCATCGGCGGCACGCTGAAAATAGGGGGATGCACAATGGGCTTTAAAGAGAACCTGTTAAAAAAAATCGAGATTGACCGGCTCTATGCCCAGGTGGTGAACTCTTTGAAGGGGCCGGACAGCGGCATTCACTTTGATAAACAGGCCCTGCGGCGGCTCCTGGCCTTGGGGCCCTATAAGCCGCTTAAAATGCGCGACCTGGAGCTCTACCTGCTGGATAAATCGGCGGGCGGGCCGCAGGTGCTGGTGCTGGACAACGGTGTCGGCATCTACAACACGACCCCCGAAGACGTGGCCCTGCGCAAGAGCCCGACGGTCAAGGAAATGCTCAGTATCCGCAATGCCGTTAAAATTCTGCGGGATTCGGATGTGTTGGTCAGCAAGAAAGATGCCTCGCTGGAAACCGTACGCCGCCAGTGCATTGACGCGCTCGATTTGACTTGGCGCAAAGAGGACATTTCCGCCATCGCCATCGACGGCGTCGCTTCACTGGAGAGTCGCTACAGCGAGGGTGTCATCGAAGCGCTGGATCTTTTTGCCGAACTGCTCGGTTTCCGGGAAGCACCGCGGGCTTTGCGGATACCGCATGTCAAGATCGTGGGGAAAGTAAGTGAGCGCACCGGCAGCGCGCCGCTTTTCGGGCCGGCAGTGCTCTACAGCCTGATCGACAACCGGCTGAGCCTGATCGAAGAGCCGCTTTCCACGCAGAGCCGGGAAGATTTTTCGCGGATTCAAAAAATTGCGCGCGGAGAAACATCTGCAGATCGGGAGGGGGCGGACGTGTTCTATTTTTTAAAGCAAGCGGTGCTGTCGGGCAAGGGCGATGTTGCGTAACGACGGCTGATGGGGAAAAAGACAGATATGTGCGGCCGCAGATTTCTATGTTATTACGGCGCGGTTCTGTGCCTGGCGATGCTTTTTTGGCCGGTGGTGTCGACCGCCGGCGCCGGCGTGGAAACCACGCAACAGCTGGTCCAGAAAGGCAAGGCGTATCTCCAGTTCCACCGCTACAAAGCGGCGGTCAAAGCGTTCAGCCGTGCCATCCGGAAAGATCGCGCCAATGTGCCGGCCTATCTGAATCGTGGTGTGGCCTGGTACAATCTGGGCCAGTACGACCTGGCCATTTCAGATTTCAGCCGGGCCATCACGGAGGATCCCGGCCGGCTTGCGGCTTACAACGGGCGCGGCATGGCCTGGTTTGCCAGCGGGCAGTACAAAAAAGCCGTCGCCGATTTTGAGCATGTCCTCAAAAAGGACCCGGAAAATATCCAGGCCAATAATCAGCTGGCCTGGCTGCTGGCCGTGTCGCCGGATGCCCGCTACCGCAACGGCCGGCGTGCCGTGCGCCTGGCCAAAAGAGCGGTTGCGAAAGAAGGCGGACCGCACCACCTGGATACCCTGGCGGCTGCCTACGCCGAGGCCGGCCGGTTTAAAGAAGCCGTGCTGACCCAGAAAAATGTCATTTTTCTGCTGATGAAAAAAGACCAGACGCGCGATCTGGATACCTATGTCAAGCGGTTGACGCACTATCAGAAACGCAGGCCCTGGCGCGCCAAAGTGGCGGCCCGGCCGGCCATCCAGCCGGAGCCCGGTCTGCAGGAACCCCCGGAAACGGCGCCGGTGGCAGAGCAACGCCCGTCGGCGGAACCGTCTGCGCCCAAGGCCGTTAAAAAGGATACCCCCAAACCGGCCGCTGCCGGACGGCAGGCGTCAGAAGCAAAACCGGCTTTCCGGAAAAATGCCGGCAAAGCACGCGCGCTGTCACCGGCTCGGGGTGCGCAAAAGGATTATCCCTATACCATCCAGGTCAGCGCCTATAAGGACCGGCGCAAAGCCCTGCAGGTGGCACGACACTTCAGAAGCAAGGGCGACGCAGCCTTTACCTCGCCGGTGTCCATTAGCGGGCGGATATGGCACCGTATTTACATGGGATTTTATCCAACGCTCGCCGAAGCCCGGCATGCGGTCGCCAAACTGCAGGCCCGCCGTTTCCGGCGTACAGATATCCGCAGGCAACCCTACGCCCTGCAGGTCGGTGTCTTCAAAACGGCGCGCGGCCTGAAAAACATGCAGCGCATCATGCTGAAACAGGGGTACGTGGCCTACCGCCTGAGGGATCTGTACACCACCGCCGACCTGCGCTTGCTGGTGGGCGCCTTTGCAAGCCGTCAGCAGGCGGCCTTTTTTGAGCGTGCGTTGCAGAAAAACGGCATCGACTGCCATATCGTGACCCGCTGAGGCCGGCGGGATGTCAGTGGGCCTGCTCCCAGTTGCTGCCCAGGGCCACGTTGACCGCCAGCGGAACCTTGAGTTGCCAGGCGCTTTCCATGACCTCCTTGGCCAGCCTGCTGACCGTATCCACTTCCCCGGCCGGCGCTTCGAAAACGATCTCATCGTGCACCGAGAGCAGCATGGCGGCTTTCAAATTCCGCCGGCGCAGAGCCGCCTGAACCTGAATCATGGCCACTTTGATGAGGTCGGCGGCGGTTCCCTGGATGGGCGTGTTGACGGCCGTGCGTTCGGCAAACAGGCGTACACTGCGGTTCTTGCTGTTGATCTCGGGCAACAGGCGTATGCGCCCCAGCAACGTGCTGGTCCTGCCGGTTTTACGAGCATTTTCAATTGTCTGTTCTATGAAGCGCTTGACACCCGCGTAACGCCGGAAATAATTTTCGATGTAAGTCTTGGCCATTTTCTGGCTGATACCCAGTTCACGCGCCAGGCTGAAGGCGCCCATACCGTAGATGATGCCGAAGTTGATGACCTTGGCCTGGCGCCTCAAGTCGGGCGTGATCATGGCGGGAAAAACCTGGAAGACCTCGCCGGCCGTGCGCGTGTGGATGTCTTCACCCTCCTCGAAGGCCTGGATGAGGATGGGGTCTTCGGCGTAATGGGCCAGGATGCGCAGTTCGATCTGCGAGTAGTCGGCCGAAATCAGCCGCCACCCCGGCTGCGGGACAAAGGCGCTGCGTATTTTGCGGCCCTCCTCGGTCCGTACGGGGATGTTCTGCAGGTTGGGGTTGGAGCTGCTCAGGCGTCCGGTGGCCGTCACGGTCTGGTTGAAAGAGGTGTGGATTCTTTTTGTATCCGGGTTGATCAGCTCCAGCAGCGCATCGGCATAGGTGGACTTCAGCTTGGCCAGGCTGCGGTGCTCCAAGATCAGGCTCGGCAGCGCATGCTGGTCGGAAAGGGCGGTCAGCACGTCCACATCGGTGGAATAGGCGGTCCTTTTGCGGGTTTTTTTCAAAACGGGCAGTTTCAGCTTTTCAAACAGGATGCGGCCCAGCTGCTGGGAGGAGTTGATGTTGAAGGTCTCGCCGGCCGCAGCGTAAATCTTTTCTTCGAGCGTTTGCAGTTTGCGTGCAAAGGACGCCGAAAGGTTTTCCAGCCGCGGGCGGTCCACGCAGATGCCGCGCGTCTCCATGGCTTTTAAAACCGCGATCAGGGGCATTTCGACGTTTTCAAAAAGATCGACGAGCTCCAGCGACTCCAGCAGAGGTGCCAGCGCCCGCCGGGCCATCAGGGTGATATCGGCGTCTTCGCAGGTGTAAGGAGTGGCCTTTTCCAGCGGTACGCGGTTGAAGCCGGCTACTTTTTCGCCCTTGGCGAACAGAGACTTGTACGCGGTCATCTGGTGGCCCAGGAAATCCAGGGCGATCTGATCCAGGCTGTGGGAGCGTTTGGAAGGGTTGATGAGATAGGAGGCCACCATGGTGTCGAAGGCAACACCCGCAAGCGCGATGCCGTGGCGTTCCAGCACAATCCAGTCGTACTTGATGTTCTGCCCGATTTTTTGGATGGCGGGATTTTCCAGCACCGGTTTCAGCCGCGTCAGTACCTGTGTTTGATCCAGTTGCGGCGGCGCACCGGCATAGTCATGGCCGCAGGGAACGTAGAAGGCTTCGTGGGGTTCAACGGCAAAGGACAGACCGACCAGGCGTGCGCGCATGGCGTCGGTGGAAGTCGTTTCGGTGTCGATGGCGATTTCCGATGCGGCTGCCAGGCGGCTGACCAGCTCGTCCAGTTCCGATGGTTTGAAAATGGCGCGGTAGCGCTTGGGGTGTGCGGCGGCTGCGGAGAAGCGCTGCTGCAGCTGGCGGAATTCCAGTTCGCCGAACAACCGGGCCAGGCGTTTGGCGTCGGGAGCCCCCAACTTCAGCGCCGCGCTGTCAAGGTCCAGCGGCACATGCGTGTCGATGGTCACCAGGGTTTTGCTGAGAAAGGCCTGATCGCGGTAGCGTACCAGGTTCGCATGCAGCTTTTTCTGGGGGACGGTGTCGATCTGGCGGTACAGCGCTTCCATGCTGCCGTATGTCCGAATCAGTTTCAGCGCGGTTTTGGGGCCGATACCGGGAACCCCCGGGATGTTGTCGGCCGTATCTCCGGAAAGCCCCATGACATCGATCATCTGCCGGGGCTCGAGACCGGTGGTTCGGCGGACGCTTTCCAGAGAGGTAAGCTTGTCCTTCATGGGGTCCCAGATACAGCTGTTTGCGGTGACCAGCTGCACGAAGTCCTTGTCTCCGGTGACCATGATGACATCAAAACCGTCGGCTTCGGCCTGACGCGCCAGCGTGCCGATGAGATCGTCGGCCTCGTAGCCCTCCATTTTCAAGCTGGGCAGATTGAAGCCTCCCGTAATATCCCGGATATACGGCAGCTGAACGCTCATGTCCTCCGGCATGGGTGGCCGGTTGGCTTTATAGTCGCTGTAAAGCCGGTGCCGGAAGGTGGGCCCCCGGCTGTCGAAACAGATGACGCTGTATTCCGGCCGGCGCTCTTCCATGAGCTTGAGGATCATGCGCGTAAAGCCGTAAACGGCGTTGGTGGGCAGGCCCGATGAACTGGAAAGATGCCGGATGGCATGGTAGGCACGGTAAATGTAGGCGCTGCCGTCAATCAGGTAGAGGGTCTTTTTTGCATGCATGGAACTGTCCCGGCTGCCGCCGGTGCGCGTACCGATTGACAGCCGCGTCCGGCATTCTTAGATTTATGGCACGCAAGGGCAGGCCGGGAGAATTGCCTGGCCTGCCGGGTGGTTACCGGCAAATCCGCACATTGCGTGCAGACGCTGAACGGCGTGGAGACAACGGCAGCCCAATGACCGCGATACCCGCAAAAAAAAAGACATCCCGAAAGCCCCGCCGTCCGGAAGCCTACCAGTGCCACTGCTGCGGCAAAACGTTGCCCTTCTGCTGGCGCTGTCGCTGCGGCTTTTCCATCTGCCAGGTCTGTATGCACGAAAACCTCTGGGGAATGTCGTGCAACGGCATCACCTGGCAGTGTCCGGACTGCGGCGCGCAGAACGGCTTCGGCAACCAGTAGCTGCGAAGTGGGCCGGACGTCAGACGTCCGGGGAAACATGGGGTTTGCCGCACACCCGGCAGCGGCCGTCGGGGCCGATGACGCCGATGCAGCTTTCGTCGCTGCACAGCACGCGGTCTTCCCAGGTCAGGTCCGGGTCGGATGGCGTGTCACCGGCTCCTGGATCCGGTTCCGTCTCCGGTGCCAGTGCAGGTTCCGCGAAAGGTGCCGCAGCCCCGATGCTGTCATGGTCCGGTGGGATCCGGGTGCCCGGTTCCGCCGGCCTGCCGCACACCCGGCAGCGGCCGTCGGGGCCGATGACGCCGATGCAGCTTTCGTCGCTGCACAGCACGCGGTTTTCCCAGTCCGGATCGCCAGCTGATCCGGGATTCGTTTTGTGGTGATCCGTCGCGGCCATGTTGCGTGATCTCCTCCTGTGCACCCGGGCGTCGGCTGCCGGTCCCGGGCCGCTGAACCCGCTGCCGGAGCGGCGGCGGGTTTGCCGGCGGCACTAGCTTTTGCGGAAGCGTTGCGCCAGCGGGTACCGTCGGCCGTAGCCGAAGGCTTTGGATGTGACTTTCAGACCGGGTGCGGCCTGATGCCGTTTGTACTCGTTATGATCCACCGTGCGGACCACCCGCCGCACGGTTTTTTCGTCGAACCCCATCTGCACAAGCTCCTCGGCACTCTTTAAATCTTCGATGTAACCCTTCAGGATCGGATCCAGGATCTCATAGGGCGGCAGGTCGTCCTGATCGGCCTGGTTCGGCTTGAGCTCGGCCGAGGGCGGCTTTTCGACAATGCGCTGCGGGATGAGCGGCCGGTCCCGGTTGATGTAACGGGCCAGCTGGTAGACCAGCGTTTTGGGGACGTCCGATATCACTGCCAGGCCGCCGCTCATGTCGCCGTACAGCGTGCAGTACCCCATGGCCAGCTCGGACTTGTTGCCCGTCGAAAGCACCAGACAGCCGGTTTTGTTGGACAGCGCCATCAGGATGATACCGCGGATACGCGCCTGGATGTTTTGTTCGGTGACAGTCGGCGCGCGGGGGTCAAAATCCGGCGCCAGGACATCCAGGAAGGCGGCGAACATGGGGTCGATGGAAATGATGCGGTAGCTGACCTGCAGATTGTCGGCCAGCCGCCGGGTGTCTTCGTAGTTGTCCTGCGCCGTGTAGCGCGAAGGCATGAAAACCGTGGCGACATTTTCACTGCCCAGCGCACGCACCGCGATGCAGGCGGTCAGGGCGGAGTCGATGCCGCCGCTCAGGCCCAGCACCACTTTCTCGAAACCGCATTTGCGGACGTAGTCCCGGGTTCCCATGACCAGTGCCTTGAGTGCACATTGTGCATCGCTGCCGGAAACAGGATGACATTCAGCGGAACCGGAACAGGGACCTTTTGCCGTATCGTAGCAGATCAGGTCTTCTTCGAAATCACGGCCGCGGGCCACCAGCTCGCCGGCAGCATCGAAAACCGCGCTGGTGCCGTCAAACAGCACGGAGTCATTGCCGCCCACCTGGTTGGCGAACAGCAGCGGGACGTGGTATTTACGGGCGATGGCCGAAAGCATGCGCCAGCGGAATTCGCGCTTGCCCAGGTGAAACACCGAGGCCGAAATGTTGATCAGCAGGTCCATGCCCTCCCGGTTGAGCAGCTCCAGCGGATCGACGTGGTAGATGCGTTTTTTAAAGACATCCTTGTCGTTCCAGGCATCTTCGCAGATGGTCAGCCCGATGCGCAGCCCCCGGTAGACCAAAATCCGGCTCTGCCAGCCGGGTTCAAAATAGCGGCTTTCGTCAAACACGTCGTAGGTCGGCAGCAGGCGCTTGTATACCCGGTGCAGGATACGCCCGTTTTCAAAGAGCACGGCGGTGTTGAACAGCGGTTTGCCCTCGTGGTGGTCGTTGGGCTCCACCAGGCCGCAGATCACACCGATGCCCCGGACGGAGGCGACGAGCTGCTTCAGACATGCCAGGTTGGCTTGGACGAATTCTTTTTTTTCCAGCAGGTCGCGCGGCGGATAGCCCGGAATGGACAGTTCGGGAAAAACCACCAGGCCGCAGCCCAGGCGCCTGGCGGACTGTGCCAGCGCCTTTATCTTGGCGGCATTGTGGGCAAAGTCGCCGATGACGGGGTTTGGCTGGGCGATGGCAATTTTCATGAAGGCACACCACAATTTCGATTGATCGATGGATATTCAATTGGATGGCCAAAGCTACAATACGACATTTGCAGTTGTCAACTGCCGATAATTAATCTATATTTTCAGGTTATGAAAAACGCTTTGAGCCAATTCCGAAATGAGGCCGACATGAACCTTCCGCCGCTGCCGAGCGCCGATCAGACCGATCTTTCCTTTAAAGCTTTCTTCGAGCTGATGTCCAGGAAAGTTAACGAGATTCTGCTGCTCTCCAGTCCCTACGACGCGTTTATCATGGAGGAGGACGGGCGCCTGGCCGAACGCATCATCCAGGAGTACCAGGGGTTGAACCTCTCGCGACCGCCGCGTCTCAACCAGGTTCCCACGGCCGCCAAGGCCCTGGAAATGCTTTCGCAAAAGCACTTCGACCTGGTGATCACCATGCCGCGCGTGGATGATATGGATGCGTTTGACTTCGGCTGGGCCGTTAAAAAACTCTACCCTGATTTGCCCGTGTTTCTGCTGACCCACAACACCAGCAGTATCCTGATCGATCAGCTGAATCAGAAAAAACTGGACAACTCGGCCATCGACAACATCTTCATTTGGGGTGGAAACGCCAACCTGCTGCTGGCGTTGATCAAGGGGGTGGAAGACCGCTGGAACGTGGCGTATGACACACGTCGCGCCGAAGTCCGGGTGATCATTCTGGTGGAGGATTCGCCGTTTTACCTCTCGCTGCTGCTGCCCCTTTTATACCAGGAGCTGGTCATGCAGACCCAGGAGCTGATCAAGGGATCGCTCAACGAGGAGCACCGCATTTTGAGGATGCGGGTGCGTCCCAAAGTCCTGTCCGCCGGCACCTACGACGAGGCACTGGCGCTTTACGAAAAGTACAAGCCCTACCTGCTGACCGTGATTTCAGATGTGCGGTTTCCCAAAAACGGCCGTATCGATCCTGCGGCCGGCTTTAAACTCCTGTCGCATATCAAAAAAGACAGCCCGGACCTGCCCCTGCTGATGATGAGCTCCGAGGAGCGCAACCGGGAACGGGCACGCCAGGTTCCGGCCATGTTCGTCAATAAAACCGAGCCGTCGCTGCAGAACGATCTGCGCGCCTTTTTCATCCAACACCTCGGATTCGGCGATTTTATCTTCCGCATGCCCGACGGACGTGAAGTGGGCCGTGCCGCCAATCTGCGCGCCATGGAAAAGATACTGCCCGATATCCCCGATGAATCGGTATACTACCATGCCCAGCGCAACGATTTTTCAACCTGGCTCATCGCCCGCAGTGAAATTCGCCTGGCTTCCTACCTGCGCGGCATCAAGGCCAGCGATTTTCCCAATCCCCAGGCCATTAAAGAACACCTGGCCGCCTGTATCCGCGACCGGCGCCTGCGGCGCCAGAAAGGCGTTGTGGCGGATTTCAAGGCCAGCGATTTCGACCCCGAGGCGGATTTTGTCAAAATCGGGCGCGGATCGCTGGGGGGTAAAGCCAGGGGCCTGGCGTTCATGATGAACCTGCTCCGCGAGACGGCCCGCCTGCAGACAAAATACCCCCGCATCACCATACGGGTGCCGCAGACACTGGTGATCTCAACCCAGGGTTTCGATGATTTTCTGGAGCTAAACCAGATGCATCATTTTGCCGAAACCGAGCTTAGCGATGAACAGGTGCTGCAGGCCTTTCTGGCGGCCGAATTTCCGAACGAACTGCGCCAGGACCTGGAGCTCTACCTTTCCCAAATCGCGCGGCACCCTCTGGCGGTGCGTTCTTCCAGCCTTTTGGAAGACGCCCAATTCCGCCCCTTTGCAGGAATGTACAAAACTTATATGCTGCCCAACAATGATCCGGATCTGGACGTGCGCCTGGAGCGTCTGATCTGCGCCATCAAGCTGGTATACGCCTCGACCTTTCTGGAGGCGCCCCGCATCTACGCCAAGACCACCGGACAGGGCATCCAGGAAGAGAAAATGGCCGTGATCATTCAGCAGTTGACCGGCAGCCGGCACGAAGAATATTTTTATCCGGCCTTTGCAGGCGTTGCGCAGTCGTATAATTTTTACCCCGTATCCTACATGCAGCCCGAAGAGGGAATAGCGCATATCGCCCTGGGCCTGGGCAAAACCGTCGTGGAGGGACTGACGGCCCTGCGCTTCTGCCCCAAATACCCCCAGTTTTTACCCCAGTTTTCCAGTGTGGACGACATCTTGAAAAATGCCCAGAGGCGCTTTTACGCCCTGAAAATGACCGATGTGCCGGATACCTGCAGCGTTCGTGACGACCTGACACTGGCATTGCTGGATGTGGACGATTTTGCCCATCACCCCCCGGTCCGGAAACTTTCGAGCACTTACAGCCCGCAGGACCACCGCATCCGGGATGCCGCCCAGCCGGGTGGCTACCTGGTGCTCACGTTTGCCGGGGTGCTGAAGTACGGTACCTTTCCGCTGGCCGACATCCTGACGGATATCCTGGAACTCGGCCGTACAGGTATGGGTGGACCCGTGGAGATCGAATTTGCGGTCGATTTTGCAAAAGACGCTGCCGGGAGAGACGAATTCGCCCTGCTGCAGATCCGGCCCATGGCGCTGTGCCAGCAGGTCCAGGATGTCGAAATCCGTCCGGAGGAGATTGCATCGGCCTATTGCTACTCCAAACAGGCCATGGGCAGCAGCAAACTCTGGAACGTGGAGGATATCGTTTATGTGAAGCCGGATGTCTTTGATCCGGCGCACACCGTGGAGATCGCCGCCCAGATCAGCCGCATCAACCAAATCATTTTACAGCAGAAGCGCAATTACCTGCTGATCGGACCGGGCCGCTGGGGATCCGCCGACCGCTGGTTGGGCATCCCCGTGGTCTGGAACGATATCTCGGCCGTGAGTGCCATCGTCGAGACCACCGCCGACAACCTCAAGGCGGACCCCTCCCAAGGCTCGCATTTTTTCCACAACATCACCTCGCTGGGCATCGCCTATCTGACGGTCCCCGACGATGATGTCAATTTCGTCAACTGGCGGTGGCTCACCAGCCTGCCCGTCGAGAACGAATCCGAGTACGTGGCCCATGTGCGGCCACCGGCCGGCCTGGTGCTCAAGATCGACGGCCGGACATCCCGGGCGGTACTGATTGCGTCCGAACCCGTTGCCGGAACCTGTGAAACGCCAGTCTAGCGGACGGGGCGTACCTTCGGCAAAACCCTTGTAATCCACATGCCGATGCCTATATTGCATTGCGGCCCGGACAAAAAACAAATATCCAGAAGAAAATGTGAAATCATGCCTGAAATGCTGAAAAATGAAGAACTGCGCAACATCGCCATCATCGCCCATGTAGATCACGGTAAAACCACGCTGGTGGATGCCATGTTCCGCCAGAGCGGCATGTTTCGCGCCGGCCAGCAGGTGGATGAACGCCTGATGGATACCCTGGATCTGGAGCGTGAACGCGGCATCACCATTGCCGCCAAGAACTGTTCGGTGGCTTGGCGGGGTGTGCGCATCAACATTATCGACACCCCGGGGCATGCCGATTTCGGCGGCGAAGTCGAACGCGCCCTGTCCATGGTAAATGGCGCCATTTTGCTGGTGGACGCTTCCGAAGGCCCGCTGCCGCAGACGCGTTTTGTCCTTAAGAAGGCCCTGCAGGCCGGTTTGAAGATCATCGTGGTCATCAACAAGATCGACCGCCGGGATGCCCGTCCCGACGAAGTCCTCGACGAGATTTACGACCTCATGATCGATCTGGACGCCAGCGAGGATCAGCTCGAATTCCCCCTGCTTTACGCCATCGGCCGCGCGGGTATTGCGGTAAAAAACCTGGACGATGCGCACGAAAACCTGCACGTGCTCTTCGATACCATTCTCGCCGAAATCCCCAGTCCGACCCATGACCCAAAGGCCCCTTTTCAGATGCTCGTGTCCGACCTGGGGTACTCTGATTACCTGGGTCGCCTGGCCGTGGGCAAGGTGTTAAACGGCTCGGCACGCTCGCGGGACCGGCTGGTATGTATCGGCAAAGACGAACGCAGCGTGCCGCTCAAAGTGACCCAGCTGCAGGTCTACGAGGGGATGCAGCTTAAGGCGGTGGACGGGGTGCAGGCCGGGGACATCGCCGTTTTGGCCGGCATCGAACAGGTGGCTATCGGAGACACCATCTGCAACCAGCGGACGCCGCAGGCGCTGCCGCGCATCCGGGTGGATGAACCCACGGTGTCGATGAAGTTCGGTGTCAACAACTCCCCGCTGGGCGGCAGGGAAGGCAAGTACGTGCAGTCGCGCCGCATCCGGGAGCGCCTGTTGAAGGAGAGCCTGGTCAATGTGGCCATTCAGGTGGAAAAAACCGCCGACCGGGACCAGGTACTGGTCAAGGGTCGCGGTGAATTCCAGCTGGCGATTCTGATCGAAACCATGCGGCGCGAGGGCTACGAGTTCTGTGTGGGGCGGCCTGAGGTCATCTATCGTTGGGAAGCCGGCCGCAAGCTGGAGCCTTTGGAGCGGCTGACGGTGGACTGCCAGGAAGCCTATCTGGGGGTGGTGACCGAGAGCCTCAGCCTGCGCAAGGGCAAGCTGACCAACCTGACCAACAACGGCAAGGGGCGCGCGCGCATCGAATTTTCCGTGCCCGTGCGGGCCTTGATCGGATACCGCGACGAATTTCTAACCATCACCCGGGGTACGGGCCTTATGCACACCCTTTTCGAGGGTTATGGCGAATTCCGGGGGGACTGCCCCAGTCGTTTCAGCGGATCCATCGTGGCCGACCGCAGCGGCCATGCCGTGGCCTACGCCCTGTTCAACCTGGAGCCCCGCGGCCGGCTCTTCATCGCGCCCGGCGCGGCGGTTTACGAAGGCATGATCATCGGCGAACACAACCGCGGCCAGGATATCAACGTCAATCCCTGCAAGGAAAAGAAATTGAGTAACATGCGGGCGGCCGGCAAGGACGAGAACGTGGTGCTGTCACCGGTGCAGGCGCTGACCCTGGAGCAGGCCATCAGTTTTATCCGCGACGATGAACTGGTGGAGGTTACCCCCCGCTCCATCCGCATGCGCAAGGCCGTCCTGTCCGCCCACCGGCGCCACGCCGAGCGCGCCACGCGTTTGAAACAGGCCAGCTGATGAAAATCGAATTGACGCCCATCGGAGTTGCCCATACTCCGGCGGCCGATATCCCGCGGCACTGGTCGGTGTCCGATGTCGAAGGGGAGCTGGAAGTCTTCGAACCCTACCGGCAGGGCCTTAAAGATATCCGCCGCGGCCAGAAAATCGTGGTCCTCTTTCACTTTGACCGCAGCCCTTCCTTCAACCCGCGGCTTCTCACACAGACGCCGCCCAACCGCCGCACGCCCAAAGGGGTTTTCAGCATCTGCTCCCCCCGGCGGCCCAACCCCATCGGCCTGTCGGTGCTGGAAGTTTTGGGTGTTTCCGGCGGCCGCATCCGGGTCAAAGGCATGGACATGTTCGACGGCACGCCGATTCTGGACATCAAGCCCCACATTGAAGATGTGTCGGACTGTCCCAGCGGGCCGCAGGAACCCTGAAGACCGGTTTTAAGGGGGGGCGCTGTATGGCCTCTGGATGGCCGCCATCAGCAAAGCCGGGTACATGGCGCGGCTTTTGCCGGAATTTACCGATAAATTCCCGGCCGCCGGATTGCATTTGGCCATGCGCCGGGCCTAAGGTGCCGGCAGTGCCGACGAAAGAGAAATGAGGCGGCCTTTTGCGCCCGGCCGGGGGAACACAATTTCCGCCGGTGCGTTTCCACGAGCGGCCGCACCCGGCGGCCCTGCATTTTTATCGCCGGAAGAAAAGCGCACGCTGATCGATTATTTGAGCCGCCGGGTGAGAGGCGGGGCATCGTAAGCGTCAGCCTCCAGAAAAGCCATGATCTGCGGCAGCAGCTCGTCAAGGCTGTGGGGCTGCGTCCACGTAATGTCCGCATCGGCGTTGAACCAGGTCAGCTGGCGCTTGGCATAGCGCCGCGTATCGCGCTTCATCGTCCGTAGTGCTTCATTGTAGTCCGTTCGGCCCCGGATGGCATCCACCATGTGGCGGTAGCCGATGGACTGCATGGATTTGAGATGCGCGCCATACCCCCGGCCCAGCAGCCCCCGCACTTCCGCCTCCAGACCCCGGGCGATCATCTGCTCCACACGGGCATCGATGCGGGCGTAGAGCTTGCCCCGATCCAGCGCCAGGCCGATTTTCAGAACGGCGTAGCGTTTTTCACGAAAGCCGTGGCGCTTATGCAATTCGGAGAGCGGCCGGCCCGTGAGCTGAAAAACCTCCAGGGCGCGCAGGATGCGCAGGCTGTCGTTGGGGTGGATGCGGCGGGCCGCTTCGGGGTCGCAGGCGGCCAGCATCCGGTGCAGGCGGGGAGCGCCTTCCCGATGAAGCCTGTCTTTGAGCTCCGTGCGCAGCATTTTACTGCGGTTGCCCACGGGGAAAACGCCGTGCAAAAGGGCTTTGATGTATAGGCCGCTGCCGCCCACCACCAGGGGCACGATGCGGCGGTGATGCAGGTCAGCAATGACCTTTCGCGCGCTGCGGGCATACCGCGCGGCATCGAAGTCCTGGTCCGGGTCCACCACGTCGATCAGGTGGTGGCGCACGCGGCGCTGCTCCTGGGGGGTGGGCTTGGCGGTGCCGATGTCCATGAAACGGTAGATCTGCATGGAATCAGCGCTCACGATCTGGCCATTGAGCATCCGGCTGATGGTGATGGCGGCAGCGGTTTTGCCCACACCCGTGGGACCGCAGATCACGATGATTTTTTGCTTTGCAGGCAACATAACGCCATCCATTGTCAAAATCGTCTCAGCGCCGCCAGGCCATCAGCTTTGCAAAGAAGGATTTTGCGAAAGGTGTCAATCGCGTGCGGTTGTACGCGTCTCCAACCTGCCGGATGGCCTCGGCCTGCGTCGGGTAAGGATGGATCGTGTTGGCGATGTGTTTCAGCCCCAAACCGTGAGTCATGGCCAACGTCAATTCTGAAATCATATCGCCGGCGTTGGGTGCCACGATGGAGGCGCCCACGATTTTATGCGTCCCTTTGCGAACGTGAACACGTACCAGACCGTTGGTACGGCCTTCAAGAATGGATCGGTCGACTTCGCGCAACTTCCTGGTGAAGGTGTCGACTTCGATTCCCTGTCCCTGAGCCTGTTTTTCGTAAAGGCCGACGTGGGCGATTTCCGGCTCCGTGTAAGTACACCATGGAATGGTCAGCGCGCTGGCGCTGGCCCGGCCGAAGAACAGCGCGTTTCGAATGACGATGCGTGCCATAAAATCAGCTGCGTGGGTGAATTGATAGGGTGAACAAATGTCTCCGGCCGCGTAAATATCGGGATTGCTCGTTTGCAGCCGATCATTGACCTGCACCCCCTTATTGGTGAATGTAACGCGAGCATCCGCCAGCCCTAGATTTTCAACGTTGGGTGCGCGCCCCGCAGCGACCAGCAGTTGATCGACGACCTCATCGTAAGCTTTGCCGTGGGATTCCACGACAAGGCGGATTTTCCCGCCGTCGGTTTTTGCCAGCTGCAGTTCTTTGCCGCAGCAAAGCAGTTTTATGCCATCTGCCAGCATGGATTCCAGCACGATGCCGGCAGCATCCCGGTCCTCTTTGGGCAAAATGCCATGTGTGGTTTCCACCAAAAAGACTTCCGATCCGAGGCGTGCAAAGGCCTGGGCCATTTCACAGCCGATCGGTCCGGCACCGATGACGGCCATCCGTCCCGGCAGTTCGGTCAGGGAGAAAAGCGTTTCATTGGTCAGATAGGCCACATCATTCAAACCCTCGATGGGCGGTGCCGCCGCCCGCGCACCGGTGGCGATGACCGCCTTTTTAAAGGCCAGTCGCTGGCCGGCGACTTCAACCGTGCGGGTATCGATAAACCGGCCGGCGCCCATAAACACATCGATCCCCATGTCGCTGAAGCGCTTGACCGAGTCGTTGGGTGCAATGGATGCCCGCAGCCGACGCATGCGCTGCATGGCTTGGCTGAAATCAACCTTGACACCATCGGGAACGTGCACACCGAATTCTCCGGCATCGCGTACGGCGGCAGCGGCGCGCGCCGCACGAATCACGGCCTTGGACGGCACGCAGCCGACATTCAGGCAGTCACCACCCATCAGGTGGCGCTCGATTAACGCCACCTTTGCCCCCAGGCCGGCCGCTCCGGCCGCGCACACGAGGCCGGCCGTTCCGGCGCCGATGACGACCAGGTTGTAGCGTGAAGCGGGTTCGGGGTTTACCCAATCCGGGGGATGAACATGGGAAACCAGTTGTTGGTTATGCGCGTCCCATGGACTTACGATACTTTGAGCGTTTTCTTCTTTGGGCATGCATGCGCTCCCGCGTTTAAATTGATTTCCAGATGCCACTGGTCCAACGTCATTTCAGCCATCGGGGCATCTTGCTGCAATCCGGCGTTGTTGAACTGAATGTCGACGCTTCGCAGCTCGGTTTTCATTTTCTCCAATGTGGCCGGTGCGAATCACCCGGTGGAATCTGCATGTTGTTGATGGTCCGTTTTTCGTAAGCCCGGATGGGCATTTCAAGCCGCTTGAGAAGGAGTCGACCCATGGCATTCAACCAACGGGTCGGTTTTGTCGGACGTTTTTTTGCTGACGAGTGGTATATTATCCATCGGAAGGCTTTTTTGATTCAGTCTCTTCCCACACGAAAACCTTACGGAGCTTCGTCACAGTAGAAGCGGGATACCCCAAACATTCGCACGCCTTTCGCAGCAGGGGTGTGGAGTATGGATTAAACACTGCAGGACGTCCGGGGTCAACTTGAAAATGTCGTGTGGGAAACCGAGATAGGGGCGTGGAAATTTCCTACATATCCGTAATTCACTGTAATTATGATATTTACCGCCATTCTTGACGGGATGTATGCTGGTGACGGCATGTTGGTTGTTGAAAAAATCAACACTACCGGGGCAATGCTCGCCCGGCGTAAAATCCTCTGTGCATCAGTTGTGTAAATATAATTCATTGTTAATACGGACCATTGCAACAGGCGGCGACGCTGCTTTGACCCCATTGGCATATCTCTTGCTGGTTCCTGCTATTATATCGAAAGCAAAGCCTGCCAATACAGAAATAGATCTGAACTTTATATCTGTAAAAAAGGAGTGAAAAATGGCGCACAAAGTCGAAAAAAACGGCAGAAATCAGACGGGTTACGGGTCTTCCTACCGCAAGGGGCAGCAGCACGATCTGGGCAAACGCGATGCCATCGGTGCCGTGTTGGGCGGCCAGGTATGGCTGGTAAAACCGGACCGGAAGGCCGAGCTGTCCCACCCTTGTCTCTGGATGCAGGCCGGTGTGGTCAAGTTCAAGCGCTGCAACAATTTCTATGACTGCACCCGCTGCAAATACGACCAGGGCATGCAGGCCCAGGTCGCCAAAGGCCGGCAGATCAGCTGGCAGGCGGCCATGAAGCGCAAGCCGGCCCTGGAGCGGCTGTGTCGCCACAGCCTCACCCAGCGCATTGCCGAGCGCCGCTGTGCTTATGACTATGAGTGCGCGCACTGTGATTTCGACCAATTTTTCGAAGACGTGTGGAACGTCAAAACCAGGACTGTGCCGGCGGAAGTGGAACACATCAAGGGGTTTGACTTCCCCATGGACCATTATTTCCACAATGGGCACACCTGGGCGCGGGTGGAAAGCGGCGGCAACATCCGCATCGGGCTGGACGACTTTTCACTCAAGCTGTTGGGCAGTGCCGACAGTTTTGACCTGCCGCTGATGGGAAAAGAACTCGACAGCGGCCGCGTTGGGTGGGGATTGAAACGTGGAAACAACCAGGCGGATGTGCTGGCGCCGGTGGATGGCGTGATAGTCGAGGTCAATTCCGGTGTCCGGGAAAATCCGCAGCTGGCCAGCCGGGAGCCTTACGGCGGGGGATGGCTGTTTTTGGTCCGCACGCCCGACGTCAAAAAAAGCATGCAACAGCTCATGACACACGCCGCCGGTCTGGAATGGATCAACCGTGAAATCGGCAAACTGGAAGACATGATCGAAACGGTGGCCGGACCCCTGGCAGCCGACGGCGGTGTGCTGCAGCAGGATATCTACGGCAACCTGCCCGCGCTGGGCTGGACGCGCCTGACGGAAACTTTTCTGAAAACCTGATGGGCCGCCGGAAGTGGTGGAACGATACCATGAAACCCATGAAAATTGCAAAAAAAAACCAGGTTCAGGCTCTCAGCGCACCGGAGTGCCTCTGGATGCAGGCCGGCGTCGTACGATCCAAGCGTTGCCAGCATGCCTACCGCTGCCATGCCTGCCGCTACGACCATGCCATGCGACGGGCGGCATTGCGGGCCGAAAAGTCGCGGAAATCCGGAAAACCCCTGGCCGGCAGGGCCGCCGGCATCGTATTCTGGAAAGACAGGCTCAAAAAGCGCCCGGTATGGCAGCAGCCGTGCATTCACCATATGAAAGCGCGCATTCCTTTCCGGGCCTGTACGCATGCCTACCATTGCAGCGACTGTGAATTTGACCAGTATTTTCAGGATCAGTATACGGTACACGCGGTGGTGCGACCTGTGGATGTTGCCGAGATACAGGGCTTTAAAATTCCCCAGGGGGTTTACCTGCACCGTGGTCATACCTGGGTGAAGATCGAGGAGAAAGGCGAAGTGCGTGTGGGGCTGGATGATTTTGCCCTGCGCCTGATGGGTCCCCTGGATCGGGTGGCAACCCCGCTGCTGGGGCAAAAAATCCATCAGGACCGCCCGGCGTTTTTTGCCCGCCGGGGTCCGCAGCAGGCGGCGGTGCTGGCACCGGTTTCCGGCGTGATCACGGCCGCCAATGCAGACCTGTCCGATCGGGGCCGGGTGGCCAACCAGGCACCCTACGCACAGGGTTGGCTGGTGCGGGTGCACGCCGAGAATCTGCGCCAGGATTTGAAAAACCTCATGATCGGTCACCAAACCACGGGTTTTCTGCATGCCGAAGTCCGAAAGTTGTACCGCATGATCGGGGAGACGGCCGGAATCCAGCATGCCGACGGCGGCTTCTTGGCAGAGGACATCTACGGTAACCTGCCTTCCACGGACTGGAAAAGACTGTTGCGGCCATTTTTGCGTACCTGACGGTTTTTTCCAGCTATTGGCGGCTTGCCGGCAGATCCCACAGTTTTTAATCCGCACCCGCTCGACCTGTCCCTCCCAGTCCCCTCTTTTCAGGTACTTATCAACTTTTCACTTGCATTTCCGCGCTATTTTGGCGATATTTCTCTACATTCGAAAAGCGCCTTTCCACGCCGGTTTTTATTTTTCCAACCTGTAATTCACTGAATTTTGGGAAGCGGCGGGTTCTTTTACAGAGGTGTTCAGACAAATCCGGCCGTAATTTCTCAAGGCAAAGGGATAAAATGCCGATAAAGAAAAGGCATATACGTAGTGTTTCGCAGGGGATTAATATACGGTAATCAATTGAAAAATACGAAGTGGCCTTCTTTCAGAAACCAACCCGAAAACCCTGTGGCCGTTGGCCGGCCGGTTTTTACAAAAAACATGCGCGGCCGCTCTTGACGATCTGCATAATGGGAAAAAATGGGAGATAAAAAAGCCGCGGCCGCTGGGGCGCAGGATCGTTTTCCGATACTGGTTGTCGAAGATGATCTGGTTACGCGCAGACTGCTGGTCAAGATACTGTTAAAGGCCGGCCATCAGGTCACAGAAGCCGAAAATGGCAGGGTGGCGCTGCAGCGCCTCGAAGAAAATTATTTTCCGATTATCGTCAGTGACTGGGTGATGCCTGAAGTCGATGGACTCAGCCTCTGCCGCACGGTCAGAGCGTCGTTTCATGAGAGCTATGTCTATATCATCATGCTGACCGCCAAAAATACCAAAACGGACATTATCAGAGGCCTGGGTGCCGGCGCGGATGATTATCTGACCAAGCCATTCAATGACGCCGAGTTGATTGCGCGCATCAATACAGGTGGCCGCATTATCAACCTGGAGCGATCGCTGAAAAATGCCTATGCCGAAATTAAAAGCCTCTCGGTCAGGGATCCTTTGACCGGCTGCTACAACCGCGGTTACCTGATTGAGAAACTGCCCCATGAAATCAAAAGAGCCGACCGATACCACCGGCCGCTGTCAGTAATCCTTTGCGATATCGATCACTTCAAGCGCATCAACGACACCTTTGGACACCAGGCCGGCGATTTGGTTTTGGCGCATTTCGTCACCCTAATCCAGACGCATATCCGGCGCGACATTGACTGGATTGCCCGATACGGGGGCGAGGAGTTCGTCGTCGTTTTCCCGGAAACCGGCTTGCAGGACACTTTTAAAAAAGCGGACAAGTTGAGAGAAATGGTATGCCGCAATGCGCTGGTATATCATCATCAAACCATAAACTACTCGGTGAGTTTGGGCGTAAGTGCGCTGGAATGCCTTACCGGTGCAGCGAAGCGTTCAGCGGATCACTTGATCAACCTGGCAGATGTCTGCCTTTACAAAGCCAAAAAACAGGGGCGCAACCGGGTAGTCAAAAACGGGGCTCTGCAATAGACTTTTAAAGTAACGCGCTGGACCGGCCGGGCAAAGCATCCGTCCGATGCGCCGGGGCTGCATCTTTTCGCATTTTACTGTCCGGACACCTGAATTCCCGAAATCCGCCATGACTTGGAACGGTCATTTGGCCGGGCACCTTTAAAAGCACCCTGAAAGGAAAAGTTTTGCCGGAACCGATATCATCAACCGGGCGTTTGGAAAAAATGCCCCTGCATCCCATCACGCTGTCTTTCAAGGGGCAGGATGGACAGCTCGAGGCCGCATTTCTTCACAGTTACTACCGCGCAACGCTGAAGCATGTCCGGGCGGTGCTGCTGCTGGCGATATTTTTTTACGGTATTTTCGGGTTGCTGGATGCCGTTCTGGTGGGCGACAAAAAGGTGCCGCTGTGGATCATCCGCTATGCTGTCGTCTGTCCGGTTTTGCTGGGCGCCTTTTTTTTCACATTCCTGCCTGCTTTTGAAAAATACATGCAGCCGGTTTTTCTGGTGATAATCATTATCGGCGGCCTGGGCGTGATCGGCATGATTTTGATCGCGCCGGCACCGGCCAGTTTTTCCTACTATGCCGGGCTGATCCTGATTTTGATATTCGGATACACATTTCTGCGCGCACGTTTCGTCTGGGCAACGGCCGCCGGCTGGATACTCGTTGTCTGTTACGAAATCGCCGCCACATGGCTGAAAACGCCGTTGCCGGTTTTGATCAATAACAATTTCTTTTTCATCAGCGCCAATATTATCGGCATGTTTGCCTGCTATTCCATCGAATATTACAGCCGGCGGAATTTCTACATGCAGCGCCTGCTGGAAGTTGAGCAGAAAAAGGTCATTGATATCAATCAAGTGTTGGAAGACCGCGTCAGGCAGCGGACGCACCAACTGGTTGAAGCCAATGAAGACTTAAAGAGAGAAATGGCCGCCAAGCAGAAGGCCCAGACCGAGAAATTAGAGCTTCAGTTTCAGCTGCAGCAGTCACAGAAAATGGAGGCCATCGGTACGCTCGCCGGCGGCATTGCGCATGACTTCAACAATATACTGGCGGCGATTCTGGGGTACAGCGAAATTACGCTTTTGAAGCTGTCTGCAAAAAACACGGAAGAGACCAGGGAAAATCTGGAGAAAATTTTGAAGGCCAGCCAGCGCGCCAGGGACCTGGTCAATCAGATTCTGACCTTCAGCCGGCAGAAACGGCAGCATGTGCGCAACATTCCCATGGGGCCGGTCGCCAAAGAGGCATTGGCCCTTTTGCGGGCGTCGCTGCCCAGGAATATCGAAATCCGCCAGAAAATCGCTGCCGACCTGAGAAATATTCAGGCCGACCCCACCCAGATCCACCAGATCATCATGAACCTGTGCACCAATGCGGCCCACGCCATGGAGGGCAAAGGGGGTATCTTAACCGTTACCATTGAAAATGAGCGCATAACAGGGGATGAAAAACTGTACCGGTCCATGCTGACGCCCGGCATGTATGTTAAGCTGGTGGTCGCCGACAACGGCGAGGGCATTCCGGAAAAGATCATCAGCCGCATCTTTGACCCGTATTTTACAACCAAGAAACCCGGCAAGGGGACGGGGATGGGCCTGGCTGTCATCCAGGGCATCGTGGAAAGCTACGGTGGCACGGTAGCCGTCGAAAGCCGTCCAGGTGAAGGTGCGGTGTTTGAGGTGCTCTTTCCTGCCGGCAAGAGCCGCGTCCTTCCCCAAGCGGACCTCGAACAGATTCCGTCGTCGGCAAATGCGCGTATTCTATTTGTGGATGATGAAGATTTCCTGGTCGACCTGACGTCACAGATGCTCGAACAGCTGGGTTACCAGGTGGTGTCAACCAACAGCTCCCGGCAGGCGCTTGAAATATTCGAGAAAAACCCCTTTGAGGTGGACCTTTTGATTACGGACATGACCATGCCCTATATGACCGGCGAAAGGCTGGCCCGAGAGGTGTTGAAAATTCGCCCGGATCTGCCGGTTATCATCTGCACGGGGTTCAATGAAAAAATCAGTCCGGACTGGGCCCGGGAAATGGGCCTCAAGGGCTTTCTGATGAAACCGTTTTCCATCAACGATATTGCCAAAGCCGTTGAGCAGGCGCTCAATGGACGCTCGCAAGCAACACACACGACCGATCCACCGCAAGGTGGAAATTAAGGAGGCGCCATATGGGCTCCCAGGATAATGCCCAAAAAGAACAAAACCGGTTCAGCGTCAACATCGAACCCCTTGTCGAACAGGTCCTTGCCTATGCGGAATCCACGCACTGCCGGCGGGGCGAAGCCGTCATGCTGCAGGGAAACGATGCCCACTGCCTTTATTATGTAAAAAAAGGGGCGGTCGAGGTATCCTACACCCTTGAGGGTGCGGACATCGTGGTTGCCATCATCGGGGAAAAACACTTCTTCGGCGAAATCGGTTTTTTCGACGGCATCTCCAGAGTCCGCGATGTCCGTGCCAAAGAGAACTCGGAAATCTGCACCTTTAAACCGGCTGCCATGGAGCGTCTCCAGGCAGACGATGCCGGCCTGTATGCGGAATTTTTAAATGTTCTGGCCAGGCTGATTTGCGAAAAGTTCCGTCGCGTGCTGGAAGAACGGGAGCCGCTGACCGGCTATGCGGCTTCCCTGTCGGTGAGCCATAATCGCTTTGACGAAGCCCGGCAGTTGCCGAAATCTTTCTTTACGACCGATGCTTGGCGGGCCGTCAATCAGTTGGCGGAGGATTTCAAAGCCCAGCTTTTTGATCTGTCCTATCGTCTACAGAAACATGCTCCGGACGAAATCCCGCCGGACCTCGAAAAGGAGGGTTACGCAATCATCGATGCGTTTAACGCCAGCCTGCAGCAGGTGAAAACCGTCATCGACAATGAGGAAGCGGAAAAATACGTCTGGGGTTATGTCTTTAAAGAATTTTTTCCCTATTTTATGAGAAGCCGGCTTGCGGAGAGGGTCTACTACAAGCCCAAGGGATACGCCGGTGATTTCATGATGATGGAGATGATTTACCGCAACCGGCCCGAGGGGGACGGTAAACTCGGCCTGATCATGGACGGCTGGTTTTTAAACTCGCCGGCGGCTGACGCCGTGAGGGGGCGGCGCAAACTGCTTGCGGACAGAATTACGCAAATCAGCCGCGAAAAGATAGATCATCAGGACAAGATTCGCATCATGAACCTGGCCTGCGGCTCCAACCGCGAGCTTTTCGACTTTCTGTCGCGCTTCGAGCGTACCGAGAGCGTTGAGGCGTTGTGCATCGATATCGACGCCGACGCTTTGGCGTTCACCAACCGACATGTGAATGTCTTCAACCACCAGGCCATCGTACGGCTGATGAACGAGAATCTGATCAAATGGGCCATCGGAAGGGTTCAGCATGATTTCGGGATGCAGGACATCATCTACTCCTCGGGCCTGACCGATTACCTGGACCGGCGCCTTTTTGTGAAAATGATCAACCGCTGCCATGCCCATCTCAATGAAAGCGGTATCCTGATCGTCGGGAATTTCGGCCCCCAGAACCCCAACCGGGAGTTTATGGACCACATTCTGCACTGGAACCTGATTTACCGCGACGAAGCTGAACTGCGCGGCATTTTCCACGAAAGTTCTTTTGGCGATGGCGTGGATGTGATATCGGAAAGCCACGGTATCAACCTGTTTGTCGTGGCCAGGAAAACCTGAGAGAAGGCGAGTGAGGGCAGAAAGAGAGACGATCATGATCAAAAAGCGCAAAATTATAGTCGGGACAATCGTGGCGGTCGGCCTGCTGGTCATTGCGGCAGCCTGGGCCGCGGAGAAGAAAGATATGGGAGGCTGGGGACCGGACAGCCCTTACAACCGTTTGTACAATGCATCCGAGATGGACAGCTTCAAAGGTACAATTGTCAAAATCGTGGAGGTCACGCCGATGAAAGGCATGTCACCCGGTGTCGGGCTGTGGGTGCGTGAATCCAAAGACGAGAAGATCCTGGTGCACCTGTGCCCGACTTGGTTTATCGACCGCAAGAGCACGGGGCTGAAAAAGGGAGACCGGGTCAAAATAAAGGGGGTCTGGGCGGTGGTTGACGGCAAGGATATTTTCATGGCGTCCAAAGTAAAAAAGGGTGACTACTTCCAGCTGAAAGTCCGCCTGACCAAGGATGGCACGCCCTTCTGGACCATGACTCCCGAACAGCTGGCCAAAGAGAGAAAACACCAGTAACCGACATTTGCCGGCACAGATGTGCCGGATGCATATCCGCTCAAGAAATTACGGCCGACGCGCGCCACACGCATCCGGGCGCTACCGCCGGTGTACCGGACGGGCGGGGAGACTTCACGTACCACCTGGATCTTGCACAGACAATTTTGAAAACTTATAAAATTGTAATGTTATCTCATGGTTGTCTATGGATGCAGCGCGATATTTTTTAGCGTCATTGGTATGTTCGGAAACCCTCCATTTTGACTTCAAAATTGTCTGCCCTGCGGGAGCGCCGATTTTACCGCACCTACTGTATTGCAGGGCATTTGCGTCTGTATACTACAGCTGCATGCCCTGCGCCTTGTATAGGCGGCAAACGCGACGCTTGCAAAATTCAGGTACCAACACAAGCAGGTTGCGCTTTGGTGGCAACCGTTTCACTGAAGTTTTCGGGAAGATGCCAGGTTAAAAGTCAGTGCAGCTTGACGGTAACGTAGTAGAGCCGATCGTCGCGCTGAAGCAGGATCACGACGGAATCTTTCAGGCGGAACTTGGCAATGGCGCGTTTGAAATCCTGCAGGTTGTTGATTGTGTGGTTATCTATCTTGCGAATGATATCCCCGGGAGTGGCGCCGATGTGAGACAGGTAGGCGGTTTTCAACAGCTCCCGGATCAGCACCCCCTTGCTGGCCGCAATGTGAAACCGCGCGCGGTTGCGGCGCGTCAGTCCCACCACTTTGATCCCCAGCAGTTTATAGGCCAGACCCAGTGCCTGTTTTTCGGGAAAAGCCCCTGCGGTCAGGGTGATGCGCCGGTCGGCAGCATTTCGCCAGAGGTGCAGCGACATCCGGTCGCCGGCGGTATAATCCTTGAGCGTTGAGCGGTAATCCTCGGTGGAATATAGTTTGTAATGCCCGATTTCCAGCATTACGTCCCCCCGCCGAACACCGGCTTTGGCCGCCGGGCTGTCGGGCGCGGTTTCGGTGATCAGGACACCCCAGGGCTGCCGGCCGTTTTTCAACGGTATTTTCAGGTAGTGCGCCAGCCGCAGATCGAGGTTTTGCACCGATATGCCCAGCCAGGCCGGAACCACACGGCCATAGCGGATCAGGTCTGCAATGATGCGCTTGGCCTTGTTGATGGGTATGGCGAATCCGATACCCCGGGCTTTGGCATAGATGGCGGTATTGATGCCAATCAGTTCGCCGTTGATATTCAACAGCGGGCCGCCGCTGTTGCCGGGGTTAATGGAGGCGTCGGTTTGTATAAAATCGTGGTAGACTTTGTTTTCGCTGCGGATGCTGCGGTTCAGGGCGCTGATGACACCGGTGGTGACCGTGTTTGAAAAACCAAAAGGGTTACCGATGGCAATGACGGTTTCACCGATCATCAGGTCGTCGGAGTTTCCCATGGCCACGGCCGGCAGCCGGGTCTTGGCATCGATTTTGAGCACGGCCAGGTCCGAGTCCGGGTCGGCGCCCACGATCTGGGCCTGAAGGGAGCGCTCGTCCTTCAATACCACCGTAATGGTGCCGCGGCTTTCGATGACATGTGCGTTGGTGAGGATGAACCCCCTCCGGCCGTCGATAATGACGCCTGATCCCAGGCTGGTGCGCTTGTATCGGCGCTGATAGCCCGGTTCGAAAAAATCCCTGAAAAAGGATTCGAAAAAGGGATCGACGCCCAACCCGGAAAAAGGCGAGCTGCTGCGCCGCAACTGCTGTTGCGAGCTGATGTTCACCACCGCCGGGCTGACCTGGCGCACGGCGATGACCACGGGGCTTTCGCGCAGGTTTTTTGACGCCGCCCATCCCATGCCCGTCGGCAGTACCATGCCGGCCCATGCAGTGGCCAGCCAGATCATCATGAACGTCCGACTGAAATGTGCAGCTTCCCCTTTCCTCATTTGCAACCTCGCTGTCGATGTATTATATTCCGCGCTGATTTAACCGTACGATCGCGACTCATTTCGATGATTTGGTAAAGTCCGCGCTTTTGGCTTGCGCAAGCCTTTTCAGGGGCTGTGCAACGTCGTGCCAAATGTCAGGAACGTTGTCGCTTTGCTCCTCAAACAGCTGGGGATTTTTAACGCTCAAGCCGGCACCGCGCTTTTTGCCGAAACGTCTTGTAATCCGTTCGGACCCGACTTTTTACGCGTCTGTCAGTTTTGGCAGGCGGACAACGTGTCGTGCAGGTATACCATGGACTGTAGAACCCTTCAAGAAATCCTGCCGCTGGTCGATCAGCCCAGCCGCTATCTGGGATGCGAGGTCAACAGTGTGCGCAAGGACCCCGCTCGGATTGAACTGCACTTTGCGCTTGCATTTCCGGACCTTTACGAAATCGGCATGTCGCATTTCGGCACGCAGATTCTCTACCGTGCACTCAACGAGAATCCACAGATCGCCGCCGAGCGTGTTTTCGCGCCGGGACGCGACATGGCGGCGCGTCTGCAGGAAGCGCACCTGCCGCTGTGCTCGCTGGAGAGTGGCACGCCGCTGGGCGAATTTGACATCGTGGGATTCAGCCTGCTTTACGAACTCGGCTACACCAATGTGCTGTACATGCTGGAGCTGGCCCAAATTCCCCTTTGGGCGGCCGAGCGCGGCGATGCGCATCCGTTGATCATCGCCGGCGGCCCCTGCACCGTGAATCCGGAGCCGGTGGCGGACTTCTTCGACGCCATGGTGGTGGGAGACGGTGAAGCGGTTGTCGTCCAGCTCAGCCGGGCGTGGATGGAATGGAAGCGCAGCGGCGCGCCACGCCATGCGCTGCTGAAACGCTGGGCGTCCATCGAAGGCGTTTACATCCCATCCTTTTTTGAAAAAGTGCCGGGCTCCGGTTCCCTGACGGCGGTGACGCCTCGCTATACCTGGCATCGGCGGGTTGAACGGGCCATTATCGGCGATCTGGACCGCGCGGTTTTTCCGGATGCGCCGGTGGTGCCTTTCGGCCGGCCGGTGCACGACCGCTTGCGCCTGGAAGTGGCCCGGGGCTGTACACGCGGGTGCCGCTTTTGCCAGGCCGGCATGATCTATCGGCCGGTGCGCGAGAGGAGCCCGGAAAAGCTTGTCGCGCTGGCGCGCCGCTCGCTGGAAACGACGGGCTATGACGACATTTCGTTGCTGTCATTGAGTACGGGGGATTACGGCGCGATTATCTCCCTGATGGAACAGCTCATGTGCGGCGGCGACTTTCACCGGGTGGCCGTTTCCCTGCCATCCCTGCGGGCCGACAGCTTGTCTCCACGGCTGATGGATCTGGTGCGGCAGGTCCGCAAAACGGGCTTCACCATCGCACCCGAAGCCGGCAGCCAGCGCCTGCGGGACGTGATCAACAAGAATATTTCACGGGAGGATATTTTCAACACGGTACGGCAGGCCTTCGACATGGGATGGCAGGTCATCAAGCTCTATTTCATGATCGGTCTGCCCACCGAAACCGATGCGGATGTCGCAGCGATTGTCGAACTGGTCCAGGCCCTTACGCGCGCCAAGGACAAGGTTTTCAGAAAGCGGCGTGGCCGAATCAACGTCAGCGTGGCCACCTTTATCCCCAAAGCGCACACCCCGTTCCAATGGGAAGGGCAGATTTCTCTGCAGACGTCGCAGCAAAAGATCGACTGGCTGCGAAAACAGCTCAGGATTCCCGGTGTGCATTTCAAGTGGCAGAATCCCGCAGTCAGCCTGATTGAAGGTTTGATGGCGCGTGGAGACCGGCAACTGAGCCGGCTGCTGGCGGCCGCCTATGCCAAGGGATGCTGTTTTGACGGCTGGAGCGACCAGTTCCACTTCGACCGCTGGCGGCAGGCGATGGCCGAAACCGGCGTGGATGTCGATTTTTATACCACCCGCCCGCGGGATTTGAGTGCGCCCCTGCCCTGGGATCACATCGATACCCGGGTTGAACGGGCATTTTTGCGCAAAGAGCGGCGGAATGCACTGGCCGGCCGGTTGACGCCGGACTGCCGCACCGGGCCGTGCAATGACTGTGGGGTATGCGATTTCAGCAGCATTGCACCTATGGTTCATCCGGCGCCGCCCGATTCCGGAACACGGCCGAAAGCTACCGGGCGCGCCTCTGGCCGGCGCTACCGACAGGTCCAGGTGGGCTATCGCAAAGTCGGGCAGGCCCGTTATTTTGGACACCTTGAAATGCAGAATCTGATCAAAAGGGCACTGCGGCGGGCGCACTTGCCGCTGGCCTACAGCGAAGGATTTCATCCAAAACCGAAAATATCGTTTGAAGACCCGCTGCCGGTGGGCTTGGAGAGCCTGGATGAGCGCTTTTACCTGCACGTTGAGCGCGGCTTTCCCATCGGAGCCATCGCCCGGCGCCTGAATGCCTGCCTGCCCGAAGGGATGCAGGTCATTTCCTGCCGGGACTTTGCCGGCCGACCGCACAGGCAGCCGAAAGTCCCCGCAGTCTACCGCATCGCGTCGGCGCAACCCGTCTTTGACACCCGCAAACTGGAGGATTTCAATGCCGCAGCACAGCGGCATGTGTCCCGCACCAGCCACAAGGGCAAAGTGGTGCGGCTGGATGTCAAAAAGCACGTCGTTGCAATCAGGGTTCTTGCACCGACCCTGCTGGAACTGGTGCTGCGTACGGACCAGGAGCGCATGCTGAGGCCCGCCGAGGCGCTCGCGGCGATTTTCGCCCTTTCGCCGGATACGCTCCGGAGTTTGCGCATCACCAAGCAGAGCGCCGCAGCAGGCGTTTAGGCGGTTGCCTGAGGCGGATTGCGGCATCGGCCTTGGCTCATGCCGGATGGCGGACCTTCTTCACCAGGCGCCGCATGAGCTCGGCCATCTCTTCGATGTGAAACAGATAGGCGGCCGCCAGCAGCAGAACGACGAAAAACGCTGCTGTCAGCACGCTGCTGAGCAGACAGCCGGAGAAGGTATTCAGACTGACCCAAGTGTTTAGAAAGGTGTGGAAGCCTTCCAGCAGGATGCCGATGGCCGCCGAAACCAGCGCCACGCGGCAGAAGAAAAGGTAAACCTGGCGGCTGCCGCGGTTGCGGCTGCGGCGGTTCCAGAGTTCGTAGAGCAGGGCTACCTGGAAAATGGAGGAAAGCGAAATGGCCAGGGCCACGCCGGCGGCGCCCATTTTGTGCATGGCGTAAAAGTACACCGGGATGCTCAACCCCACCGCCAGTGTATCGAAAACGGCCGGGAAAAGGGTGTTCTGCACGGCATAGTAGCCGCGGCTGACCACAGTGCGGGCCGCAAAAGCAAAGGTGCCGATCAGCAGAAAAGCCAGCAGGCGGGCGGTCAGCGCCGTGGCCGCCGCGTCGAACCGGCCGCGCTGGAACAAAATGCGGATGACCTCGTGCCGCAGCACCATTAAAAGCGCCGAAAAGGGAATCACCAGGAAAAGGTAGCGCAGGGCCGTGTTGAAGAGCCGGTTCATCTCGGCCATCTTTTTTTCCACCGCCAGGCGGGCCATGAACGGAAAAGACGCCACGCCCACGCTCTGGCCGAAAACGCCCACCAGAATCAGCATCACCCGCAGGCTGTAGTTTAGGCCCGCGATACTGCCGTGCGGCAGGTAGGAACCGAAAAATTTAAGGAAAAACTCCGCTGAAAAAGTCATGCCCATGCCGACCATCAACGGCAGTGTGAGCAGCACGTAGCGCTTCAGGTCGGGGTGGCGCAGCCGGATCACGGCGTGATACATCAAACCGGCCCTGCGTGCGCCATAGAGCTGTACGGCGAAATTGCCCACGAAGGCACCGGCCAGCACGCCCCACGAAAAGCCGACCATGCCGTAGCGGCGCCCCAGCAGCAGGCCGCCGCTGATTATTCCCAGGTTGTAGAGCAGCGGCGCCAGGGCCGGGATCAGAAAGCGCTCTTTGGCAAACTGCACGGCCATGAACAGCCCGCCGGTGAAAAAGAAGAGCTGGGCCGGCAAAATGATGCGCGTCATGGTGACGGCCTGGCGTAGCAGACCGGGATCTTTCAGGCCGGGCGCCACTATTTTGACCAACTGCGGGGTAAACAGGTAGGCAAGGGCGATGAGCAGCAGCAGCAGCAATCCGAACGTGTTGCAGATGATCGAAAAGATGTGCCAGCCTTGCGCTTCGTCCTGCTGGTTCAGATAGTGGGCGAAGATGGGGATGAAGGTGATCGAAAGAAACCCCGAAGCCGTAACATGGTTGAGGATTTCAGGCAGCAGAAAGGCAATCTGGTATGCGTCCACCTGCGCCCCGGCGCCGCCCACGTAGGCGATGGCCATCTCTCTGAACAGGCCCATGATGCGGCTCAAAAAAACCGAGGCCATCATGATGGCGGAAGCCATGCCGACTTTTTTGTAAAGGCCAGGGGACATATCGCATCCGGTAAAAGGGAAATGCCGTTAGACGCCGGTTGCGGCCGTTGTAGCAGACGGACGCCGAAAACTCAAAAGTCGCCCGCATTTTTCAGCTGCGGGGCCGCCTCAGGGCTTCAGCCCTTCGGCCTTGATCAGCTCGGCCACGAAACTGCCCACGACCACCTTGCTTTTGACGCGCACCGGCAGTTTGCGCCTGTCGGCGGTCACCCAGACCGCGATCCTGGCGTGGGGGCTTTTTTCGAAAACACCGCCCACGTGCGTGAGTTCCGGCTGCAGCAGGAAAGTATCGTAGGTCTTGCCGGCCACACGGATTTTTTCGCGCCGGATCACGCGCACTCTGCCCAAAATCGTTTTCTTGCCGTCGGTAACCGGCCTTGCAATCTGCAATGCGGCACGCATGCGGGCCAGGCGCACCCAGAAAAACGCCGACAGCGGGTCAAAGGTTCCCGGCAGAAGCGTTGTGGTGCGGACCGGCCGGTTGAAGTTGAAATAGCGCGCTTTTTTTCCCCGCCAGTCAAAGGTGATGCGTACGTTTCGCCGGGTGGAACCCTCGCGCTGCTTTTTTTTAAAAAAGACGCTGCGCGTCATGCCGTGATCGGTGTAGGCATCTATGCGGTCGCGCACCCGGTAGAAAACATCCACAAAGGCGTTGGTGCGCGCTTTTAAGGCAAAGTGGCGTACCGGGGCACCGTCGATGGTCGTATCGGGCAGCACCTGCAGCACGGCCTCACCGGCCGGAATGATCGTCCACTTGAGCCGGAAGGTCAGCTTTTCGCCGGGTCCGAAAGCCCAAGGCTGCTGTGGGGCCGGCCGGCCGGATGTGCACAGGCTGAACAGCACCAGGACAGCCGTGGTGACGGAGAGGCGGATTGCTTTCATGGGCAGTTGCATTTCCGGGCTTTTGGTGAACCGGCGGTCAGGATCATCCCCACCGCGACCAGCAGCAGCGAAGCCAGCAGGAGCCAGTTCAGGGATTCACCCTTGAGCATCAGGCTGGACAGCAGCGTACCGCTGATCGGAATGAGAAAGCGGTAGACGGCGATGCTGCTCAAGGGGTTGTGTTTGATCAGGACATACCAGAGCGAAAAAGCAGCCGCCGACAAAAAACTCAGGTAAGCGAGCAGCAGCAGAGAGGCGGCTGAAAAGGAGACCACTCCGGGCGGGTCGAAAAGCCATGCGGCGCCATACAGCACCACGGCGCCGATACACAGCTGATAGGCTGACATCAGTGGCGGATGAATATTCACCGAGCGCCGTTTGACGATCATCAGGCCCAGGGCGGATGACAGGGCCGACAGGATGACAAACCCCTCGCCGGTGAGGCGGAACTCCAGGTCGAACTGATTCCGGCGGAAGTTCACCAGTACCACCCCGAGAAAGCCCAGAACCAGGCCGAGGTTTTTGCGCCGGGTCAGCAAATCGTCCGGGAACCAGAGATGGGAAAAGAGCGCCAGGAAAAAGGATCCGGAGCCATTGATAATGGCGGCCTTGACGCCGGTGGTGTTGGACAGGCCGATGTAAAAGAAAAAATAGAGCAGGAAAGTCTGCAGCACGCCCAGCAGAACGAGGCTGCAAAAAGCGTCGACGGACGGCAGGCGCAGCGATTTGCCTCCGGCGGCCAGAGCGGCGAAAATGAGCAGGCCGGCCAGGAAAAAGCGGTAGGCCGCAAAGAAAAGTTTGCCGCCCGTGCTGTGTTCGATCCCAAGCATGGCAAAGCCGATTTTCAGGCAGGGAAAGGCGCTTCCCCACAACAGGGCGCAGAGGGCGACCAGCAGAAACACAAACGGCGGCCATGCGAGAAGGTCTTTTTTGCGGGCGGAAACTCTGGAAGCGGTATGTGGCATGCAGGAGCCAGGCAGTCTGTCAGGTGTGGAACCATGGAAAAGAATCACGGCGTCGGGCCGTGTGCAAGCCCGGGCGTACAATAAAAAAGTAACGCGGTGAATCCGGCGGCGCTGTTAGGTGGCCGTTGCGGCAGCACTGAGGCCGCAAACCCGCCAGCGGCCGTTTTCTTTGACGAGGTCGAGAACCTGCTCTGCAGTCGATGTGCTGCCGAGATGGAAGATTTCGGCGAGCCGGTTGAAGACCGGGTTGAGATAGCGCTTTTTTAAGGCGCGGATTTCAACCCGGGCACTTTTGGCATCCTGGCGCAGGGTTTTGGTTTGCACGTCCATCAGGTAGCTGCGCATATAATCGGCGCGAAATCCCATCTGGCGCGCATCTTCGGCCTTTTGCCGTAGGTGGCGATCCACCGGATTGAGGCCGGCCGCCTTTTGGAGCCGGCTGCAGAGAAGCTGATCTGCGCCGGGATCCAGCATAAAGTAGGCCCGGCTGAACGCCAGCGCGGTTTTTTGCGCCGAATCCCGGCCTTCCGCGGAGACGAATATCAGTTGCAGGACGATGAAAAACAGCAACGTGATGGTAAACGTGGCGCTCTTGCTCTCCGATGCCATGGCTGCGCTCTCCTTTAAAATGGCAACATATGTGGCTGCTGAAATAGCACGGATTTTTTTGGAAAACAAGGTTTTTCGAACACCGGCCGAGGCCAGCCGGTGTGCTGCGAGGCGGCGTACACATCCTGACCGTACCGGTTGCAAAGTGCACGCACATGCAGTATGATATACATACAAAATGGAGCCTTCAGCTTCTCAGGATGGTTATCCTATCCGTGTCCGTAAATAGAATATATAGCGTCTAAAATTAGCTTGACATACAATATATAGTGTGCTTATAGACGTCGGCGTTGTGTTCGACAGCCGGACGGGCCGGCGTCGGCAAGCTCTGCCGCCACTTCCGCCGGTGCTGCCTTCCACTGTAACAAAACACAATGGGATAAATTCCCCGGCGCCCTGATTGCCGGAGTCGATTCTCGCCAGCAACATGTAAAAGCGCACGCTGAATACACAGGAGAGGCAAATGGCACGTAAAAGCAAAGTACTGATCACCGACGAAGGGCAGTTCGATCTCGACACGTACCGTTGGGACGATCACCGCTTTTCCGACATGCTGGTTCGGGAAAACCCCATCGACCCGGATCAGGCACTGGATATCAGCCGTTTTCTGCGCGAGGAGATCGCCAAGCTGGACATCTACACCATTACGGTGCCGGTGATCGAGAAGATGGTTGAAGCCAAGCTGCGCGAGTACGGCCTGAAAAAGCCTTCCCCGGTGAAGTTGGACAAATCGATTTTCGTGAAAAACCGGCCGGTCTTGTCCGAAAACGCCCTGACCGTTCTGAAGCGTCGCTACCTCAGGAAAAACGCGGACGGACAGGTCGTGGAAACGCCGGAGCAGATGTTCAAACGGGTGGCGCACCACATCGCCAAGGCGGAGAAAAACTACGGCGGCGCAGCCGAAGTACGGCGCATGGAGGAAATCTTTTACGAGATGATGACGGACCTGAAATTTTTGCCCAACTCGCCCACCCTGATGAACGCCGGCCGTACGCTCGGACAGCTGGCCGCATGTTTCGTGCTGCCCATCGAGGACAGCATGGAGGGTATTTTCGGTTCCCTGAAAAACGCCGCCCTGATTCACAAATCCGGCGGCGGCACCGGCTTTTCCTTCTCGCGTCTGCGGCCCAAAAACAGTCAGGTGGGTACCACCGGCGGGGTCGCCTCCGGCCCGGTGTCGTTCATGAAGATATTCAACACGGCCACCGAACAGGTGAAACAGGGCGGCACCCGGCGGGGCGCCAACATGGCGGTTCTGCGGGTGGATCATCCGGACATCCTGGAGTTTATCACCAGTAAGGAGGACAACAGGGATCTGAACAATTTCAATATTTCGGTGGGCATCACCGACGCCTTCATGGAAGCTCTGCAAAACGGGGAGCCATACGACCTCATCGATCCGCGCAACCACAAGAAGGTCGGTGAGCTGGATGCCGGCGAAGTCTATACCGCGCTGGTCAAACAGGCCTGGAAAAACGGGGATCCCGGTATCCTCTTTCTGGACCGCACCAACCGCGACAACCCGACACCGGCGCTGGGCAGCATCGAGAGCACCAACCCCTGCGGTGAGCAGCCCCTGCTGCCCATGGAGGCCTGCAACCTGGGTTCCATCAACCTGGCCAAGTTTGTCATCGAGAACAACGAACAGCCGGTCATCGACTATGAAGGCCTGCGGGAGACCGTCTGGCGTGCGGTGCGTTTCCTCGACAACACCATCGACATGTCCAGATACCCCATGCCCGAAATCGACCGGCTGGTCAAGGGCAACCGCAAGATCGGCCTGGGGGTCATGGGTTTTGCCGACTTGCTGTTCCAGCTCCAGATTCCCTATAATTCGGAAAAGGCGCTGGAGACCGCCGAGGAAATCATGGCTTTCGTGCAGGAAACATCCCATGCCGCCTCGCGTTCGCTGGCATCCGAGCGCGGCGTGTTCGAAAATTTCGACAAGAGTATTTTCAAAGGGCGGCCGGGCTGTGAGTACCGCAACGCCACCACTACGACCATCGCGCCCACCGGCACCTTGAGCATCATTGCCGGCTGTTCCAGCGGCATCGAGCCGCTTTTTGCGCTGAGCTTTGTGCGACGGGTCATGGATGACGACCGGCTGGTGGAGGTCAATCCCTATTTCGAGAAAGCGGCCCGTGAGCGGGGCTTTTTCAGTGAGGAGCTGATGGACATCATCGCCCGCAAGGGATCCATCCAGGACATGCCGGAAATCCCGGAAGAGGTGCGCAGGGTGTTCGTGAGCGCCCATGATGTTTCACCGGAGTGGCACATCCGCATCCAGGCGGCTTTTCAGAAACACACCGACAATGCCGTGTCCAAAACCGTCAACCTGCCCCGTGATGCCACGGCGGACGATGTCAAGAAGGTCTACGACCTGGCCTACGAACTGGGGTGCAAAGGCGTGACCATCTACCGCGACGGAAGCAAGGAGCACCAGGTGCTGTCCACTTCCGACGCGCAGCAGTCGCGGCGCCAGGGCTTCCTGTCGGCCGTCAAGGAGCGGCCCGAGACGCTGGAGGGGTTCACCACCAAGATGAAAACCGGCATGGGCAACCTGTATGTGACGGTCACCGAGTACGACGGCCAGCCCTTTGAAGTGTTTGCCACCATCGGTAAATCCGGCCGCTCCACCACGGCCAAAACCGAGGCCATCGGCCGGCTGGTGTCGCTGGCCCTGCGCTCCGGGGTGCACGTGGCAAAGATCGTCGAGCAGGTCAAGGGCATCGGAGGTGAACACCCTGTCTTCCAGGAGGGTGGCCTGGTGCTTTCCATCCCCGACGCCATCGCGCGCGTGCTCGAAAAACGCTATCTGGACGGCGGCAGTGCCGGTGGGCGTGAGGCCCATTCCCACAGCCTGCTGGGAGAAACCTGCCCGGAGTGCGGACAAACCATCAGTTTCGAAGAAGGCTGCATGACCTGCCACTTCTGCGGCTTCAGCAAATGCGGCTGATGCACTGCTTTTTCCCCAAGGGCGCGCGCAACAATGAGTGCGCAAATTTTTGGCATTGCGGCGACGGCTGGCAAGGCGCGCAAGGGCAGGCATATCGGGAATGTTCCGCGCTTTCGCAACGCAGCCGGCCTTCGAGTGCGGCGTTTAAAATGTAAAGTTATTTTTGCGTGGGCCCTTTGCGTGGGCCCAAAGTGCCGCACGAGGCCGTAGCCTACCAGTCTGAAGGCGCGTAAAAGCGGCTGGCGATGGCGTCTGTTTCGCTTTTGATGCGCGCGATCTGTTCCCGGTCGAGCCGCTTTTTCCAATTCCAGACAACCGCCCGGCTGTTGCGATTCAGCCGGTGTACCCGGCCTCCCGCCTCCGCCGGGTTGGCGGCATTGCAGAGCTGTTCCACCACCTTTCGCGGGTGCTTGCCAAAGTCCAGACCAAGCTTTTCGAAGAGAGCTTCAAACATTTCTCCATAATTGCGGCTCAGATCCTCGTGGCGCAGAAAAATCCAGTTGGCATGCCGCCGGCGGTAGCCGTCGATGACGTGGTGAAAGACGTTCCAGGCGCAGATGGCATCGCCGATTGGATCGTTGGCGCGGGCATGCTGGGCGGTGATCTCACCCGTCAGGGGCGCCAGCAGATCGCGCATGAGTTCCGGCTGGTTTAAAAACACGTGCGGCCGCATGGGCCAGTTCAGGCGGCGGATGCTGCTCACGTAGGCGGCCGGGTGCCGGACCAGGACCACGACGTGCAGGTCGAAGGTGCGCCAAAGCCATTCGGCGGACATCAGGGCGATGGGGTCCTTGAGCAGCGGGCGGCAGAAAGCGGCCCGGCGGGCCTGCAGCCAGCGCCGGGAAGCGCCTGCCAGGCGCCTTAAGCCCGGGCGGTCTTTAACGTCCGACCACCAGGGCCGCAAGTGCCCCATGCGGTAGCGCAGGTAGCGTTTGACGCCTTCGGCCTCATTCGGCAGTACGTAGTGATAGTGCTGCGCAAAGGGCGGCGGGATCAGGCCAAAGGCGGGGTCGTGATACTGGTGGTTAAAGGGTTCATGAATGTAGTTTACACCTCTTGCCGACGCCAGGATCCTGCCGACCCAGGTGGTGCCGGAGCGGTTGGCGCCGGTGACCAGGATCGGGCGGTGATTCGCGGCGGCGTGCTTTTTCCGGCCGGGCATGATGGCAGCAGCCGGGGCTAGCCGGTGGCCCGGGGGGATCGTTGGCGGCCGGAGGGCTTTGCGACAGCGCTCGATCGGTTTTTGTCGATGGACGCATACATCTCGCCGGCATGGTACGAGCTGCGCACGAACGGACCGCTGGCCACCTGGGAAAATCCCATATCCAGGGCCACCTGCCGCCAGTGTTCGAATTCCTGCGGCGGCACGAAGCGCGCCACCGGCAGGTGCCGCCTGGAAGGCTGCAGGTACTGGCCGAGGGTCAGCAGCCGGCAGCCGGACCGGCGCAGATCCTGCAGGGTTTGGCGGATTTCAGGGTCGCTTTCCCCCAGCCCCAGCATGACTCCGGATTTGGCCAAGATGGCCGGACGATGGGCGGAAACCCGCCGGATCAGTTCCAGCGAACGGCGGTATTCCGCCTGGGGCCGCACCCGGGGGTAGAGCCGCGCCACGGTCTCGATGTTGTGGTTGAGCACATCGGGGGCGGCGGCCAGCACGGTGCCCAGGGCGTCTTCGTCGCCCTTAAAATCGGGAATCAGCACCTCGACGCGCACGGCTTCGATCTTATCGCGCAGCGCCCGGATAGTGGCGGCGAAGAACCGTGCGCCGCCGTCGGCCAGGTCGTCGCGCGTCACCGAGGTCACCACCACGTAACGCAGGTTCATCTGCTGGGCCGCCTCGGCCACGCGTTGCGGTTCCCGGGGATCCGGCGGCTCGCAGGGACCGGTGGCCACCGAACAGAAGCGGCAGTTGCGCGTGCAGGTCGATCCCAATATCAGGAACGTGGCCGTGCGCCGCGAAAAACACTCGAACTGATTGGGGCACTGGGCCTCCTGGCAGACGGTGTGCAGTTGCCCGCGGCGGATCAGCTGCCGCACCTGTTCATAGGCCGGCCTCGAAGGCAGCCGCAGCCGCAGCCAGCGTGGTTTGCGGATTCGAATGGGATGTTCATGCACGTGGGGCATGGTCCGTTGTCCGTGGGCAGTCAGGTGCCATCGAAAACGACCCTGCTGCTGAATGACGGGCGCTCAAAGCTTCCAGTGTCTCGAGATCGGTCGCTGCCGGGAGCAGGCCCAGGATCTCCGTCACATGCTTTTTGGCCGCCCGGCGCGCGTCGGCCATGGTCACCGGCCGGCGACGTTCTTTTGCCAGCGACGTCACGCCGATACCCTGCAGCCCGCAGGGATTGATCCAGGAAAAAGGCTCCAGCGCCAGGTTAACATTAAAAGCGAAGCCGTGGAAGGAAATTCCGCGGCGGATGGCAATCCCGATACTGCCCAGCTTTGCATTGCCCACCCAGATGCCGCGGTTGCGGGCATCACGGCGGGCATGCACACCGAAATCGGCGGCCGTCCGGATCATCACTTCCTCCAGGGCACTGACATAGTCGGTGACCGCCAGGCGCGGACTGCGCAGGCTGAGGATCGGGTAGCCCACCAGCTGGCCGGGACCGTGATAGGTGATGTCACCGCCGCGCTCCACGTGCACCACGGCGATGCGGCGCGCGGCCAGAAGTGCCGGGCTGACCGTCAGGTTGCGGCGGCCGCCGCGCCGGCCAAGGGTGAACACCGCGGGATGCTCCAGCATCAGCACCACGTCGCGGTCCAGCACACCCGTGTTTCGGGCTGCCACCAGCCGGCGCTGCAGCTCCAGAGCACGGCGATAGTCGGTCAGCGGCAGATCGGCATAAAAGCACGCCCTGCCGCCCGGCGCCGGGCATCCGGAAGATTGCCGAACGGCCCTTTGCGCAGGCGTCGACATCCTCTGCACCTAGCCGGCCAGACAGGGCTTGCGGGCGGCCAGGGTTTCATCCAGCCGCCGCACCTTGGGGATGCGCGGCGCCGCGTGCAGCAACTCCGGGCTTTCCTCCGCTTCCCGCGCAATGGCCTGCATGGCCTCGATGAAGCGGTCGATGTCCTGGCGGCATTCGGTTTCCGTGGGCTCGATCATGATGGCGCCGTGCACCACCAGCGGAAAATAGATGGTCGGCGGGTGAAAGCCGTATTCCATCAGGCGTTTGGCGATGTCCAGGGTGGTCACGTGATGCGCCTCCTGGTATTTATCGCTGAAAACGCACTCGTGCATGCAGGGCCGGTCGTAGGCCAGGTGATAGGTCCCCTTCAGCCTTTCCTTGATGTAGTTGGCATTGAGCACGGCCAGCTGGGATGCTTTTTTCAGGTTGGCCGCGCCCATGCTGCGGATGTAGCTGTAGGCCCGGATCAGGATGCCGAAGTTGCCGTAAAAAGCGTGCAGCTTGCCGATGGACTGCGGAAAGTCGTCGGAAAGCGTGTAGCGGCCGCCGGCTTCCAGCACCCGCGGAACCGGCAGAAAAGGCTCCAGCGCACGGGTGACGCACACCGGCCCGCTGCCGGGGCCGCCGCCGCCGTGGGGGGTGGAAAAGGTCTTGTGCAAGTTCAGGTGCATGGCATCGAAACCGGTCTGGGCCATGTCGACAATGCCCATGATGGCATTCATGTTGGCGCCGTCGCCGTAAACCAGCCCGCCCTTGGCATGCACGATGTCCGCAACCTGGCGGATATGCTCTTCAAACAGTCCCAGCGTGTTGGGGTTGGTGATCATGATGCCGGCGGTATCGGTGTCCATGACGGCTTTTACGGCCTGCGGTGACAGCAGCCCGTTTTCATCGGACTTGACGGCCACGGGTTTGAAGCCGCACAGCGCCGCGCTGGCCGGATTGGTGCCGTGGGCGCTGTCGGGGATGATGATTTTTTTCCGCGGTGCCCCTTGGCTGCGATGGTAGGCCGCAAATAGCATCATGCCGGTCAGTTCCCCCTGGGAACCGGCGGCCGGCTGCAGGGTCACGGCGTGCATGCCCGTAATTTCGGCCAGGTACTGTTGCAGCTCGAACATGATTTTCAGAACCCCCTGCGCCAGGGATTCCGGCATCAGCGGGTGCGCCCCGCAGAAACCCGCCAGGGCGGCCTGGCGTTCGTTGGTTTTGGGGTTGTATTTCATAGTGCAGGAGCCCAGCGGGTACATGCCGCTGTCCACGCCGAAATTCCACTGGGAGAGACGTGTAAAATGGCGAATCACGTCGATTTCGCTGAGGTCCGGGAAATCGGGGGCGTCACCGGTGAGCGCTGAATCCAGCGGGCTTGCGGGTACATCCCGCTGGGGCAGGGAAACGCCGCAGCGGCCCGGGGCCCCTTTTTCCCATAGCAGCGGTTCGTTAAAGACCAGTCCAGTCGTGCCAGCGGGTTCGTTCATGAGGTCACCTCCTTGACCAGCCGGTCCAGGTCCTCGGCCGTGCAGGTTTCGGTGGCGCACAGCAGGTAATGGTCGGCCAGTTCTTTGTAGTAAGCTCCCAGCGGCAGGCCGGCAACGATTTTTTTGGCCAGCAGTCTTGCATGCGTGTCTGCAAAACCGGGTGGAAACTGGACCACGAATTCGTTGAAAGTCGGGCTTTCGAAGGGTACTGCGACCCCCGCCTTTTTCAACGCCGCTTTCAGGTATTCGGCCTTGTCGTGGTTGAGGCGTGCAAGCGCGCGTATGCCGCTGCCTCCCAGGCTGGCCAGGTAAATGATGGCGTTGGTGAGGCACAGCCCCTGATTGGAGCAGATGTTGGAGGTTGCGCGTTCCCGGCGGATGTGCTGTTCGCGGGTGGCCAGAGTCAGTACGAATCCCCTCTTGCCGTCTTTGTCCACCGTCTGTCCCACCAGCCTTCCGGGCATGCTGCGTACAAATTGCCGCCGTGCGGCGAAAATTCCCAGCCCCGGTCCGCCGAAGGAACGCGGAATACCGAAACTCTGTCCTTCGCCGCAGGCGATGTCGGCGCCGCAACTTCCCGGGCTTTTCAGCAGGCCGTAAGCCAAGGGCTCGGAAAAACAGGTGACCATCAGCGTTTTGGGGTCGCCGTGGATGGCCTGGCCCAGGGCCTGTAAATCTTCGATGCAGCCGAAAAAGTTGGGCGACTGGACGGCCACGGCGGCAAAGTCGGCCGGGTTGCCCAGGCCACCAAGGTCGGTGCGGCCATCGCTGCCGTAAGGGATTTCAACGATGTCGAATTCGGCCGGGGAGAGGTAGGTGGCTGCGACTTTGCGGTAGAGCGGGTGCACGGCCGTAGATACGGCTACCTTACGGCGCTTGGTGATGCGGATCGCCATGAGCAGGGCTTCGGCCAGCGCCGAGGCCCCGTCGTACATGGAGGCATTGGCCACGTCCAATCCCAAGAGCCGGGTGATGAAGGTCTGGTACTCGTAGATGGCCTGCAACGTCCCCTGGCTGATCTCCGGCTGGTAGGGCGTGTAGGCCGTGGAAAATTCGCTGCGCCCCATCAGGTAGGTCGTGGCCGCCGGAATGAAGTGGTCGTAACTGCCGGCGCCCATGAAAATCCGGTACTCCGGCGTGGCGGCGGTTGCGGCCGCCAGATGATTCATGTGCCGGTTCAGATCCCATTCGCTCATGGCTTCCGGCAGATCCATATCCCCGGAGCGGCGACAGTTCCGCGGGATGGAGGCGAACAGGCCGTCGAGATCGGCGGCGCCGACGACCTGCAGCATGTCGCGGATCTCTTCGTCGGTATGCGGTAGATATCTCATTCTTCCTGTCCTTTCAATTTTTCAAGGTACGCCTCGCGGTCCATCAGGCTGTCATAGTCAGCGGGGTTGCTCGGATTGACCTTGATCATCCAGCCGTCGGTGTATGGCGCGTTGTTGACCGATTCGGGGCTGTCTTCAAGGGCTTCGTTGATAGCCACGATTTCGCCGCCCACCGGCATGTAAAGCTCCGATACCGCCTTGACGGACTCCACCGTGCCGAACTCGTCCCCCTTGGCAAAGCTGTCTCCCACCTGGGGCAGTTCGACGAAGACAATATCTCCCAGCTGGTCCTGGGCGTAGTCGGAAATCCCCACGGTGACGGTATCTCCCTCCAGTTTCGCCCATTCATGATCTTCGGCGTAGCGCACGTCATCGGCAAATTTCAATTCACTGAGTTCTTTCATGGCCTTACCTCCTGTAGATGAATCGTTGGCGTTCGGAGCAGCGGTGATGCAAAACGGCAAACCTCGGGCATCCGTCGTGCCGGTGCCCAATGCGGCTAGTGAATGAAAGGAACCATCAGATTGTAGCTTTTGTAAATCACAAAGGTTTCCAGGGAACGGACATCACTTATCTGCGAAACTTCTTCGGCGTAAAATTCCTGCAGGCTGTAATTACGGGTAAAAAGTACCAGCAGCATCAAATCGTAGCGTCCGGTGACCACGCTGACCGACACCACGCCCTTCAGTCGGCTGAATTCCTTGCCTTTTTTGAACATGTCGGTTGTGCGCAGCTTGACACCGATGATGACTGGTTTGAGACGCGGCACGGCTTCGGGGTTGACCAGGCCGGTGATTTCCAGCAGCCCTTCCTCGGTCATTTTTTTAACGCGCGTCCTGACCGTGTTTTCGGAAATTCCCAGGTCGTCGGCGATTTTTTTAAACGATTTGCGGCCGTCGCGCAGATGGCGGATGATAGCAACTGTGTTTTCGTCGATTTTCATGCTTATCGAAGATGCCCTTGCAAAGAGGAATAGATGAAAAAGTGCCAAACCCCGGCGCCGGTTTAAGACAATCCTTTTCGACAGATACGCGTATGTATTCCGGATAGGGGAAATCAGGTTCAATGTCAACACAATACTTTGTATTTTTCGAAAGTTTGACGGGTAAATTTTAACGCAAACCAAAGAAATTACCATTTTATTTCATGGATAACATCGTTTAAAGGATTTTTTGCCGCCGCATCTGCCAAAAAAGCGTGGGATGTTGGACCGACCTGCAACATGTGGGCTGCCGGCGCGGAAGTATTCAGAATAACCATTGACATTTTACAGCTGCAGGAGTACTTGTTGCTGCTTGGCTCCGCGAAGGTAGGGAGCAGGCAGCTGATCCGTAACTGGACTTTTCTCAGATACGGATGCAAATTAAAACTTAAGGTTAAGGGAGGGGAAATGGGTTTGGAGAACTTTTATCGACGGGTCATGGATCTTAACATGATGGAGGACTCCCCTGACAAGGAACAGGCTGCCAGGGAACTGTTTGAAGACCTCAACCACACACAGCTGCCCGAGCACTTTAACTGGGCTGCCGATATTTTCGAAGGCCTGCATGTGCGGCAGCATCCGGACAAGCCCGGACTGGTCTGGGCGGACCTGGAAAGTGGCCGGGAGGCGCGTTTTTCCTTCGGCCAGATGGCCCGCCGCAGCAACCAGGCGTTGAACTACCTGCGCAAATACGGGGTGCAGAAAGGCGACAACGTCTACATGATGATCCCCATCGTCCCGGAAACCTGGTTCGCCAGCCTGGCCTGCGTTAAAGGCGGGCTGATCATCGTTCCCACGGCGACCACCATGACGGCCCGGGAGCTGCAGTTCCGTTTCGAGGCCTATGCGCCGGATGTGATCCTCGCCGACGAAGCCTCGGCGGAAATCGTCGAAACCGCCCTCAAAAACAGCGGCAGCCAGCCCAAGGTCAACATCCTTCTGGGCCACAGGGAGGGTTGGAACGACTATGCCGCGTCGGAGAACGAGGCCGATACGGCGGAGCCTGCCCAAACCCGCGCGGACGATCTCTCGTTTTGTTTTTTCACTTCGGGCACCACCGGTCTCCCCAAACGGGTCGGGCATACCATGGTTTCTTACCCCGTGGGGCATCTGTCCACGGCGGTGATGATCGGGTTGCGGCCGGCTGATGTGCATCATAATCTCAGTGCGCCGGGCTGGGCCAAATGGGGCTGGAGCAGCTTTTTCGGTCCCCTGAACGTCGGGGCCACCGCCACAGGGTTCTATTTTACCACCCTGGATGCCGAAAAATACCTGAAGGCGGTCTGCAAATACGGGGTCACCACTTTCTGCGCGCCGCCCACCGCGTGGCGCATGTTCATCGGGCAGGATCTGGAAAAATTCGATTTTTCCGCCCTGCGGCAGTCCGTAAGCGCCGGAGAACCCCTGAACCCGGAGGTGATTCAACAGTGGCAAAAAGCCACGGGCACTGAGATCCGGGATTTCTATGGACAGACCGAGTCCACGGCCATGATCGGCAATCCGCCCTGGATGACCGGCAAGATGAAGGCCGGTTCCTTCGGGCGCCCGTCATTCATGTACGACATGGCCATTTTGGACGACGATGGCAACGCAGTGCGGCAGCCGGACGAGCCGGGACACATCGTGGTGCGCCTGAACCGCTGGCGGGCCCTGGGTCTGTTCAAGGAATACATCGGCAGCCCGGAAAAGATGAAAGACGTTTTTGACAACGACTGTTATTTTACCGGTGACCGGGCCTACATCGACGAGGATGGCTACTGGTGGTTTTACGGCCGTGCCGATGATGTGATCAAATCTTCGGATTACCGGGTGGGGCCTTTCGAGGTGGAAAGCGCCTTAGTGGAGCATCCGGCGGTGACCGAAGCGGCGGTCGTGGGAGTGCCGGACCCCGAGCGCTATCAGCTGGTCAAGGCCTATGTCATTCTGGCGCCGGGCCACGAGGCGGGCCGGGAACTGGCGCTGGACCTGTTCAAACACACCATCGAGGTGCTGCCCAAGTTCAAGATCCCGCGCATCATCGAGTTCGTACCCGAGGTGCCCAAAACCATCAGCGGCAAGATCCGGCGGGTTGAGCTCAGAGAGAACGAGACCAAGCGCAGCGAACAGGGCACCGGACGCAACCCCAACGAATTTTTCTACCGCGATTTTCCGGAGCTCAGTTCACGCAGGAAATGAGCATGTGCGGCACGCGCCGCCGGCGATAGCTTCAAAATACGAGACGTAGGGGGTGGTAACGACAAAAGGTTGCCACCCCTTGCCATTTGGTACGGCAGCGGCAGGTCCGCGCTTGACAGCCACATACCCGGTCATACATTGTGCCATATACCTTAACGAAGGGAGAACATCATGGCATTGCAGGCAAAAATGGATGCGTTCAAAAAAGAAATGGAGGCTCAGGCACCAGCAGAGGCGCTGGCAATCATGCATCGGGCCACACGTGAACTGGCGGATTCGGGGATTTTGGATAAAGCCGTCAAGGTAGGCGAGCGGGCGCCGGCCTTTGCCCTCGAAAACACATCCGGCGAACCTGTCAGCCTGGAAAGCCTGGTCGCCCGCGGGCCCGTGGTGCTGTCGTTTTATCGCGGCAAATGGTGACCCTACTGCAACCTGGAGCTGGATGCTCTTGGAGAAACAGCCGACCGCTTTACGGCACTGGGAGCCTCCCTGGTGGCGATTTCCCCCCAGGCCGTGGCCTTTAACCGTGCCCTGCAGGAAGAAAAAAAACTGGCCTTCGAACTGCTGAGCGATCCGGGCAACCAAACGGCGGCACGCTACGGCATCAAATACCAGGTGCCCGAAGATCTGCGCAAGGTCTACCTGCAGTTCGGCATCGACGTGCCGGCACACAATGGGGATGATTCCTGGACGCTGCCGTTGTCCGCGCGCCTGATCGTCGATCCCCAGGGCATTCTCCGCTACGCTGAAATCAGCACGGATTATACGGTTCGGCCGGATCCGGAGCACACCCTGGAAAAATTGAAAACGCTGCGGGACGGATAGATTCCTGACCATACGGCCGGAGAGCCTCCTGGCTGGCCGGCCGCGAAATCCCGTAGACTCGCCGAACAAGGCGGGTGACCGGTGGGACCGTTCATATCCGGTAGCGGTTTGCGGGCGTGCCCGCCGAAACCGGCCGTGTCCGTTCGCTGCCGGGCGATTTTTTCCACCCAATTTCCCGCACAGGCCTGCCCCGGCCGGTTTCCACCGTCCGTACGGCCCAAATATGTTCCGGTCAACCCCGGCGGACCCGCCCAATGGGCGATGGGCATTTTTATCGCCCGGCGGTCGGCGTGCCGTGAACCGTTGGGATTGATTCAGCGGGCCGAAAATGTCATATTGGCTCCCTGCTACAGAAGTTTCAGCGCAGGGGCTACCGCCATCAATATGCAAAAGACGCGAAAAGACGTTCAGAGCACAACCCGCTTACGGATTCAGGGAGTCCTCTTTACGATGACGGCGGCCTTTTTATTTGCTTTGCTGCCCATCTGGGTCCGGTCAGTGGATGCATACTCTCCTTTGAACATCGCGTTTTACCGGGCCCTGTTTTGCAGTATTGTGCTGGTCCTCATCATGCAGACGTCTGGGTACAAAAAACGCACCTTGGCCGTCGGAAAAGCGACAGGCAGGGAATGGCTTCTGCTGGCGGGCCTGGGGCTTGCCATGTGCGGCAGCTCGGTTTTTTATTTTTTCGGCATTTTGCATACGTCCGTGGCCAAGGCCGTACTGCTGAACTATACGGCCCCCATTTATGTGGCCATCTTCGCACCAGTCGTTCTCAAGGAGAAAAATTCCAGCCGGGCATGGCTGGCCGTCATCATCGGCCTGGCCGGAATTGCCTTGATCGCCGATCCCCGTAAGCTCATTCAGACACGTTCGGAAGAGTTTGCCGGTATCGTCAGCAGTCTGGCATCAGGGTTCAGTTTCTCCGGTGTATTTCTGATCGGCCGCAAACTCAGCGGGCGGTTGACGGCCATTGCCGAGACCATGTGGGGCGGGCTGTTCATGGCCCTGGTTCTGATACCCTGGGCCTTTGTCGCCCCGGACGCGCGCTTTCTGAAGAATTTGCCCTTTCTGGTGCTCATCGGGACCATTTCCATGGCCATTCCCTTTACGCTGCTCTACAAGGGGCAGCATTATATTTCGGCACAGGTCAGCTCTACGGCATCCCTGTTTGAACCCGTCTGCGGTGTGGCCATCGGATATCTTGTTTATCATGAACATCTGACGACAGCGGGTATTGTGGGCGGTGTTGCCGTGCTGGTAAGCATCGTCCTGGCTTCGCGCGCCTGAATCTGTGTGAGGTCTGGGGGAGAAGTTTAGGCGGGCCAAATATCTTGACGACGCAGAAGCAGGGTGCGAACATCCCGATGGGCATTTGGGTCCGTGCGGGCGATATAGGGCCGGTGATCGGCTGGGTTTTCCCGGTGTTACGACATCTGAAGAAGGAGGCGTGCAATGATGTTCCGCAAAAAGGGAGCGGCAGACAGACGGCAGATTGTAGAAGGGGTTTTTCTGCAAACCCTGGTGCATGGCGATAAAACCCTGATGGGGCGGTTTGACCTGGCGCAAGGGGCCGCGATTCCATCACACACCCACCTCCATGAACAGACCGGCATTCTGCTGTCCGGCAAGCTGCGGCTCAAGTGCCAGGGCCGGGCGTGGGAAGCGCACAGCGGTGACAGCTGGTGCATACCCGGAGGCGTCGAGCATGCCGTGGACGTTCTGGAAGACGCGGTGGCCATCGAAGTTTTTTCTCCGGTGCGGGATGATTTCCTGGAATGAAAAGCGTGCCGGCACGCACGGGGCCAAAGGCCCAAAATTAAGTATGATAGACATTGGCGGATATGCATCCGCCCGGGTTTTCCCTGTCGCCGATAGGCTGCAGTGCGGTTAGATTGCCCCTGTAATGCAGGTATTTGGCATACATGCCTGTCCATAAGAACAAGGTACGCACCATGTCTTCAAAGCCGACTTATGCACAATTGGAAAAGAGGATTGAGGAATTAGAGCGTGCGAAGTCCGAACGAAAAAGCGCCCTGAAGGCGCTGGCAGAGAGCGAGGAACGTTTTCGGCAGGCATTTCATACGAGCCCTGACGCGATTAACCTCAGCCGGGCTTCCGACGGAATGTACATCGACATCAACGCGGGATTCACCCAGATTATGGGATACACGCGCGAGGAAACCATCGGGAAAACGGCCATCGCCCTGAATATTTGGAAAAACGCTGATGACCGAGGGCGTTTGGTCCAGGGGCTGTCCAAAACGGGTATCGTGGAAAATCTGGAAGCCCAGTTTGTGGACAAAAAGGGGAAAATCCATGTGGGTTTGATATCCGCCCGGCTTTTGCGGATCAACAATGAGGATGTTATCCTGACGATCACCCGGGATATTACCGACCGCAAACGCTCCGAAGCCGCGCTGCGGAAAAGTGAGGAAAAATACCGCAATATCTTTGAAAATTCGGTTGTCGGTTTTTTCCAAAGTACGCCGGAGGGACGTTTCCTGGAGGTCAACCCGGCGTTTGCACGCATGCTCGGCTATGCATCCCCCGATGCTCTGATCGCCGGCATTTCAGATATTGCGGAGCAGTACTATGTAAATCCCGAAGACCGGCGCCAATACCAGCGGCGGCTTTTCAAGTCCGGGAACGTGGAGAACATGGAGTTTAAAATCCGGCGTAAGGACGGATCCCAGATGTGGGTCTCCAACAGTACACGGGCGTGTTTCGATCCTAACGGACAGGTCACCCATTACGAGGGCATCGTGATCGACATCAACGACCGCAAGCTGGCCGAAGCCGCCCTCAAGGAAAGTGAAGAGAAGCTGCGCCGCATTACGGCTTCTGCCCAGGACGCCATCATCATGATGGATGATCACGGCAATGTCTCGTTTTTCAATGAGGCGGCGGAGCGTATTTTTGGGTACTTGCACCAGGAGATACTGGGAAAGGCGCTGCACTCCGTTTTGGTGGGGCCGGATTTCGCTGCGCGCTTCCACAGTGCCCATGCGAAGTTTAAAAAAACCGGCGCAGGCGCATTTATCGATAACATCGTCGAACTGACGGCGGTTAGAAAAGACGGCACCGTGTTTCCCATTGAACTTTCCCTGTCGGCTGTGGAAATCCAGGGCAAATGGCACGCCATCGGTATGATCCGGGACATTACCGAACGCAAGCGCATTGAAGCCGCCCAGCAGGAAATGCAGAAAAAGCTGCGGCAAGCCCAGAAAATGGAGTCCATCGGTACCCTGGCCGGTGGTATCGCACATGACTTCAACAACATTCTGTCCGCAATCATCGGATATACGGAGCTGGCCAAAGACGACGCCGAAAGCGGATCGCGGATGGAAAATCATTTGGAGGAAGTCCTGGCGGCCGGAGGGCGCGCCAAACAGCTGGTCCGGCAGATCCTCACTTTTGCGCGCCAGACAGATGAAGACGCCAAACCCATCCAGGTCAGCCCCATCGCCAGGGAAGTGATCAAATTCCTGCGCTCTTCCATTCCCGCGACCATTGAAATCCGGTCACGGATTCAAAGCGATGCCCTGGTTTTGGCCAGTGCCACACAGGTCCACCAGGTGCTCATGAATCTTTGCACCAATGCCGCCCATGCCATGGAGAAGGAGGGCGGCGTATTGTCTGTCGACATCCGTGATTTCGTCGTCCGGGACACGGCCGAAATACCGGGCATTGATTTGAATCCGGGCACTTATATGCAAATCAGGGTATCGGACACGGGCACGGGCATTCCACCTGAAATCATCGACGCGATTTTCGAGCCCTATTTCACCACCAAGGAAGTCGGCAAGGGCACGGGCATGGGGCTGGCCCTGGTGCACGGGATCGTTGAAAGCCGCGGCGGCAAGATCGCAGTAGACAGCAAACCGGGCGGGGGCGCCCGCTTTTCCATCTATCTTCCGATTATCGAAAAACAGTCGCCCGGGAGGGTTGTGGGTGCGGGAATGCTGCCCGGCGGGACCGAGCACATTTTGCTCATCGATGATGAAGCACCGATCGTCAAAATCGGCGCCCGGATTCTCGAAAAACTGGGGTATAACGTAACCACGCGCACCAGCAGCCTGGAAGCGCTGGCCCTTTTCGAGAAAAAAGCCCGCGATTTCGATCTTGTGATTACGGACATGACGATGCCCAACATGACCGGTGACAAGCTGGCGCAGGAGTTGATGCGCATCCGGCCCGAAATCCCGGTGATCCTGTGCACGGGGTACAGCAACCGGATTTCAGAACAGTCGGCGGCCGGCATCGGCATCAAGGCCTTTGCATACAAACCCATGGTCAGGGCGGATCTGGCGAAGACGGTCCGGAGAGTGCTGGATACAGCCCGTGGCGTGTCGGTGTAGGGGCAGCGACATGACGGTGAGCGGCTTATCCGGCACGGCTTCCCAAACCGCCCTTTCCGTCGGCGAAATTTATTTCCTGTGGTGGTTCATCCAGGGCGCCATCATGTCTTCCGCCACGCGCGTGCGCCTGCACAGGGCCTGGGGCATGTGCGGGCGCCACGCCTGGGGCTTCATCCAAGTGGAAGCGGCCTTCCGTGGGGGCTACCTGCACGGCCCGGCGATTCTGTATGACGATCTCATGCGGCGGGCGCGTGCGGCGTTTGCACGCCGCGGGCCCGGAAGGCCCCTGCGGACGGTGCATGCTCTGAAGCGAAAAGGACCCTGTATTTTATGCGAGATGCGGTACAAGGCCGACAGCCGCGCGCCTGCCCGGCCGGAGCTGATCCGCCAGGGGGCCGAAGCGGAAAATTTCCGCAGTTTCGTGCAGGCCACCGCCCCCGGCTGGCGGCCGGCCGTCTGCGGCATCTGTGCGGCAAACAACGCCGCTTCGCGCTGCCGGCGGCATTTGCTTGACGACATGCGGCAAAAACGTGTGGCCGATCTGGAACTGCACGCCGAACGGGTAGCCCAGATTGCGCGGCGCATGCGGCGCTACGCCCTGTCATTTCGCTACGAAAACCGCGCTGCGGCTACGGATGCCGACCGGGCCGCCCTGATTTGCGCGGTGGGCTGGTGCAGCGGCTGGCGGCCGCTGCTGTCGCTCATGGCGTCTTGAGAACCTTTGAAAGGCAGGTACGGATTTCGCCCAGCATGTCCTGCAAAACATCCGCGGCAGCTTCCAGGGCACAGCGGTCATTCGCCGACAGGCGGCCGTACGCCCGCATCCGGTCGGGCCGCAGCTCTTCGGCCAGCATGGCCATGGAACTTACGGCGCTGCGGATCGTCGGTGCGGCGCGGGATGGAGGAGATGGTACGTCGAGGCCCTGGCGCCTGACATAAGCGTGAAAACGACGACGGCTTTTTTTAACGCGCTGCCCGATTTCCTGCTGCTGTGAAAGGGTCAGACCCGCCGGAGACGGACTGAAAATCGAGCCGCCAGCAGGATCCAGGCAGCGCTCCAGTTCAATCAGCAGGTCATCGATGCGGTGCAGGCGGCTCAGCAGCGCCCGTCGGTGATTTTGGTCCAGGTCTGTCAGGCGCATGGATTTTCTCTGTAAGTTTTTGGCCGGGGGGACGACATGGGTTTTCATAGCATATTGTTCGAAAAAACGACAGACGGTACCAAACGGGAAACGGCCTCAGTCCCCGAATTTTTTGCGGACCTGAACCTCGACCAGATTGTCGATCGTATCACGGCCGGCCGGCAGGTGTACCGTCTGAAACCCTTTTTCTACACCCCCCTGAGAGATATCCAAACGATTGCCTACCGCCAGGAGACCATGCGCGACCTGCAGGATGAGACCCTGCTGGCCCACATCAAGGCTTTTTCGGAGAAAATGGTCAACATGCGCCGATATCTTGCCATGATCGAGCGGCTTTACTACAAACTCCATCAGCAAGGCTGGTTCCTGGAGGCTGTGGAAATCTACTGTGACGCTGTGCGTTCACTGTCGCATGACCTGTCCCGGTCCGGCATACGATCGCGTGGCCTTATGGCTTTTCGCGCCTATGTGGCGGAGTATGTCCAATCAGACGCTTTTACGGCGCTTGCGGCGGACACCCAAAAGGTGAAAAACGATTTGTCCACGGTAAAATACTGCGTGCGCATCAAGGGCGATCACGTCAACGTGCGCCGGTATGCAGGTGAAATAAACTACAGCGTGGAAGTGGAGGCGACCTTTAGAAAATTCAAACAGGGAGCGGTAAAGGACTACAAAATTGAACTCCCCGTTCAGTCGGGTATGAACCACGTGGAGGCACAGATACTGGATCTGGTGGCTAAACTGTACCCGGAAGTCTTTTCGCATCTTGATCACTTTTGCGCGCAGCATCGCGGTTTTCCGGATGAAACCATCCGTGTTTTTGATCGCGAAATCCAGTTTTATGTCGCCTACCTGGAACATATCGCGAAATTCAAATGCGCGGGGCTGCCCTTCTGCTATCCCCGGGTGACCCGCCGGGGCAAGGAAGTCTATGACGACCAGGGTTTCGATTTGGCACTGGCAGACAAGCTTCTGGCTGACAAGTCGCCCATCGTATGCAACGATTTTTACCTGAAGGGCAAAGAGCGCATATTTGTCGTTTCCGGGCCCAACCAGGGCGGCAAAACAACCTTTGCCCGGACTTTTGGCCAGTTGCACTATCTGGCCAGCCTGGGCTGTCCCGTGCCCGGCCGACGGGCGCAGCTCTTCCTGTGCGACGGAATTTTCACGCATTTTGAAAAAGTGGAGGACATCACGAATCTGCGCGGCAAGCTGCAGGATGATCTGGTCCGGATTCACGCCATCATCGAGCAGGCCACACCGGACAGCATCATCCTGATCAATGAAATATTTTCGTCCACGGCGCTGCAGGACGCGCGCGTGCTCAGCAGGAAAATCCTGGAGCGCATCATACAGCTGGATCTGTTGTGCGTTTATGTCACCTTTATTGATGAACTGGCGTCTTTGGGCGCACAAACCGTCAGTATGGTGAGTACGGTCGTGCCCGGAAACCCCGCCCTGCGGACCTATAAAATTGAGCGAAAGCCCGCTGACGGCCTGGCCTTTGCGATATCCATCGCCGAGAAATACCGTCTCACATACGACGGTCTCAAGGAGCGCATCCCGTCATGAAGGCCTTCCTCATGTACCGCAACCGGGATTTCGACCCGCAGCAGCCGTTGCCGCCCAACGAGGAGGCCCTGCGGCAGGACCTGGAACTGGACACCCTTTTCGAGGCCATGGCCCAGGAGGACGCTTTCCTGTCCAAAATCGTGAAAAAGGCGGTCTTGTCGGGTGAAAACGATCTGGAGGTCATCCGCTACCGGCAGCATGTTCTCAAGGATTGCCTGCACAAGCCGGAAGTGGTCAGGGAGATCTATGACATCACCGTGCAATCCCACGACAATAAAAAAAAGCACTGGCTGGGCATTTTCACGCGCTATCCCGGCGGCATACTGAGCAGCGCCATCGGCATGTTGGAGATGTTCGTCGGGCTGCTGAAAAAACTGCGCCGCATTGCCGGCGAATCCGCCGGGAAATTCGAGTCGGAGGGGTTTACGCGCTTTTTCGCGATGATCACACAGGAACTGGACGACGCATATTTCTCTGTCGTCGAGAATCATCTGCACGATCTTAAATTTCGTGATGGCGTTCTGCTCAGCGCTGAACTGGGACCGGGAAATGAAGGCGCCCATTACGTCCTGCGCAAGCCCAACCAGTCAGGCCGCGGCTGGATGAAGCGGGTTTTTTCCAAAAAGGCTCCCGTCTATTCCTTCAGCATTCCGCGCCGTGACGACAGCGGCGCCAGAGCGCTCGGCAAGCTGAAAGACCGGGGCATCAACCTGGCGGCCAATGCGCTGGCCCAGTCCGCTGATCACATCGATTGCTTTTTCAACATGCTGCGCGTCGAATTGGCCTTTTATATCGGATGTCTGAATCTGTACGGGCAACTTGCCCGCATCCAGGCGCCGATCACCTTCCCTGTGCCCGCAGCGTCCGGAGAACGCCGACACCACTTTACCGGGCTGTACGATGTCTGCCTGGCGCTGACCCTGCAAAAAAGCGTCGTGGGCAACGCAATCAACGCCGATGACAAGGACCTGGTGATCATCACCGGCGCCAACCAGGGCGGCAAATCCACTTTTTTGCGCAGTATCGGGCTGGCCCAGTTGATGATGCAATGCGGAATGTTCGTGCCGGCCGAGTCTTTTGGCGCGAATGTGTGCAGCGGCTTTTTCACGCACTACCGCAGGGAGGAAGATGCCAGCATGCAAAGCGGCAAGCTGGATGAGGAACTCGGCCGAATGAACGAGATCGTCAGCCGCATCACGCTCGATTCCATTGTTTTGTTCAACGAGTCATTCGCCGCCACCAACGAAAGAGAGGGCTCCGAGATTGCCCGGCAGATCGTCAGCGCGCTGGTGGAAAAGGGCATCAAGGTTTTCTTCGTAACGCATTTTTATGAGTTCGCGCATGGCTTTTTTGAACAGGGCCGGCCGAATATCATGTTTTTGCGGGCGGAAAGACGCGCCGACGGTGTGCGGACGTTTAAATTGACCCCCGGAGAACCGCTGCCGACCAGCTATGGCGAGGACTTGTACCGCACGATATTCGAAGGCGGCCGGGGTGCCGCATGCGCGCCGGGGGCAAAATCCCGGAAATACCGGAACACGTCCGGCGTTTGACCCGGAAAACGGGGATGCCGGCGCCGGTGCACCGCCCTCCGGCCGACTCCGCCGGCCCTCCTGCAACGGCGCTGAACGCCCGGCCCGGCAGTCGGCCCGATTTTGTACAGCGCCCAGGATGTCCTGCTGGAGCTCAGGCCCCGTGTGAGCGGTCGTAGCCGTTGGGCGCCGGCGGCCGCCAGCCGGAAAGCAGGCCGTCGGCCGGGCGCAGGATCTCCACCAGAAGGGGGTAGCAGCGGGCTTTATCGCTGGAATGCTCGGCGCTGCAGTCGCCCCCCGGACAGGCCGAGAGCGCACCCAGAAGCCCGATTTCGGCAAAAAACTCCAGAAAGTCGCCGGGGCGCACGGGACTCGCTTTCATGAAATACTGGCCGCTGTCCCGGGCAAAGCCTGTGCACATGAAGACGTTCAGCACGTCGTGCACATACGCTTCGGCTTTGGCCAGCGGCATTCCGGTCTCGACCGCCAGTGCACGTGTGAGGTTGGAATGGCAGCAGTGGTGGTACTGGCCGCCGGACAGAAGGTTGTGCGTGTAAGGATCGCAGCGTGTGCCGATCACGTCGTGAACGCTGGCGCCGAATTCATCGAAGCCGTACCAGTCCAGCGTGTCGGCGGTGATCGTGGCCATGGGGCGAAAGTACGGGAAGCACGACCATATTCTGTCGCCGGTGGAAAGGTGCGTGCCATGCAGCGCACGGGTCTTGCCGGAATAGAAGCGTTCGCCAAGATTGTCGGCGCTCCAGAGGTTCAGGTCGCCCACTTGCGGGCCTTCGACGCTGATGATGCGGAAGAAATGGCCTGCCGGCACGCGAAAACAGCGCGCATCGCGGGGTGGGACCATAACCTCGGCGATCTTTTCTGTTTTTTCCCGCGCGGTGCGGTACAGCGCCATGTCCGGCAGCGGCAGGGTGTCGGTCGGATAGCAGATGACCGGCCGCACGGCGCGGCGTGCGGAGGCGTCGGCAGGTGGCGCGGTCTGTGGTTGGTCTGGCTTCATCGCAAACCTCATTTGCTCTTATGCGGCTGGCTGCAGGAATGGCGAATCGGGCCCGCAGCGGTTCCCGGGGTTGTTTTAAAATATCCGAGTATAACGATAAAGGGCCGGGGTGTCAATGACCGGGGATATCCGCCGCGGGAAAGGTGAAAGGGGGAAATCGTTTTTCAAATCCCCCGGCAGGCATGTGCCGGACGCAAAAGCGGGACATGCCGGCCGGTCGTCTGTTTGTGATCTGCACCTATTTTCGATGCCGCCTTTACTCAGGGCGGGAAAGCTTGGCCCTTCACGATTTGGGGCGTTGCAAAAGCGCTTGACAAGTGCCGCCGGTTAGATACAATCAAGCGTCAAAGCGTGCTTGAGGGCAAAGAAGTCTGCCCGAACCCTGCGCTCTTGCAAACAAGGGCCGCAGTGATGACTTCTGCTGCGGGGAAGCTTATTCAAGGCCCCGGGCGGAAGACATCTGCGCAGGCTATTTTTTCCCGAAGTCAGTTTTTTCCTTCCCGCCCGGACCCGCAGGGCGGGTTTTTATTTCATGCGGCCGCAATCCAAACAGGTACAGGCGGAAAACCGTGAAGGACTCCGTGGAAAAACAGGTGCCGCCGACGGTGAAAGGGAAAAACCGGCTGCGGGATTTTTTCGTCCGGCGGCGGGTTCCCGAACCCGGGTTTACCGAACTGGAACTCAAACACGTACTGGAAAAAAGGGGTTGCCCCGTCTGCCGGCTGACCGCGGGATGCGAACGCGACTACTTTTTTGGTTTTCTGCACGAGGGCTACACCCTGCTGGAGGTGATCGATAAGCTGACGGCCAGCCTCGGCTTCTGCAGTGCCCATGGGCATTATCTGGTGCATTATACCAACGGTCTGCACCAGGCGGCTTTCGTACACCAGATCGTCAGCCGGCGCATATATGAAGCCCTGCGGTCAGCGGGCGGCCGCCCGCTGCCGCCGGGCCTTGCCGACGGCGATGCGACCCGGCTGTGCCCGGCCTGTACGAGTCGTTCCGAAAGCGCCGGGCGGGCGGTTTTCTTCCTGGCCAAGCTCCTCAAAGAGGCACACGTGCAGCGGCAGTACGGCCATCCCGGGATGCTCTGTCTGCCCCATTTGCAGCAGATCGCTCCGCACTTGGCCGATGATGTGCTGGCAATGCTGCTGGATATACACGCACAGCGGCTGGCATCCGTGTTTGCGGCCGCTGCAAATGATGGGCCGGCGCCGGCCGAAAGCCGCAAGGCATGGCGTGCCGATGCGCTGCATGCAACAGTGGGCCATGACGACGGCCTGGGTGGTTTTCTGCCGTCGGCCGCCAGCGGAACCCCAAGCGTGCCGGTGGAAAGTGTCGATGGGCTGCAAAAAGACCTGGAGCGCCGTGATGCCTGCCCGGTGTGCCTGGCGGTGGGCCGCGTCTGGCGTACCTGGGCGGTCTGGTTCGAAAGCACCGGCGGGCGCGAAGATAAAATCGAGGACCTGTTGCCGCGCTGTCCGCGGCATGTGTGGGCGCTGTTGCACACCGCCGGTCCCCGGCTGACCCGGCGGGTGCTGCGAAACATGCTGCAGCTGGCCGGTATGCAGGTGAACTTCGCCCTCGGGAAACTGCGTCAAAAGCCGCCGCCGACGTGTTTCAGAGACCTGCAAGGGGCCTTTGGGCGCCTGTTTAGACTCAGCGACAGCGACACACGCCTGGCGCGTCAATCCCTGGCCCGTGGTCCCAACTGCCCGGTCTGCCGGCGGTTGGACGTCGCCGGTGAACGGACCCTCCGACTGCTGTTCCGCATGCTGACGTTGCCGCATCACCAGGCACAGTACGCGGCCGGCCACGGGCTGTGCCTCAAACACTTTGCCGCCGCCATGGCCATGCAGCCCGGGGCGCAGCTGAAGGATTTTTTGTGCCGCACACAGGCCGCCGGGCTGGGGCTGCTGGAGTGGGAGCTCTCCGAATACCTGCGCAAAGCGGCCTGGCAGGCGCGTCCGGATCCACCGGGAGACGAACAGCGCGCCCCACGCCATGCGGTTGTGCGCTTTTCCGGTTGGATGGAATATTGAAAACCGGGCCGCATCGGCGCGGCAGCCGGACATCGAGCCACATGGAGCCCGCCAACCGATGAACATACCCTGCTTTGTGGGGCGCCGATGCGAAATGCGCGTCATTGCGAAAACGCTGGCGCAGGGGCGCAATCTGGTGGTTACGGGAAAGTACGGCAGCGGCCGCACCCGCCTGCTGCGTCAGGCGGCACGCACCGTCTGCTGCCGCCGGCCTTTTTTTTTCACGGATTTTTCACGTCCGCCGGCCGCTGTCTGCAGCCAGCTGCTCAAACAGCTGCAGCCCACCCGGGAAGCGGCCGCGAAACCGGTGCGCCGAAGCCATAGAGTCGCCCGCCGAATGCTGCTGGAAGTGGAATTGGTGTACGACCGGCCGCCGGTGATTGTTTTAGACAATGTGGAAACCGTTACCCCCCAGCGGCTGGCTTTTCTGCAGGAACTCGTTTTTGCCGACCGCTTCCGGTTGGTGGCCATTGCGGAAAGCTTTCTTTCCGCGGAAGATCTCTTTGCGCTGCGGGCCGCACTGGGCGCCGGGGCGCTGCTCAAACTGCAAAACCTGAAGCACTCCCAGGCGGTGGAGTGCTTTCGCCGTTTTGCAGCCGAACACGCCCTGGACTGGGACGAAGCACGCATCCTGCAGCTGGCCGCCGCATCAGGAGGCTATCCGCTGCGGATCACCGAAACGCTGAAAAGCGCCTGTGAAACCGGAAACGCTGTTGATTGAGCACCAACGCAGCTATCCGGCCGGACCTGTCAATGCTTCCTGTTTATACCGCCGTTAAATTTCTTTCTGCGAACAAGTGCCGCCAGGGAGGGAATGGCGGCCGCCTCGCAGGCCACCGCAAAGATAATCAGCAGGGTGATGGATTGATCGTAGAGCAGCCCCATGAGTGTACTGCCCAGGAACCAGCCGGCACCGTAAATGCTGTTGAAAATGCCATAGGCCCGGCCGCGGTGGGAGAGCGGGGTCAGGTCGGCAAGGGCTGCGCGCATGACGGTTTCATGGATGCCCATGACCGCCCCCCACAGGATGACACTGCAAACGGCTGCCGGGATGTTGCTGCCGAAGGCCAGAAAGGGAATGGGCGCCGTCAGCAGGGGGACAGTGGCCAGCATTTTCATGCCGCTGCGGTCATAGAGACGACCCGTGATCAAGGCGACGACGGCATCCACGCCCATGGCAACCGCGTAGAGCACTGGGATTTGTGCTGCACTTAAAACGGCGCGTACCTTGAAATGATAGGCCATGATCTGGAAGCTGGCAAACCCCGCCACGCTCAGGAAGGTAAACAGGCTGTACGTCCAGAAAATGCGCGGTAGCCGGCTGTGCTGCGCGTCGGCGGCCGGCGCCTGGTCCTTTTCCAGGGCCGCCGGTGCAGGTACTTTTTGCCGGGCGCAGAACAGCACCGCCAGGCACAGCAGGGCGGAAGCCCACATCCAGGCAAATCCCTGCCGGTAGCTGCCCTGCAGGGCGAAAGCGGCGGCAAAGACCAACGGGCCGAGCACGGCACCGGTTTGGTCCAGGGCTTCGTGAATGCCGAAACCCATGCCCCGACCCACCTGAATGGTGGCGTGCGAGAGAATGGTGTCGCGGGCTGGCGTGCGGATGCCCTTGCCCATGCGTTCGGCGACCAACAGCAGGGCGGCGCTCTGCCAGTGGCCGGCCAAGGCCAGCAGGGGAATGGCGCAGATCAGTCCGTAACCCAGGAAGGTGAGCGTCCAGTAAGCCCGGCTGCGGTCGGCCAGGTAACCGGAAACCAGACGCAAGGCGTAGCCCAGAAACTCACCGGTACCGGCTACCAGACCCACCATACCGGCGCTGGCGCCCAGTACCGCCAGGTACGGGCCACTGATGCTGCGCGCTCCTTCATAGGTAATGTCTCCGAAAAGGGAGACGATCCCCATCATGACGATGAGTTGCATAGCCGTTTGCCGTAAACTGGAAGGTAGCTGGGCAGATTCTTTTGCCGGTTTGGAACGCATCGTCTATCTTACGATTCGAGTCCGTAGAAGCAATCGCCGGGGCCCTTTGGGCTCGCGCAACAATAAGTTCGCAGATTTTTGGCGTTGTGGCACCTGCCCGCGCCAAGCGCGGCAGCCAGGCGGGATGTATCGGCGTTTAAAATGGGACGTTATTTTTGCGCGAGTCCTAAGACCGCGTTATCCTTCACAGGGTCGGTATGTACGCAGCCAGAGAGCCTGTGTGGCCTTGTGATGCGTATAGACCGTTTTTTGCCTCCAGGTCAACAACAGCAGCCCCAGCGGCAAGTATTTTCGTGAAAAGCGCAGGTAGTTTTTCGTCGATGGAAGGCCATCTGGGCAGCCGGCGCTGCCCCTTGAAGTGCCCTGGTAAAACTTTTGAGGGTGGTTAGCGAAGGTCGCATTGCGCACGCCCTATGGCGGGGGAGGGCCGGTGCGTTTCACGCAGTGTCGGAGGGATTCGAAAAAAGGTTGACGCGGTGGCCACGAAAAGCCAGAAAGGGGGGGCGACCTAAAAAAGCTGATCTGATTGCGCCCCAAAGAGGGCGACCGCATTCTGGCTACGTCTGGAAAGGAGGGGGCATGGTTTTCCCGGTATCCGGTGTCGAGGTTTTTCCGCCCGTACCGTTTCTGGTGGCCTTCGTCATTTCCTTTTTCACCTCCATGGGCGGGGTGTCCGGTGCTTTCCTGCTGCTGCCCTTTCAGATCAGCTTCCTGGGTTTCAGCAGCCCGGCCGTCAGCCCCACCAATCTGGTGTACAACATCGTGGCCATTCCCAGCGGGGTATACCGCTACATCCGGGAGGGGCGTATGGCCTGGCCGCTGGCCTGGGTGATCATCGCCGGCACGCTGCCGGGCGTTTTTATCGGCGCCATCCTGCGGATCCGCTATCTTCCGGATCCCAGAAACTTCAAGCTGTTTGTAGGCTGTGTACTGCTTTACATCGCCGTGCGCCTGCTCTACGACCTGACCCCGCGTGCCGGGGCGGCCAAAGCCCGCACGCGGGAGCTGGAGGAAAAATTCAATGCGCGCGCCAGCCAGCGGCGGGCGGCCCGGCAGCCACTTGGCGCAATTCGGACCGTCAAATTTTCGCTCACGTGCTACACGTATACTTTTTACGGCGAAACATTTTCCTTCAACACCCTCACGCTGGCACTGATTACGTTGGCGGTGGGTATCGTCAGCGGTACGTACGGTATCGGCGGCGGCTCGATTGTCGCACCGTTTCTGATCGCCATTCTGGGACTGCCGGTTTACACCATTGCCGGTGCCGCATTGCTGGGGACTTTTGTGACGTCCATCGCCGGCGTGGCCTTTTATACGGTTATTGCACCCATGTATGCCGACGCCGGACTGGCCATCGCGCCGGACTGGCTGCTGGGGGCGCTTTTCGGTTGCGGCGGCTTTCTGGGAATGTACTGCGGCGCCCGGGCCCAGAAGTACTTTCCGGCCGGAACCATCAAACTGATCCTCGGTCTGGTGATCCTCCTGCTGGCGCTGAAATACATCATCCGGTTTTTCATGTAGGCGCAGAATGCACCCCTGCGGGCGGTCCCCGGTTTCCGCCGGTAGACGAAAACCGGGGGGTTGTCGCAGAGGCTATCCGAGCTGCAGCGCCAGGTAACGGGAATACTGCCCCTCTTTGATCAGCATCAGGATCGTGCCGTGGGGCGGGGTTTTTTCCACCGCTTTCTTGAAATCCTCGGTGGTTTTCACCGGCCGGCGGTTGACTTCCTGGATCAGGATGCCGGGCTTTAGTCCGGCCAGGGCGGCGATGGATCCGGGATCGACCTGGGTGATGACGACGCCGCTGTCGCCCTCATAGCCGAACTGTTTTGCCAGATCGGGTGTCAGGGCCTGTACGGTGAGACCCAGTTTTTTCAACTGCTCGGAAGACGAACTGGCCAGAAGGCCATTTTCCGGAAGCTTGCCGATGGTAACGGTCAGGGTTTTCTGCTTGCCGTCACGCAGCACTACGATCTTGACGCGGCTTCCCGGCGTCTTCAGCGAAACACGGTTGCGGAAGGGCCCCACCTTGGTGACCGGCTGGCCGTCGAAGGCGATGATCACATCGCCGCGCTTCAGACCCGCCTTTTGTGCCGGGGAGCCTTTGGTCACCTGGGCGATGAGCACGCCCTTGTCGGGTGCCAGCCCAAAGGATTTGGCCAGATCCGAATTCAGGTCCTGAATGGCAATGCCCAGATAGCCGCGCGTCACCGATCCGTGTTTGATGAGTTGGTTGGCGATGGCCCGCGCCATGTTGATGGGAATGGCAAAACCGATGCCCATGTATCCGCCGCTGCGGCTGTAAATGGCGGTATTGATGCCCACCGCCCGGCCGTCCAGGTTGACCAGGGGGCCGCCGGAATTTCCCGGGTTGATGGCGGCATCGGTCTGAATGAAGTTCTCGTAGTCCGTAATGCCGATGGAGCTGCGGCCCTTGGCGCTGACGATGCCGGCGGTAATCGTGTGGGAGAGCCCGAAGGGGTTGCCCACGGCGATGACCCATTCACCGACCTCGAGTTTGTCCGAATCGCCCATGGCCAGCACCGGCAGGTTTTGGGCTTTGATTTTGACGACGGCCACGTCGGAGTGGGGGTCGGTTCCCACCACCTTGGCCGTGAACTTGCGCCCGTCCTCCAGTTTGACCGTCACCTTGTCGGCGCCGGCCACCACGTGGTTGTTGGTCATGATGTAGCCGTCGGCGGAGATGATAAATCCCGATCCCTGGGCCACGACATGCTGCTGACGAGGCTGGCGGAATTGCGGATGCCTCCGCGGCATGGGTTCACCGAAAAAGCGGCGGAAGAAATCATCGCCGAAAGGCGGGAAAAATTCCTGCACCGGCTGGCTGTGGATGGATTTTTCCACCTGGATGAACACCACGGCCGGTGAAACCTTTTTGGCCACCGAAGCAAAGGCCCTGCCGGTCTGCTTCAGGCTTTCGATGGCCTTGTCCTGTGCCATGGCCGGGGCCGCAAGTGCGGTCAGCAGCCCGATAGCGGCCACAATGACCACCAGGTTGCGCATCCAGCCTTCCCAACTGAAATGTCGTTGTTTTGTTGGTAGCATCATCGCACCTCCTTGAACCGTTGATTTTCTGCAGATATCTTAAGCAGTATTTTTGCCAATGCAATACCTGGATTGCACCCTGAAATCGTGAACGGGCAACAACGGCTCAAAGCAAGGAGCATGCCAGGTAAAGAAGGAGGGAGGAAGCGCTTCCCAAGAGGGGCTTGACAGTAGGGAAACCGGCGGAGCATCGTTGAAACCGGGCAGTCGGGGAAAGCTCTGCGGCGGCATGCCGCAGGTTTCGCCGGCCGGTGGGCGGGTAGGAATACCGCAGCGAGGCAAAACGCCCCAGCTGGCGGCTTGACATCAAGAGCGGTTACGGTGTTTTGGCTTTCTGGCGGTAGCGCCATGCATAAAGCGCGGCCAGCAGCGCGCACAGCACCAGCAGCACGGCGGTGATTTGATGAAGATGCCGCATGATATAAGCCTGATTTCCACCGAACCAGTACCCCAGCAGCGCCAGCACGACCACCCAGATGCCGGCGCCGATGGCGGTGAAGAGCGTAAAGAGAAACAGATTCATGCGCGCCAGGCCGGCCGGCAGCGAAATGTACTGCCGGATGCCGGGCAGCAGGCGGCCGATAAAGGTGCTGATATGGCCGTGGCGATCGAAGAAAACATCTGCCCGCGTGAGTGTCTTTTCGCTGACCAGAAAATAGCGGCCGTACCTTTCAAAAAAACGCCGTCCCCAGGACATCGCCAGCCAGTAGTTGAACAGCGCACCCAGCAGGCTGCCGGCGATGCCGGCGCCGATTACCAGCGGCAGGGACATCTGTCCGCCGGCGGCGAGATATCCGGCCGGTGGAATGACCACCTCGCTGGGGAAAGGGAAAAATGACGATTCGAGGAACATCATCACCACAATACCGGAATAGCCCCAGTGCGCGACGGTATGAACGATCCAGGTAACCACTTGGCTCAGCATGCGTTCTTCTCCGGGAATGAGGGCCGGAAACGTACAACGATGCCCGGTCCTATAGCAGAAAAAGGGCTGCGCCGAAAGCGGAATTGAACGCCTTGAGAAAAATGGTCACCCGTGCTAAAAGCAAAACTTTGCAGAAGCTCTGCCCGGCAGAGGGTTATGGCCGGTGACGGCCCATTGGACGGAGAATGGCGGCATGGCCGTGGAAAACGATATCGTGCTCATCTACCTTGAAAAGCAGCCGCTGGCTTTTGCACGCATCGAGGAGATTCTGGCGGACCACAAACCGGGGTGGTTTCACGTCAAGCTTCTGCTGCTGCAGCTGCCTTTGCAGGTGGTCACCTGGATTTTACGGGATGCGTACATCGACGGCGCGGAATTTACCATGGGGGGTAAAGTGATGCGGCTCGAAAAAGTCGTCAGCCCCGAAGCGGCGCAAGGCGATGGGCAACAGCTCCAGGAGACACCCCGGCCACTGTCGGGCGGCAGGGTGATTTCACTTTCCGACCGCAAGGGCAAAATATCCGACAACGATAAAAAATAAGAATTGATCGCCGGCCTGCAGCCTTGTCTGCACCGGCGGCTGCCCTGCCCCGCAACCGGCCGGAAAGAGCAGGAGAAGTAACATGCACAATGAGCCCAGCCATGCGGAGTTGATTCGCAGAATCGACATGCTGGAAGCGGAAGTCGCCAAATGCCATGCCACGGAAGCATCGCTGAAGGAGAGTGAAGCGCACTACCGCAAACTCTATGAAAAATCAAGGCGCGAAGAACAGCTTTACCGTTCGTTGCTGCATTCCTCTGCCGATGCCATCGTTATTTACGATGTCGAGGGCCGCGCCCAGTATGTAAGTCCGACTTTTACACGCATCTTCGGCTGGACCCTGGAAGAGGTGGAAGGACGCAGGATTCCCTTTCTGCCGGAGGCCGAAGAGGCGCGCACCATGGCGGTCATCGACGAGATGATTCACAACGGCAAACCCTGCCACGGATTCGAAACCCGCCGGCTGACCAAAGACGGTCGTATGCTGCAGGTCAGCATCAGCGCTTCGCTGTACTTTGACGATGGAGAAAAGCCCGCCGGCTTGCTGGTGATTCTGCGCGATGTTTCCGAACGCGTCAAAATGGAACGTAAACTCATCCAGGCCCAGAAACTGGAGGCCATCGGGACGCTGGCCGGCGGTATTGCCCATGATTTCAACAATCTGCTCATGGGCATCCAGGGGAATGCATCGCTGTTGCTGTTCAAAATGGATCCCGATGATCCGGGTCGCGAAAAGCTGAAGAACATCGAAAAGTACGTACAAAGCGGTGCGGACCTGACCAAGCAGCTGCTGGCCTTTGCCCGGCGCGGAAAGTATGAAGTCACCACGATGGATGTCGGACACCTGCTCAAGGACAGCGCCAAAATGTTCGGCCGCACGCGCAAGGATGTCAGCCTTTCCGTCAACTGGCCGCAGGAACTCTGGACCATCGAGGCCGATCGCGGCCAGATGGAGCAGGTGCTGCTGAATCTCTATGTAAACGCCGGCCAAGCCATGCCGGCCGGCGGCAAGCTTTTCATTTCGGCGGAAAACGTCGTCCTGGAGCGAAACGATGTGAAACCGCACAACCTCTTGCCGGGCCCCTTCGTAAAGATCTGCGTTTCCGATACCGGCGTTGGTATGAATGAAAGCATCCAGGAGAAGATCTTCGACCCCTTTTTCACCACCAAGGGCATGAAACGGGGTACCGGCCTCGGGCTGGCTTCGGCCTACGGCATCGTCAAGAACCATAACGGCATCCTGACGGTGGAAAGCAAGATCGGCGAAGGGGCCACTTTCAGCATCTTCCTGCCGGCCTCACCCAAGGCGGCCGATACAACGGGCATGGTGCGCGAGGAAGCTGTCAGGGGCACGGAAACGGTGCTGCTGGTCGATGACGAAGACATGATTCTGGATATCGGGCGCCAGTTGATGGAAACGCTGGGATACACCATTCTCCTCGCCCGCAGCGGCCGGGAAGCGGTCGAGCTCTACCGACGCCGGCATTCCGCCATCGATGCCGTTATTCTGGACATGATCATGCCGGACATGGGCGGCGCCGACACCTACGATCAGCTCAAGCACATCGACCCCGATATCAAAGTGCTCCTGTCCAGCGGCTACAGCCAGGACGGCCAGGCACAGCAGATCCTCAACCGCGGCTGCAGGGGATTTATCCAGAAGCCCTTTAAAATCGAGGAGCTTTCCTGCAAGATCCGTGAAGTACTCGATGGCCCCTGAACCCCTTCGGAAGTGCGGCTGGGCGCTGCAATGAAGAGCGGTGCCTAAATCGCGCAACAACAATCACCGCGCAAACACCGGTATTAATTCAGAGGCCACCATGTGGCAGCGGATTTTATTGATTTCTAATATCGCCTGCGTAAGATCCAGGTCATTGATCATTTCCCACCTGCCCCTCAGGTGTCGATGGCGCCGCCTCAGGTAAAACCGCTGCCGGCGGTACAAGTGTAGCAGTGGTCGGCCGTGGCGATGGGTGCCCCGGCCGCCGGCGGACCGTCCAGGTCCGAGACGTGCACCTTTCTGCCGCTCATAGGCAGGCCGCAGGCCAGGTTGAAATCGCAATCGAACAGGTACCCGTCCCAGGCAACCGATACCAGACTGCGGCACATGACACCGTCCAGCGCACAGGAATTGAACGCCGATACGAGTTTCTGCATATAGCGCTGGAAGTTTTCGGTATGTTTCAGCCAGTTGCGGAACCTGCCCAGCGGTACATTGGCAAAGCTGTAATAGCGGTTGAAGACGATGCCCCACCTGCCCTTGAGGACCCGGCGAAACCTTGCTTCCGCTTCCGATTGCGCGGGCGGAAGGAAAGCGCCGACCGGGTTGGAGACGAGATTCAGCTCCAGGCCCGAGCCTTGCCGTCCGTAGCCCAGCGCATTGAGCCGTGTCAGCGCGTCGATGCTGGTCGAAAATATGCCGCTGCCGCGCTGGGCATCGGCCTGGCCCGGATTGAGCGAGGGGAAGGATGCCACGATCACCGCTCTGCGGGATACCAGCAGATCCAGCAGGCGCGATCGCTTCCGGCTGTTTAGCGCGGAAAGGTTCGAGCGGAACATGAGCCGGGGTGCCAGTTCGGAGAGTTCGGCCACCAGAAATTCAGCGTTCGGATTCAGCTCCGGTGCGCCGCCGGTAATGTCGATGGTTTGAAAACCGGCCCTGCGGGCATAGGCCACAACCGCTTCGGCGGTGCGGCGGTCCATGTTCTCTGCACGCTGCGGTCCGGCACTCAGATGGCAGTGCCGGCATGCCTGGTTGCACTTCAGACCCACGTTGATCTGCAGCGTATCGGTGGTGTTGCGCACCAGCGTAAGGCCGCGGTCGGCCAGCGTGGATTGAAAAGACGGCGGATTGGCCGGGTTTTTTTTGTTCGTTGACGCGGCGGGTCTGCCGCGAGTCGCTGCTGTCATCAACGCCTCCCCTACATCGAGAGCTTGTCGGCGATGTTGCGCATCTGGACCCCGTGGACCAGCGATGCCCCACCCCGGATGGCCGTTGCAACGTGCAGCGCCTCGGTCATCTCCGCCGGATTGGAGCCTTTCTCGAGGCAGGCCCGCGTATAGGCATCGATGCAGTAGGGACACTGGATGGTGTGGGCCACGGCCAGGGCGATCAGCGCCTTTTCGCGTTCGCTCAGTTCGCCGGCAGCGAAAACAGCGCCGTAGTAGTCGAAAAACTTTTTCGCCAACCCAGGCGCTTCCCTGCCGATGGTTTCAAATTTGTCCAGATCCTGGGGATCATAGTAAGTTTCCATGACAATTCCTTTCTGAATAAATTCATCGATTTTCACCGGTTGCGTCCGCTCCCCGGGGGGCCGGACAATCTTCGGGGCCGCAGGCCCGGCCTTTGAGATTGAAGAAGAATTTCAACCCCTTTTTAATTCTGTCGGAAAAGATCTTTGGCGAGAAATAGCTGCCTACCACTTTCTTATTGATTTCCGCGATGGTGGGATAAGGATGCACCGCACCCGCCAGGGTGGAGAGCTTGACGCCGCCGTTCAGCGCCGCCACCCACTCGCCCAAAAGCTCCCCGGCATGTGGCCCCAGGATTTGAATGCCGATGGGTTTCTCCTTGTCATCCAGCAGCATCTTGATCCTGCCCACACGGGAGCCTTCGGCCAGGCTGCGGTCGTTGCTTTCAAAGTTTTCCGTCCAGACGGTGTAACGCAGGCCTTCGGCCTGTGCGCTTTTCTCGTTTTTGCCGATGCTGGCCAGCTCCGGGTCGGTGTACGTGCACCAGGGCAGATAAGTGTAATTTGCCTTGCGTGGCAGGCGGAAAATGGCATTGCTGACCACGATGCCGCCTTCGTAGCCGGCGGCGTGCGTAAACTGAAAGCCGCCGTTGACATCACCCGCGGCGTAAATGTGCTTGTGGGTGGTGCGCAGCCGGCTGTCCACCTGGATGCCGCGCCGGTGCATCCCGACACCGATGGCTTCCAGGCCCAGGCCTTCCACATTGGCCTTTCTGCCCAAAGCGACCAGCAGTTGTTCGGCCTTCAGCCGCACGGTGCTGCCGGCGGGGTTTTTCAGCGTGACCTCTTTCTGGTTGCCGGCCTGGCGCACTGATTCGATGGCGTGCTGCAGAAAGAAGGTAACGCCTTCGGACTGCATGACTTCCTGGAGATCAGCCGCCATGTCGGCATCTTCCTTGCCCAGGATTTGGTCGGCCAGATCGACAACCGAAACCCGGGTTCCCAGCCGGCCGAAAGCCTGCGCCATTTCAATGCCGATGGGGCCGCCACCGAGAATCAGCATGGATGCCGGCAGGCGGTCCAGGTAGAAAATTTCACGATTGGTCAGGTGGTCGGTCTGGTCGAGACCGGCAATAGGCGGTACCACCGCCGAGGAACCGGTGGCGATCACCCAGGCCCTGGCCGACAGGCTTTGGCCGTTTATGTGCACACTGTGCTCTTCGGAAAAGACCGGCTCGCCGAATTCGACCCGGGCACCCAGGCGGCAGAACCGCTCCACGGAGTCATGCCGCTGGATGGTGGCGATTACCGACCGGATGCGGTCGGCAATCCGCCGGAAGTCGACCGGCGGGAGGTCGATGGGTGGCAATCCGAAAGCCGCGGCATTGCGCATGTTGTGATACACGTGCGCGCTCTTGATTAGGGTCTTGCTGGGTACACAGCCGTAGTGCAGGCAGTCTCCGCCCAGCATGCTGTCTTTTTCGATGAGCAGCGTTTTGGCGTCCAGCTGGGCGGCTCCGGCGGCGATGGTCAACCCCGCGGCGCCGCCACCGATGATGCCGATATCGTAGTCATAAGTGGCCATGCAGGCTCTCCTTGTCGTGTGACCTGTACCTGCTGAGTCGTCCGGCGCGCGTGGACCTTACAGATCGCGGCAGGCGGTGCCTTGCGCTTGCCGCGTTGCGGTGGTGCGGTGTGCACGGTCTTTGCAGTTCATGGTTTCGGGAAGTGGCAGTGCCGCATGAGTTCGGCCTGGATTCGGCTGCGGGCATCCTCCGGCAGCAGCGCCGATTCAGCGTGCCGGACACAGTGCTGTTCGTACCGTCGCAGGACCTTTCTCAACAACAGTTGCTGCCGCCGGTTGCGTGCGCAGTAACGGCACATGAGCAGGTGTATGCGGATGCCGACGCGCTGGTGAAAAGGCAATTTGCGATCCAGCGAATCGGAAACCATGCGCGAAATTTTCCGGCAGTTGATGATCCAGTGTCTCATGGCTGAGGTCTCTTGCCGTTGGCTGAAAACCAGTTGACTTCCAGGCAGCGCCTTAAAAGCAGCCGCGCGCGGTGAAGTATAACCCAGCTGTTAGTCGCGCTGATATCTAAAAGCTTACAGATTTCCCGGGTATCCAGGCCGTCGATTTCACGCATGATAAACGCCTTGGCGCCACGCTCGGGAATGTCGGCCAGGCAGGCAAAGAGTGTCTCCATGAACTCCTTTTGTTCGAACAAATGCTGAGGGTCCGCCCGCCAGCGGCCCGGTTTCAGAAGCCAGGCGCCCTTTTTGTCGAACATTTCCTGTGCCTGGGCAAGGCCTGCATCCACGTCCTGCAAGGGCTCTTCGCGGTATTTTCTGCGCAGATGATCGATGATTTTGTGCTTGAGGATTCCGGTCAGCCAGGTTTTCAGCGCCGAGCGGCCCCTGAAATTTGCGAAGGCCTTCAGTGCCGCCAGCAGGGTTTCCTGAACCAGGTCCTCGGCTGCGGACGGATTCCGGACCCTGGCCAGAGCGTAGCCGTAAAGATAGTCTCCGTAGCGCGCAACCCAGGTTTCGGGCGGGTCGGCGGCAACTTGTGGATTGGATGGCGTTGAGTGCATTTCCCCTTTCCGGACACCGTCAGTACATGCGGTCGCCGGTGCCGGGCTTTACTTCTGGAAAATGAATGGTATACTTTAATAAATGCCGTCACCCTAACCAAACTGTTCCTGAAGTGTCAAGTTGGAAAAAACACAGCGGCTGAGTATGGATAGGCATACGTCCCGACAGAAAATCGTGCTTTCAGCCTCACGCCGGACCGATATCCCGGCTTTTTACATGCCGTGGTTCATGTCGCAGATCGCAGCCGGGCGTTTTGCGCGCATCAACCCATACAATCGTCGGGTATCGTACGTTGCGGCCGACGCGGCCCGGGTGCACTGTATCGTTTTCTGGTCCAAGAACTACGCACCGCTGATCAACGGCGCCTATGATCGCAAACTCGAAGATGCCGGCTACCGGCTTTTCTTCAATTTCACTGTCAATTCGCACAACCACTACCTCGAACCGCGGGTACCGGCGCTGTCAAAACGACTGCACCAGCTCGGGCAGCTCTGCCGCCGGCATGATCCCCGAGCCGTGGTCTGGCGTTTCGATCCGCTGTGTTTCTATCGCCTGCCCGACGGGCGGCGCGGCGACAATTTGGCCGATTTTTTCCGGATTGCGGAAAGAGCGGCGGCGTGCGGTGTGCGGCGCTGCATCACGAGCTTCGTAGATGACTACGCCAAAATTAAAAAACGGCTGGCACTCCGTGGCGATGGGGACTTCATCGAACCGTCGACAGCGGAAAAGGTGGATATCCTGCTGCAAATGGCGCATGTCCTGGAAACCCACCGTATGGCGCTTTATACCTGCTGCGAACAGCAGGTACTGGCGGCCCTGCCGCCGGATGCGCCCATCCGGGCGGCAGCCTGCATTCCCGGCGAGCTGTTGGTGGAGCTTTTCGGCGGCGGGATGGCTGTAAAACGGGATGCCGGCCAGCGCATCGCCCTGGGCTGTGGCTGCCAGGCGTCGGTGGACGTCGGTTCCTATGCGCTGCACCCCTGTTTCCACGACTGCCTGTTCTGCTACGCCAACCCCGTGTCCGACGTCCGGCGGGCGGCCGCCGGCAGGGGAGGGGGCCGGAAACATCGGACCCGTAGCGCAACCGGGTGACAGGGGGGGATATGAGAATCGGCCGGCTGACCCTTGAGAATCCGACCATCATGGCGCCGCTGGCGGGCATCACCGATCTGCCCTGGCGACTGATGGCCAGAGCCGGCGGCTGCGCACTGGTCTGCTCCGAGATGATCAGCGCCAACGGGCTTTGTCATGCATCGCGCAAGACGCTGAAGATGCTCGACAGCCGGGCGGCCGAAAAGCCGCTTTCGGTGCAGCTTTTCGGCAGTGATGCGGCGATAGTGGCCGATGCGGCGCGCATGGTGGAAGATGCCGGCGCCGACCTGGTGGATATCAACTTCGGCTGTGCCGTAAAAAAGATTCTAAAGACCGGGTCGGGGGCAGCGCTCATGCGGGAGCCCGGCCGTGCCGCTGCACTGCTGACCGCCGTGCGCCGGGCGGTGCGCTTGCCGCTGACCATCAAGATGCGTTCGGGCTGGGATGCCGGCGGTGCTCAGGCGCTCGAGATCGCGCGCATCGCCGAAGACTGCGGTGTCGATGCCGTTTGCGTGCACCCGCGCAGTGCCTCCCAGGGGTTCAGGGGGCGGGCCGACTGGTCCGTTATCCGTCGCGTGAAAGACGCGCTTGCGGTGCCGGTGATCGGCAACGGGGATATCGTGCGGCCGGCGGACGCTCTCCGGATGCTGCGCGACACCGGCTGTGACGCCGTGATGATCGGCCGCGCTGCCGTCGGCAATCCCTGGATTTTTTCCCAGGTGCTGGCCTGCCTGAAGGGTGCGCCGGTCGAAGCCGTGGACCTGAAGAGGCGCATCGCCGGCATGCGGGCCTACGTCGAAGCCTGCATCGCCTATTACGGCGAGCGGCATGCCTGCCGGATGCTGCGCAGCCGCCTGGGGTGGTTCGTCAAAGGCCTGCCGCATGCCGCCCGGTTCCGGGAGTCGATCAAACATCTGGATTCGGGCCAGGAAGCCCTGCAGCGGATTTTCGGCTACGGCAAACAGCTGCGCCGGATCGAAGCACAGAACTGAAAGCGGTTTACGACGGCAGGACGACCGTGTCACCGACGCTGACCGACTTGCCGGAAATCAGAACGGCTGCGGCCGTGTCTTGGGATACAGATGTGACTTTGATGTCCGCCACCTTTTCGCCGCGTTCGAGAAACCTGAGGCCGTTGACGCCTTTGATGAGTTTTCCCGGTGCGTAGACCTCAAATACCCTACCTGGCTTCAGGCCGCTGCGGCTTCCGGCGGACAGGGTGATATCCGTGCCGTTCACTGTGCTGACATAGCATTTCCACTGGCTGGCGGACAGCGTCTCGCATAGCCGGTCGCCGAAGTCTTCAGCGGTTTTGCGGATCAATCCGGCCAGCACGGCCAGTCCGGCTTTATTCTTCTGGCGGATGGCGTCGAAATCTTCGTCATCCACATCGAAGCTCCGTACCTCGCTGCGATCCATGAGTTTGGTACCGGTTTCGGTGTCGTAGACCGCCATGGCCAGCGAGATGTTGACCTGGGGGATGGTGTTCTTGAACCACAGGAATCCCTTTTGCCGGTGGTCGCCGCTGATGTTGAACAGCCTTCCGGTGACAATGGCGTACACCCCCTGCTGGCGGCCGGATTTTGCCAGGGCGAAGTCGTCGATGCGGCCGGATGCCAGTTTGGGCGGATTGAAAAGGAAATTGGGGAAAACAGGATTTTCGGGCGTCATCATCCATGTGTTGCGGCACTTTTGGGAATAGCGGTCGGCAACCTGTTTCTGAAAAATGGCCGCCATCCCCTTGTCCCTGACGAAACTGGTATCTTCAAAACGCGCGAAGGCAATGTAGGGCTTCAGCCCGCTGTGGGGCGCATGGATCTTGTGGATCACCTCCTTGGAAAGCTCGCCGACCTTCGAAATGGAGGCGCAGCCTGCAATCAGAAGGATCAGTGCAAGGCTGACGGCCAGACGTCCCGCTCCGGTAAGCCGCAGTTTTCCCTGCGGTATGGCAGAAGGTTTCATTTTGAAGTATATTCCGCTGTGATTTCAGAGGTGAGCCCGCCGCGGGCGGTGAATTCAGCTTTGACCTGCATGAATTTGGGCTGCAGCACGGCGGCCAGGTCATCCATAATGCGGTTTGCGAGGTGCTCGTAAAAGATGCCTACACTGCGGTACTGCAGCAGGTAGTACTTCAGCGATTTCAGCTCGATGATCCGTTGACCCGGCCGGTAGGTGACGGTGATGCAGCCGAAATCCGGCAGTCCCGTAATGGGACAGACCGAAGTGTATTCCGGATGCCGGATAACGATTTCGATGTCCCTTCTGCCGGCGTACTCATAGGGCAGCGCCGAAAGCACATCCCGGCGGATGATTTCCGGGCTTTCGATGGCAATGCCGCCGTCTTCGGTTACGGTCATGGGTTTCAGCTCCTGCCTGCAGATTCATTTTAAGTTTGATTGAGCGTTATTGCACTCAGCCATTCGATATTGTAAGTGCCATTCATAGAAAATAATCAAACAGCTGTCAAATGAACTGTTGTTTCGCCTGCCGGCCGATGCATACCGGGAGCGCCCCTCACGGCGGGTGTGCCGATGACCGGCAGGTTGTAAAAAGGAGGTTACCGATGGCGTCCATGCAGGAGCAGGTTTTGCGGGTCAGCAAGGAAATCGTGGTTAAATTCATCGAAATGGGCCGGGTGTCGCCAGCCGGCTTTGCCGAGGTGTTCAGCAATGTTTACACGTCGGTGGACCAGACCGTCAGGAAGAACATGCCGCCGGCCGACAGCTGAAAGCGTGCGCTGCCGCGGGAAAGCCCGGACATCCGTCCGCATGTTCCCGGAAAATTCCGGCGTGCAGACGTACGATGCCTTTGGGCTGCACCCCGGACCGGAGCGTGGCGCTTCGCCGCAAGCACATGGTCATGCATGTCGAGCCCTGTCGGAGATTTTCAAGGAGCCGCAGGCCCTTTCCGTGGAGCCGGCCGGTGATCTTTTCAGGCCCTTTCAGGCATCGTCGCGTCTCTTTTTCCGGGTGGTTTGAGGCTGTACCAGCTCGTCTATGGACCATGCGTTCTGGCTTTCGAAGGCGTTGTCGCGCAGCTCACAGGCCGACCTCGCACAGGCCGGGCATTCGGGATCGATGCAAGGGTCCATGTGAATCAGGACGCTGGCGCGTCCGCCGTAGTGCCGGGCAATGACCGTCTCGATGATGCGGGCCTGTCGGTGGGCGGTTTCCAGCGAAAGATCGCGCGGCAGAACCAGGTGAAAGTCGATGTGAATGCGGTCGCCGGTGCGAAAGGCCCGCAGTTGATGAATATCGATCCACAGTGGCCGGCGGTGTCTTTTTAAAAGTGAAGTGACTTCGCTTAAAAGTTCAGGGTCCGAGGTGTCCATGAGCCCGAGGAAAGACCGTTTGACCAGGCAGATACCGGTTGTCATAATATACAGCCCGACGACGAAAGCAATCCCGCTGTCGATCCACATCCAGCCGGTCAGGCGGATGAGTAGCAGCCCGGCAACCACACCCGTTGACGTCAAGACATCCGTCAATACATGACGGCCGTCGGCGACCAGTGTGAGGGAGTGGCTCTTTTTGCCGGTGCGCACGAGCATCAGACCCAGGGCCAGGTTGACGACCGCCGTGGCGGCCAGCAGGAGGACGCCCAGATCCAGATGCGGCAGACCACGGCTCTGAGAGAGGTTCGTCCAGGCGGTTTTGAAAATTCCCAGTGCGGCCAGCACGATGAGTGCGCCCTCGAACCCCGCCGAAAAAAATTCAATCTTGCCGTGCCCATAAGGATGGCTGACATCCGGCGGTTTGGCGGCCAGCAGAATGCTGCCCATGGCGAAAAGCCCGGCCACAACGTTGATGATCGATTCCAGGGCATCCGATAAAATGGCCGCTGAACGCGTCAGGTGAAAGGCGTAGAACTTAAGGGCCATCAAAAGCGCACCGATGAGCACCGATGCGCTGATGGCGACCAGGCGGCGCCGGAGTACGCGGGCTGGGGCAACGGGTTCGAGGCTTGATTTTTCGGCACCGGAAGGCCTCATACGACCATTCCTCCTGTTCCGCGTTGGTTAAGGCCGGGCTTTTTGTATCCGGCGGCGCTGGCGCTCCAGCCGCCGGGTCCATGACGGCTGGCCCCGGAGATAGATTGCCGCCAGGCGGTTGAATTCACCGGCTTTGCGCCGGTCACCTTTCAGCAGCCAGGCATCGGCAAGATAATAGTAGTTGGCACCGTTTTGCGGCGATAGCGCCAGGGCCTGCTCCAGGATGCGGATGGCCGTCTCCGGCCGTTTGGCATTGAGTGCGGTGCGGGCCTGCTGCTGGAGTTCCAGGGCCGCCCGTGCCTGGGGGCTCGGCCGGGTTTCAGGCATCATGCCGGACGGCGAAGGGGGCGTGCCGACCCTTTCCGTCAGGGGCGCGGATTCCTCGTTCGGCGTATGGCGGTGTACGGCGGCCGGGGCATCGAGCAGGCTGCGGCCGCAGCCTGTGCTCCACAGGAGCGCCAGTGCGGCTATCAGTTTCACCCAAAGGCGTCTGTTGCCCGCCGTCGCAGGACGGCTGGCGTTCAAGATGCGTCGATTCCCGAAAAATGCCCTTTCCGGCAGCACGTTACTTTTTCTCCTCGCCAAAGAACCGCTTCCAATCGAGCAGCGGTGTCCGGGGCTGCGGCGCACCGTGTTCAAGAAAAACTTCCTGAACCGGATGGGCACAGCCGATGATGTCCGGCAAAGGGCCGGATGGACAGACGGTGCGTTGGACAACGCCCGGCGGCTTGTGAAACCAGCGGTGCGACAGGTGCTGCGGGATGGCCTTGAAAAGTTCGACCCAGATGGGCATTGCGGCCGCAGCTCCGGTGGCCTGGATCGGATCGCCATTGTCGAATCCCACCCACACCAGCGCCAGCAGGTCCGGGGTGTAGCCGACGAACCAGGCATCGCGGAAGTCGTTGGTGGTGCCGGTCTTGGCTGCCACCGGGAAATCGATTCCCAGCCGGCTGAGTCCGCGGGCCGTGCCCTCGGTTGCCACGCTGCGCAGCAGCGAGTTCATCAGGTATGCTTTGGCCGGCGCGATTACGGGCGCCACCGTCATGTACCTGCGTTTTAGCACGTTTCCCTTCTCGTCCACAACCGCTTTGAGAGACAGCGGGAAGGGCTCGACGCCATTGGCGGCAAAGGTGCAGTACGCCCGGGCCAATTCCAGCGGCACGACCTCGAAGGCACCCAGCGCCAGGGAGGGATAGGGTTTCAGCGGTGTCGAGAACTTGAATTTTTCAGCCGTTGCCACGATCTGCGGTAGTCCGATCTGAAAGGCCAGATTGACAGTGGCGACATTCGCAGAGAGCGCCAGTGCCCTGCGCAATGTGAGCTGCTGCTGGTCCATGGGCCTGAAGTTTTTGGGCCTCCAGGGCTTGCCGCGAACCGTATACGTTCTGGGAATATTGGAGATCAGGCTGGCCGGCGTAAACCGGTCCAGTGCCGCCAGGTAGACGAAAGGTTTGAAAGTGCTGCCGGGTTGGCGCCGGGCCTGCGTAATGCGGTTGAACTGGCTGACGGCATAGCTGCGCCCGCCGACCATGGCGAGTATGGCACCGGTGCCGGGTTGCATGACCACCAGAGCGGCCTGCAGGCGGTGGTTTTTGCGGCGGTGCTTCAGCCGCGGATGCTGTTTTTCCAAAATGGCCAGACCGCGGGCCACCGCGTGCTCAGCCGCTGTCTGGACCTGGGTATCCAGGGTGGTGTAAATGGAAAGGCCCAGGCTGGCAAGCGCCTGGGGGGAGTAGAGGCGGGTCAGCTGGGAAGCCAGGTAGTCGATGAAATAAGGCGCTTTTTTCCCGTACGCCAGATAGCCCGAAGGTCTGACGGGCTGTGCGGCGGCGGTTTGGTATGCGGCATGGCTCAGCCAACCTTTTTTCAGCATGGCCTGGAGTACCCGATTGCGCCGCTCGCGGGCGCGGTGGGGATGAAGGTAGGGCGAATATGCGTTGGGCGCCCGAATCAAGCCGGCCAAAGTGGCGGCTTCGGCCAAAGAGAGCCGGGCGGCCGGTTTGCCGAAGTAGAATCTGGCGGCTTCCCCGATGCCGTTGATGGACACCGACCCCTTCTGACCGAAATAAATCTCGTTTAGATAAATCTCCAGGATTTCCCTTTTGCCGTACAGCTGCTCGATGATCAGCGCGATCAGAATTTCCTTCAGTTTGCGGGCCACGGTGCGTTCGGGGGTCAGAAAGTAGTTTTTAGCCAGCTGCTGGGTGATGGTCGAGCCGCCCTGGCGGATGGCGGCGTGGCGCAGGTCCGTGTAAAAGGCCCGCAGCATGCCCCTGAGGTCCACCCCGTGATGTTTGAAAAAACGGTTGTCCTCGGCCGCCAGCACGGCTCTGATGAGGTAGCCGGGCATGTGCTCGATGGCGATCAGTTCACGCTGTTCCCGGCGGGGGCCGAAAAAGCGCATGATCTCCTCGGGTTCGAGTTCCAGCAGTGCCAGCCTGCTGCCCTTGGCGGCGTTGCGGATGGTGTCGATGCGGTTGCCCCGCAGCCGGATCACCGCTATCAGTGCCGGCCGGTGGCTTGTCGGGGTTTTCAGGCTGTGCAGAAAAATCCGCAGCACGCTGCCATGCATCTGCAGCTGGCCCGGTTGTTGCGGATAGGTGTGTACACGATGGTAACCGAGCTGTTCGAGTTTTCGAAAAAACAGGCTGCGGTTGATGGTTTGGCCTGGATACAACAGCGTGGTGTCTGAAAAAACCCGTGAAGGGATGCGCCAGCGGCGGCCCGCGAAACGTTTTTCGATCTGCAGGGCCAATCGGCCGCAGTAAATACCTCCGGCCACCAGAAATACGGCCATCAGCAGCAGAAGAGCCTTCAGGCGCCATTTTCGTCTGTGGGAGCGTTTCTTGTTGCGTTTCATGAAATAACTTTGCCGTGCATCAGAGGTTGACTTCTGCTGGTGTTGGATCTACAAATTCATTCAGACGGTACGTGTACGTAGGCTGATTCATGCCGCCATCGTACGGTAAAGTTCCATCAATAGCCGCCTGTGGGCAATGTAACCCAAAGCCGTCGCAGAGGCAATGATACCGTGATCTTTTCAGAGGCATTGCCGGCTGCCGGCGCGTGAGGCGTGGAAGCCGTGAAACGCAAGTCCGACACATACAAAGTGGGACGTAATGATCCCTGCCCTTGCGGCAGCGGGCTTAAATACAAGAAATGCTGCTACGGCAGCAAAGCGCCGGAAAAGGGCACCTTGGCTGAAATCTATATGAAAAAGTACAACATCCGCCTGAAACAGAAGAGGGATATCGCTGGCATCCGGCGCGCCGGACGGCTGGCCATTGAAACCCTTGATCTTGTCGAAGCACGCCTCGAACCGGGCATCACCACCGAAATGATCAACACCTGGGTGCATGAGTTTACCATCAAAAGCGGCGCAGTGCCGGCGCCATTGAACTACCGCGGTTTTCCCAAAAGTGTCTGTGTGTCGGTAAATGAGGTGATCTGCCACGGGATTCCCGGCGAGCGCGTGCTGGCGGCCGGTGACATTGTCAATGTGGATGTCACGCCCATTCTGGACGGTTATTACGCCGATGCCAACAAAACTTTTTTTGTCGGCGATCCCGGGCCGGATGCCCGCAAAATCGTAAATGTAGCACGCAACAGCCTCAAGGCCGGCATGGCCGCAGTACGGCCGGGCAGCACGGTGGGGGATATCGGCTGGGCCATCCAGTCGTATGCAGAGGGAAAGGGCTGTTCCGTGGTGCGGGAATTCGTGGGCCATGGCGTCGGCTTTGCGTTTCACGAGGCCCCGCAGATTTTTCACTACGGCCGCAAGGGAGAGGGCATCGCCCTGGTTCCGGGGATGGTTTTTACCATCGAACCCATGATTAACCTGGGCCGGCGGTACCTGACCGTGCTGGATGACAACTGGACGGCTGTCACGCGGGACGGTTCGCTGTCGGCGCAGTTCGAGCAGACCGTCTGGGTGACTGCAAACGGGGTTGAAAGCCTGACGCCCTTTGACCTGTAGCCCGGGGCACCATCTCCGCAGACGCCCGCGGTGCAGTGCTTTTCCGGCCATTTCCGCTGACATGCCGCAGATTCACTTTCAGGAGGAGCCATGATCGACGTTGAGATTCCAGGGTATACCCGCCTTAAGCTTGAGCATCTGGTCCTTGACTACAACGGTACGCTGGCGGTCGACGGCCAATGCCTGGCCGGCGTCAAAGAACGCCTGCGCAGCCTGGCCGAAAAGCTGGCCGTGCATGTGATTACAGCAGATACCTTCGGGCGTGTACAGGCTGAAATGCAAGACGTTCCCTGCCAGGTGACCATCATGCCCAAGGAAAACCAGGATGCCGGCAAGCTGAATTATGTCCAACGGCTGGGCAGCCGGCGTACCGTCAGCATGGGGAACGGCCGCAATGATCGGCTGATGCTGGAAGCCTGTGCGCTGGGAATTGCGGTGATTCTGAAAGAGGGAGTTGCGGGCCAAACCCTGCTGGCCGCGGACGCGGTCTTTACAGACGTGATTTCCGCTCTGGAGTTTCTGGAAAAACCGTTGCGCATGACGGCGACCTTGCGATCCTGAAATGCGGTGCGGGGTTTTCAGGAAGCGGCCCGTTTCTTAAAAAACCAGCCGGCCTTTTTGGGCTTTTTCCGGCCGTCCGGGTTCGAAAACAGTGTGTCGCAGTTCAGCCGCACCATGGCGGCGGGTGCTTCAGGATGCATGGCCACGAGGAAAAAGCCGCCGCCGGCGGGCCGCACGTACAACCGCAGGTGTTCAAAAAACAGGTCGGCTTCCTGCAGATTCTCGCAAGGCGCCAGGTTAAGGGCGTCAATACCCTGCCAGGCCGCTGTATCGGCGGCGGCCTGAAAAACCACCCGGCCGCTGCGGGAAAGCATGGCAACTCCCACAACCCCTTTGATTGACAGTATTTCACTAAATTTTTGGTGCATTTGCACGCTCATCTGCGTTTTCTCCGAAAGCGCCGTGCAGGCGGCGCATCAATTCCTGAAAGAGTTTTTCCCGGGGACACGCCGTGCTGAGCGCAATGGCCGTTTGCGCACCGTCGGGCACAAGCACGCGCCCGCCGCCATCTCCGCAACGCACGAAAGCGAACGCCAGCTTTCCGGCGGAAAGCGATCTGCCGGTATCGTTAAAGCACTGCAGCAAATCACGCGCCGCGGTGTCGCTGTATATCCGGTCGACACCGTGCCAGCCGGAAAGCGCCCGGCGCAATGTCTCCGTCAATACCACTGGCACCTGCGTTACAGACGGCGTGTCCGGTGCGGGGGATGCCTGGCGTGATCGGCCGGCGTCCTCCGGAGCGCGGGACTCATCCTTTTGGCGCATGGCTTCGAACAGGATATACTGCAGATCGTTTTCAATGCGGCCCCGTGTCACGGGACAGCTGAGCTGGATGGAGAGCGACACTTCGTCCCACGAGAAGATCTTCCGGGCGGCCGCCTCTTCCCGGAGTTCATCGACCCGCGCATCCAGCAGCTGTCCCCGGTGGAAAAACAGCGCGCCCCGCTGCCCGGTCGCTTCGCTTTGCAGGCGTAGGGTGCAGGTCCGCTGTTCCATTTCGATGAGCTGCAGAAACATGCTGGCCGTGACCTTGTGCAGGGTTCCACCATCCGCCTGCTGGTTCAGAATAGCCACGATACGATCATGCAGGTAGCTTATTTTAAAGGGCTTCTCGATGAATTCGGCGGCCCCGCTTTCCCGGGCCAAACGCTCCATTTCGGGTGTGCTGAAACCGGACATGATAATGACCGGGATGTCGGCGTAGCGTGCCTGGACATGTTTCAGGAGCGCCAAGCCGTCCATGCGGGGCATCTTCATGTCCGTGACGATCAGGTCGATGGAACTGGCGCTGAGCTTCTGCACGGCCACCTTGCCATCGCCGGCGATCAGGATTTCAAAATGCCGGCCGTACTTCGCCATACCCTCCTGGAGTGAAAACAGGGCTTCCTGGTTATCGTCGACGATCAGGACCCTGCGGGTCGTCGTTGCATGTCGCGGCAGTGGCACAGGACTTTCCCCGATATCAAAGTTTCAACTGCCGGATCCGGCTGCGGTACTTGTTCGACCATGCCGCCAGGGGTGCCTTGAATTTGTCTGTCAGGCCCAGTTCGGCGGCAAGTTCGTTCACGGCCTCCGTAACCCCCGCGATAAGCTCCGGGTCGTTCACTTCGGCGCTGCATCGTATCTTCTGCTGGCGATAAGCAAATTCCGAAGCAAATGGATCCAGGAAGGGGAAATCGTCGGCTTTTTCCACAAACTTTTTTTTGAGTAGTACGGTAAAATCGGTTTTGGCGTTTCGGCGGCTACCCGCCAGCTTTTCAAACTGCACCAACAGGTCCTCCAGCATGGCAACGGTCTGCGGCGACGGCTTGCCGTTGGACGGAACATCGGCTCCCGGCAGCGTTTTTTCCAGGGGGATGCGGTAGACGTCAAAAATCCCACCCATCTGCGTGGTTTGCGCTACTAGGGCCTCCCGGCGTGCGGCGGTGGTGTCGAAACGCCAGTTTTCAGCGGCCCGGGAAACACCCAGAGACTTGCCACCACACAAAAACAGCATGCTTTTGTCTTTTTGGGGGCCATGCGCCACGTCGATATAGCCGGTGAGCTTTTCGGCCTGCATCTTGGCGATCAGTTTTTCCAGATTGGTGAACTCGGTGCTGAGATTGGCATATATCTTCCTGGCGTTGCAGAGATTGGCCCAGTAATCGGCCATGCCGGCATCGATGCGGTAGATGAAAAGGGAAAAATTGACTTTTTCGGTGGCCGCGATGACCTTTTCGGTGCTGACCGGGCGAAGCTTATCGCTGGACCGCAATTTCAATATGCTGTTGATGATTTCGTCTTTGTTAAAAAAGACAGCGCCCTCGGATGTATTGGATTTCAGGTAGACACTGCCGCTGCCGATTTCCCCCTGGTAGTGTTCGACCAGTTTGGCAAAATCGATGAAGTAGCTGTTCAAATTAACGACCACCGGTTTGTCTTTGGGAAAAACGATCATCGAAAGTCCTTTTGTCTTGGCCTGGGCCACCGTGCAGCGCCTGTTTCAGCCGGACCCCGCGGCTGTCGTCACATCCAACGTTGGTTCCGGTCCGTGCGGCGGTGCCTGCTAGTAGCCGTTTTCCTTGATTTTGCTGAGCATTTTCTGCCTGAAGTTGCTTCTTTTGCCTTCGCGTTGGATTTCCTGTGACAGCAGGTCGACCAGTTCAGCCGCGTGATGGGCCGGAAAATCTGAAAAACTGTATCCCAGGTCTTCCAGTGCATCTTCGATCAGAACGGGTGCCAGCGGTCCGACGGCCAGTGCCAGCTGTACGTTCAGGTAGCTGAAAAAGTCATGGTCGACGGCCGATACCGCTTTTGCCGTCGGTTCGATCAAGTTGAGCTTGAGCAGCTTGCGGGCGACATCCTCTAGAACTCGGAGCTCAAGCCCTGTACGGCCGGCGATTTCGCTCAGATTCTTCTGGCCGTCGAATTCCGCAAAAATTCCCAGCATGCGGCCGGTCAGCGAGAATTCATGCAGGTCGTTGCGCGCCGTTCTCTGAAATACCATAAAAGCAAAATCATCCAGTGGCATATCCATCGTGCGGGTTCCTCCATGATCTGATCTCTTCTTTCAGTCGCCTGAATTCATCACGGATAACGACCTTGAGCTCTTCAGCCAGGTTTTGCAGCAGAAGTTGCAATTCCGGCGAGACGGGTTCCGCCGTGCGCTGCACGACAGCCGGTGCTTTAGCCCGACGCCGGGCTGCCGCAGGCATCACCTGGGTCTGGAAGTCGTGAAAACGGCTCACCTGCACACGCAAAATTTTCATCTTGGCGTCCTGGGGCAGGTCCGGCTGGGCGAGAATTTTTTCCAGGCCGGCAAATACAGACTTCATGATATTCATGGACTGGACATGCGCTTTGCTCTTGCGGACCTTGATGTAGCGGCCCAGTGAAATCAGCATCTGGATCAGGATGAGTGCGATCTTGTCGCTGGCGCAAACCTGTTTCAGCGCTGTGAGCCGTTCAATCAGGGCGGTGATGGCCGCATCTGTAATTTCCCAGTCAACGGAAAGGATATCGGCCTTGACGGCCTCAAGCAGCCGTTTGCCGGTTGCGGCTGTTCGATCCGGCGGCTGTCCCGCTGCGCCCGCTCCAGAAGTGTCTTCATCTTCAAAAAGCATATCGAGGCGTTTACCTACTTCAGCGGACAGTGTTTGATCGTCTTTTGCGTCCACGCGATCACCTCCTATTTTAATTGCCCCTGAACCGTCGGCATGGTCAGCATGATGATTTTTTTCATCGTTTTGATGACATTGAGCCCCGTAAGGGCGCTGGCCACCATGGAAGGTGCCTTCAGCTGGGCGTTGAGATCCTTTTCCAGAATCTGGGGAGACAGCATCGGAATGCCCTTTTCCGCGAGATCGATCTTGTTGTACTGCATGACCAGGGGGATTTTAAAAATACTCTTGTTGTAGTCTGACAGGTTCTCGTACAAATTTTTCAGCGACAGGATATTCTTGCGCCGCACGACCGCCATGCAGTCCGCCACGAAAACGACACCGTCGACCCCCCGCAGCACCAGTTTGCGTGTCGAATCGTATTTTACCTGGCCCGGCACCGTATATAGCTGGACGCGTACATCGTACCCCAGGATCTTGCCCACGTCGAAGGGCAGGAAATCAAAGAACAGCGTACGGTCACCATGGGTTTTCAGGGACACCAGGTCCGTTTTGATGCGATGGTTGAATTTATTGTAAATGTATTCCAGGTTGGTCGTCTTCCCGCCACGACCAGGGCCGTAATAGACGATTTTGATCTGAACTTCTCTGGTTTTCGGATTGACAAATGCCATTCACACCTTCTGGAAACCATATGCCGGCCGCATTCGTGAATCAACGGCCGTGTCCCTCGTGCGAAAAACACCGCCGGTAAATTCCCGTATCCGCGCAGATGCCGAATTTGCCGGCGCTCAGGGGCTTCCGTTGGCAGAAAAAATTTCCGTGATTCTGCTGACGGCTTCAGCGACTTTCAGGCGCAGAAATCCCAGCGAAACCTCGTTGCTGAATATGGTTACCAGCAAGAATTCCGTCATGATCTTGCTGAAGTGAATGTTCTCTGATTTCCCCTTGTGGAAAAGCAGCGAAAATTCATCTTCACCGATGATTTTGGCCATGGCGCTGACGGCACCGAAGTTTCCGGCTGCCAGCGCCGCCAGAGAGTAGATATCGTGCTTTTTGCTGCCGTTGTCGCGTGAAGCCAGGATGTTGCCGGCCATGTCGATGAGCACGACGCAGCTGACGCCCAGATCGATGATGTCGTTTTGCAGCACACTTTCGATGTCGTTGAGCTGCTGTTCATTTACGACCAGTGCCAAGACGGTTCTCCTTTTTGCTCAAGTAGCGGGTTTGACGGATGCCTCCGGCGCGGAAGCTTTCAGCCAGATACTGACTTCCGCACCTGCCGGCGGGCGGTTTCGTATGCCGATGCCACCGCCCATTTCCGCCATGAGCTTTCTGGCGATGGCCAGCCCCATACCGCTTTTTCCGGGTTTGGTGGTAAAAAGCGGCGTAAAGAGCGTATCCATTTCCGCGACCGTGCTGCCGGGGCCGTTGTCCCGGACAACGATATCCACCTGGGACGTGCCGCCGCCGGTGTAAATTTCGATTTCCGGCGCACCGTGGCCCGAAAGGGCCTCCAAGGCATTTTCAACCACCCCCAGAAAGACTTTGTTCAATGCCGCCTGGTTGATCAGGACGGTGCAGGGCATCGTTTCGTAGCGCGTGACCAGTTTGATCTGCCTGTCTTCCAGGCGCTGGGAAATCAGGGCCAGCAACTGCGTCCAGAAAGCCGAGAAAGCCATGGGCCTCCGCTCCCGGGCTGCAAACATGGAATACGACTTCAGGGCCTGAACGGTCTCCTGCTGGCGGTTGACCAGCTGGGCCAAGCGCTGCAGATATTCTTTTTTTTTGGTTTCTTCGAAAGCATCGAAGCTTTCCCGCAAAACATCCAGTGTGATTTTCAGGGCGTTGACCGAATTGCCGAGCTGGTGCCGCAAAACCGACAGGACCAGTTCGAGATCCACTTCCGGAGCCTGATTTTTTCTGGTGCGCATCCATGTATCCTCTCTACGCGGCATGATGTGTGTACGCATGCCGGCGACCGGGCGGCATTGAAAACAATGCCCGGCCTCATCTTCAAGCAAAAAAAATGCCATTTGATTAAATCCGGGGGCGCGGAAGCGAAATGATCCGGTGCGCTGCAGCGATAACCAGTGCTTGGCAGGCACCCATGCCGGCTGCCGGGCTGGGCGCAACCGTTGGGTTGAGGCAAAAAATGGCAATTTCGGACACAGAATGCGTATAGAAAAAGGTTTGTCGCAGCGGGCGCACCCGGTAGGGAAAAATTTCAGGCGCGAGGCGGCGGGTGGCGCAATCCGTGGGAGGCAGCATTTTAGGTGGTTCAATTTGAACTGCCCAGCTCATTTTGTGCCGGGTTGCCGGGATTCCGTTCGGAACTCGGGATTTGTTCAGTTCTCCGGAGAGGCTGCAGGCGGCATGGAGTCGCTTTTCAGTTTGCGCTTGAGGGTGGAAAGGGAAATTCCCAGGGCCCTGGCACTGCGGCTTTTATTGCCGCTGTATGTTTCCAGCACCGCATGGATATGGCGCATTTCCACCTCATGCAGGGTGGGAATGGCATCGCCTCCGGGCCGGCAGATTTCAAACTTCTGCGGTGCGAGGTTCAGGTTGTTGTCGAGCAGCAGGTCCCCTGGTATGATTTCACTGCCGCGACACAAAAATGATGCCCGCTCAATGACATTGCGCAGCTCTCTCACGTTTCCCGGCCAGGCATAGCGCATCATCCGCTTCATCTGTGCTTCCGGGATTTTGAGATCTTTTCTGCCGAATTGCGCCAGGAAATGTGCGGCAAGCGCGGGGATGTCCTCCGGATGTTCGCGCAAAGGCGGGATGTGCAGATTGAAAACGGCCAGCCGGTAATACAGGTCCTGGCGGAACCTTCCGCTGCGGATTGCCTCCTCGAGGTTGCGGTTGGTGGTGGCGATGATGCGTACATCAACCGGAATGGTGCGTCCGCTGCCGATCCGGCGAATGGACTTGTCTTCCAGAACCGCCAGTAGTTTGCTCTGCAGGTGGGTCGGGATCTCGCCAATTTCATCCAGCACCAGCGTCCCGCCGTCGGCCAGTTCAAAAATGCCCTCGCGGCGGAAATCAGCCCCCGTGAAAACCCCTCTTTCATGGCCGAAATACTCTGCCTCGATCAGATTTTCGGGAATTGCGGAGCAGTTGATGGTCAGAAAGTTTTCGCGGTTGGCCTGCCGTTCGTGAATCGCCCGGGAAACCAGGTTTTTGCCCACGCCGGTCTGCCCGGTGATCAGAATGGTGGCTTCTGACTGGGCGGCCACCTTGATCTGTTCGCGGATCCTGAACATGGCCTCTGATGATCCCACGAGCTTCTTTTTCTGGCGCTCCTGTTCCCTCTGGTAGTTGCTGACCTTCAGCTGACCCTCCAGCTTGAGGTTCTTGAGGGCCAGGTCGATGACGATCAGCAGCTCGTCCAGCTCGAACGGTTTGGACAAATAGTTGAAAGCACCGGCCTGCATGGCATCCACGGCGTACTGGATGGTTGCGTAGGCGGTAATGAAAATGATCTTGGTTTGCGGATTGATTTCCAGGACTTTCTGGCAGACTTCCAGGCCCGGTATGTCCGGCAGTTTCTGGTCCAGTAAAACCAGGCTGGGCTGGTGCTCCTTAAATATTTTCAGTCCCTGCCGGCCACTGGCGGCCGTGTGAACGCCATAACCCCTGGCAGTCAGGAAATCGAAAAGAGAGGTCGAAAACAGTTTATCATCGTCCACGACCAGTATGTTGACGGATTTGCGCATCGGTTGGCTTTGCATTTGCGAAAAGGGCGGCGAAGGTTTTCCCGGCAGCGGGTCGGCCTTGTACAGCCTCATCATTAAAAGACTTGCGGAAGCTTGTCAAGCAGATGATCCGGCCGGAGGCACCGTGCGGGTGTTGAGTACCGGGCAGTCCCCGTTCTGTTAGCCTTTCGCTTTCCCCGGCTGCCGGATTGGACGCGGTTTCGTCCGTTTTTCAACCACCGATGGAATTTTTCCCCCCGGATGAAGGTGCGCGGCAACGTTTCCCTTGAAAAAAAGGCAGGAAGGTATATTTTAATAAAATGTTTTTTTGCACCTGCCCGCTGCACGATTCGGCAATCGTCGCTTTGAGGAGAAGTGTATGCAAATGAAAAAACTTTCCAGCGGCTTGCTGGCCGGATGCGTGCTGTTCGCAGCGGCGGCTGTCTCTTTGCCCGGAGCGCTGCTTTTCGCCCAGGAGAAGCCGGTGGCCGCGACGCCCGGACAGCCCGGGAAATTGTCCCTTGAATATGCCGTCATGTGCGAGGGCGTCAAAGACTTTAAACCGCTGAACCCGGGTGTCGTGTTTTCCATCACTGTCGGTAAGATCAGCTGTTTTACGGCCTTCGATGCCGTTCCCAGCAAAGTGTTCATCGGCCACAAATGGTACTTCAGGGACCGGCTGGTTGCCCAGATGTCGCGTGTCCTCAAGCCACCCCGCTGGGCGACGGTCAGTTCCATCCAGCTGAGGGCTTCGGACAGGGGCCCCTGGCGGGTTGAAATCGTCGATTCCACCGGCAAGATCCTGCGTGTCCTGCGGTTTTCCATCACGGACTGATCTTTTATGAACGTATTTTCCACCATGGTTACCGGTATCCAGTGGCGGGACGTCGTGGATATCACTTTGAACAGCTACATCCTGTTCCGCCTCTACGTATTGTTCAGACGAACGAACGTATTCCGGGTGCTGATCGGGATTGCGCTGCTGTGGTTTTTCCAGCGTATTGCCGTGACCTTGGGCCTGGTTCTGACCAGTTGGGCCATCCAGGGTATCACCGCGGCCACGGCACTGATCATTATTATCGTTTTTCGCAACGAAATCCGCACAGTGCTGCAGACCAAGAACCTGAAAACCATTTTGTGGGACATTACGCCCCCCTCCCGTTCGGAGCCTGTGGATGTTATCGTTGAAAGCGTATACGAACTGAGCCATAAAAAACATGGGGCGCTGATCGTCATTCCCGGCATGGATGACCTGGAGGAAGTCGTGCTGGGCGGTATCAACTGGCAGGGCGTGCCTTCCAAGGAAATGCTGAGCAGCATCTTCTGGCCGGACAACCCGGTGCACGACGGAGCGGTGATCATCCGGGACGGCCACGTTGCGCGGGTGGGCGCCGTGCTGCCGCTTTCGCGGCGCAAAGATTTCCCGGTCCACCTGGGAACGCGACACCGGGCGGCACTCGGCCTGGCCGAGGCTACCGATGCGCTGGTGCTTGTGGTTTCCGAGGAAAGCGGGAAGGTGATGGCAGCCAGGAAGTCACGCCTGATTCCAGTCCAGGACAATCTCCAGCTGTCCAGGCTTTTGCACGAGCAACTGGGTGATTCGGATCAGTCCTCCGGCTCCGGGCGCAAAGAAAAAGTGCGCCTGGCCGCAGCCGCATTTTTTGCCGTCCTGTTTGTCGTCAGCATCTGGTTCAGCTTCACACGCGGGCGCTATACCCTGATCACCATCGATCGACCGATCGAGTTTGTCAATCCGGCAAAAAAAGTGGAGGTTTACGATGTCTCGGCCAACACCGTCCGGCTGAGTTTGAGCGGCTCGGCCACGATTATCAAGTCGCTTGACCCGGACACCGTGCGGGTCAGAATAGACTTGGGCAAAGCCAAGCTGGGCCGCAATACCTTTCATATCTTGAAAGACAATATTACGCTGCCCCCGGGTATTTCCCTCAAACGGGTGTCGCCGACTTCGGTAGAGGCCACGCTGGACGTACCGGTTCAGAAGGTGCTGCCGGTTCAGGTGGACTGGATCGGAAAACTGCCGCCAGGCCTGAGACTGATGGCGGTGCGGGTGGAGCCGGCCCGGGTGACCGTTGTCGGTCGGCGGACGAACATCGCCCATCTGGCCACCATCTACACCCAGAAAGTTTCGCTCAATCGGCTGCGCACCAGCGGCAGCCTGACCCTTAAACTGGCACCGCTGCCCAGGGGCTCGGAGATCTACCTGAAAACCAAGGACCAGATCACGGTACACTTCGTGATCAAGCAAAAGGAACCGCAAGCATAGCTGTTTTTCGGTACTTTTCCGGAAGAAAGCGGGGGCTCACGGTATGGAATGGAAACAGGCGCGTCAGATGCCGCCGGAGGCTTCCGGATCGGAAGCCCTGATCCGGCCTGATGCAGAGCCTCCAAACAGCGGCTTACGTGGCGATGCGCGTGTTTTCAATCGACCGGTGTTTGCCTGGGTGCTGGCCGGTTTGATGCTGGCAGTCGTCATCGGGTTGCTGATGGTGCGCTTTCCCGATACCCGGGCAGAGACAAAGCGCCTGGACGCACTTGAAAAAAAACTTGAGCAGCTCGAAGCGCAGACCGGGCGCATACCGGCGCTGGCCGAAGACATGGCGCGGTTGTCTGAAAAAACGGACGCACTGGCCCACGCGCTGAACCTGGCAACGGGCCGGATGAACCGCCTTGATGCCGGCTTGACCGGACTCAAGAAGACGACTGCGGCGCTGGCGTATGCGGCCGCCGCGCCACGGGCGGCCCCGGCAGTACGCCGCGGCGCTTTGCATACCGTTTACCATCGCATACGGCCCGGTGAAACCCTTTACAGCATCAGCCGGCGTTACGGCACCACGGTTGAGAGGTTGCGGCATGACAACCGCCTCGGCCGCCGGCGGCTGATTCATCCCGGACAGCTGCTCAAAATCCGGCGATAGACGCCTGCTGCCCCTGAGACGGCAAACCGCCCCATGAACAAAAACCTGTACAAAATCGTCACCATCGGCGGCGGCAGCGGCCAGTTCGCGCTGCTGCGGGGCCTGAGGGATAACGAGCAGCTTGATATTACAGCCGTTGTTTCCATGGTCGACAGCGGCGGGAGCACCGGCCGGCTGCGTGACAGACTGGGCGTACTGCCGCCCGGAGATCCGCTCAAGTGTATCCTGGCGCTGTCCCCCCACCAGGATATCGTACGCACCCTATTTTTAAAACGTTTCCAACACGATCGCCGCCTGCGGGGGCATAACGCCGGCAACATGCTGCTGACCATGCTCTCCCGGTTTACGGGCAGTTTTACCGCCGGTGTGCAGGCGCTGGCCGAGATTCTCGATGTCAGGGGACGGATCCTGCCGGTTACGGTGGACAAGGCCACCCTGGTGGCCGAGCTGACCGACGGCAGCCGGATTTACGGCGAGAGGGCCATCGATACACCCCGCGGCCACCAGCGTGAAAAGATCAAGGATGTCTGGCTGGTCCCCCACCACCACGACCGCATCTCGGTGTATCCGCCGGTGATTCAAGCCATCGAACAGGCGGACTTCATCATTATCGGCCCCGGTGATCTTTTCACCAGTATCCTGCCGAACCTGATCGTTCCGGGTGTCAGCGAAACCCTGGCCCGCTGCCGGGCCAAGATGCTCTACGTATTGAACATCATGACCAAGTTCGGTGAAACCCATCAGTTCAGAGGCCGGGATTTCGTCACCCGTTTGCAGGAAAGCATGGGCCGGTCCGTGGATGCCGTGCTGTATAACAACTGCCGGCCGCCCGAGAAGATCCTCGAACATTACAGGCGCCAGAAAGCCGAGTTCGTCCAGATCAATGGAAAAGACCCGTGGTGGCGTAAGCACAGGGTGTATGCCTGCGACTTACTGGATACAGCCGGCGGCATCGTGCGCCACAATCCCCGCAAACTGGCTGCTCTGGTGGAGCGCGTTATCCGTGCGGAGGGCGATTCAGAAGATGGATCTGTGATTTCGCAAAGCCCCAAAGGCGCCGATGCGGACGACCCGCCGTAAATAAAAAGGTGGAAAGGTTCGGCACAAGCTGGCGGGTGTGCACCGGCCACCCGTACCGGGCGGTTTGGAGAAAAAATCGTGAAAAAAGCTTGCACCCATTGCCTGCTGATCCTGCTGGTGCTGCTGACCGTCGTCGGCTGCGCCCATCATCTGCCCGTGGCACCCGAAACCCGCCCGGAGATCTATGCCCCGGCCGACTGGCAGCAGAATCCGCTGGCCCCCCTTTTCCTGGCCTACGGCAGCCGCAAGGGCCGCAATCGCATCGGCCGCCCCACGGCGCGCGTGCGGGCCGAAGGGCGAACAGATGTTTTTGTCGATGCCGGCCATCCGGCGGTCTACACGCGGCGCCTGCCCTTTGACACCGCCCGCGGCCGCTACGTCAACCACATCTACCGCGTGCATTTCGCCGACATTCCTTTCAGCCTGGTACCCTTCAACCTTGCGGCGGGGAAAAACGTGGGTCTGATCGTGATCATCACCGCCGACGAAAGCGGCAGACCGTTGCTGGTGACCAGCGTGCAGACCTGCGGCTGCTACCATGCCATCGTCCCCACGGACTACCTGCCCCGGGATGCCTATCCGGCAGGTTACAGTCGCAAAGCACTATGGGTGTTCGGCGAGAAACTCCCCTGGCGGCTGGCCTATCGCGGCGTGCAGCGGCCACGCCTGCTGGTGAGTCTGCGCCCGGACGTGCACCGCGTGATGCACCTGGAAGTGGTCGATGCCCGGCGCGTGCCGGCGGCCTACCGCGTAATCCCGATGCCTGTGGAAGACCTGTCGGCCCTGGAACACCTGCAGGCAGGCGGAGGCAGCACCAGTTTCTACTACTCCAGCGGCCTGCTGAAAGATTTCGTCAAAGGATCGGTCAAGCCTTGGGAGTCGCTGCTGCTGAGCCTGCCCAGCCTGGACCTTTTCGTCGGTACCGATAAGGTCTACGATCCTGCACGGCCCACGCCGAATCGTTTCTACACCAGCCTGGTTCCCTGGCGGCAGCAGGCTTCGGACATGCGCCACTTCGCCGCCTTCCTGAAATTCTGGGGCTGGGGGCTGTAGCACGCGGGCTGACGCCCGGCATCAGACGTAGCGGTCCACCATCTCGGCGATGAATTTCTCCATGCCGGCCGCCCCTTCTCTGGCCATCACCTCGTCCACCAGACGCCGGATTTTGGCGTAGGTCTGCGGATCGTGCTGCAGGTCGTCGGTGGAGCGGTAGGTGCCGCCGCGGCGTCCCACCCGGTAAACCAGGCGGTCGGTGTCGGACAACTGCTGGTACTTTTTGATCACCGCCAGCATGCGTGCTTTATCACCGGGCAGTTTGCCGGAGACTTCCTCCAGCAGGTTCATGATGTGATCGCTGGCAACGGTGCTGGAAATTCCATCCAGGTGCTGGATCAATACACGGATCTCTTCGGCCAGCATGTCGTCGCTCAGCATCTCGAAGCTGCCGGCGGTGAGCTTTTCGTACAGCGGCACTTTGGTCGGTACGCGCAGGCTGCGCAGGCGGATGAAGTGGGGATTGATGCGGTTGAGCACCTCGGCCGTCTGCACGGCATGCTGGCGCCACATGGCCCGGCCGCCCAGGCCGGGCATGATATACTCGGAAAGTTCCATACCGGCGGCGATGACCCGCCGGCCGGCCTCCACGTGCTGGGCGGCGGATACACCCTTTTTCATCAGCTTCAACAGCGGATCGTAGCCGCTTTCCAGACCGATGTGAATGCGGTCCAGACCGGCGGCGCGGATTTTTGTCAGTGCGGCGACGGATTTGCGGATAATGGTGCGTGAGCGTGCGTAGGTGGTGATGCGCTGAATTTCCGGAAAGGTTTCCCGCAAAAAGGCGAGTACTTCGACCAGTGCGGCGGTGGGCATCACCAGATTGTCGGCGTCCTGCAGGAAACAGGCGCCGGTGCCGTAGTAGGCCCAGGCCGCCACGCTGCGGTAGGCCGGGCTGTAGCCGTGTTCGCTGTAAATCGCGGATACCACGGCGTCGTTGATCTCGCCGCTGAAGCCCAGTTTCCAGGAAAGGGCCCGCATGTCGTCGTAAATGTCCCGCGCGCGGCGGATGTCGTCCTTGATCTCGGCGACGCTGCGCAGGGAAAATTTACGCTGCTTGTAAACCGGGCAAAAGAGGCACTGGTTCCAGGGGCAGTTGCGCGTAAGGCGCAACAAAAGGCTGCGGGCCTCGTTGGGCGGCCGGATAGGGCCCTGTTCAAAGGTGGTGTCGGCGGTTGTCATGGCTCTCTCCCCTCGGCGGAGGTGTCCGGGTGCCGGAGATTTCGATCTGCTCCAGAACTTTCGTCGGTTAACCGGGCCGGCTTCTTTTACGAATATGAATCAGCAAATGAAAATGTCAACCGGTACCCGGCTCAGCAGCTGCCCGCCGTGATCGGTGACCAAAAAAACGCTTTCCACGCCGACGGCGAAGCGGTCTGTGAACAGCATCTTGGGCTCTAACGCAAAGACCATGCCGCTCTCTATGTGCTCTTTGCGTCCTGCGGCCAGAAAGGGCGGTTCGATGAGTTCGACGCCGATGCCATGGCCCACGAAGGATACTTTGTGGCCGTCCGGACCCAGGTAGATGTCGGCGTATCCCAGTTTGTGCGCGGTTTTTACGCCCAGGTCGAAGAGTTCACTGCAAAACATCCCCGGCTTCGCCGCCGCAATCAGCGTATCGTGAATTTCGATACAGGCCCGACAGGCATCCAGGGCCGCCGGCGGCATGCTTTCAATGGCGAACATGCGCGTTTCGTCCATGTGGTAGCCGTTGACCACGGTGCCGACATCGATGAGAATCGGCTCGCCGGCCGCCAGCTTTTTGCGGCTGGCGCCGCTGGGAAAAGCCGCCGAAGTGCCCCGGCCGCTGACCGGCGAGTCCAGCAAGCCCAGGCAGGCGCCGTGGGTCCCGCTGGCAACATGCCAGTTGTAGCCTTCGGTACGGTAGTCGCGTATCCGCAGCTGGCCGCTGTGGCCCAGTCTGCGCGCGTAGGTTTCGTACATGCCAGCAAATTCAATTTCCATGACCCCCGGCGCGAGGGTTTCGCGGATATACTCAAAGACCTTGCGCGACACCTCGGCCGTGTGTTCGATCTGCGCGATCTCCCAGGCCGACTTGCGGCTGCGCACGGAAAGGATGAGATCCGAAGCGTCCATGGTGTGCCGGGCGCTCAGCAGCTGGCGGTAAAAGCGGAATTCGCGTACCGGCAATACGTCGAGCTCAAAACCGATGACCCCTGGTGGAGAACCGTGGCAAGATGCGATGCGCTCTGGAATTTCGCGCACCGAGGAAACCGGCGCGACCTGCGCCAGGGAGCTTTCGGCTACCGCGCGTGCCAGGCTGCGCCGGATAAAAAGCTGCGGCCGGCCCCGGGCCGGAACATACAAAAAGCCGTTCTGGCAGGTACCGCTGAAGTAAAACAGATCCATGCGCTGCGCGATGAAGAGTCCGTCCATGTGACGGCTGCGCATGCCCTGCTTAAGGCGCGCGATGCGGCTGTCGATCTCATGTGCCGGCACGTGGAAATTTTCCATCGTCCATTTCCGTTTTTAGTGGTATAAAGAGGCACCGACTCCGGAAGCCTGTATGCGGCCATGTTACACAGCCCGGCCGACCGGCGCAATTGGTATTTTGTTGACACGCAACCAGACGCCCATGACAGATATTCCTGCAAGTGCCGAGTACCGATTCTGCCCTTACTGCGGACAGCTCCTGGAAAAGCGCCGCAGGGGCAACCAGGTGCGCCTGTACTGCCGGCGCTGCAACCGGATCCTTTACCGCAACCCCACGGTGGGCGTGGCGGTTGTGCTGGTTGAAAAAAACCGCCTGCTGCTGGTCAAACGCCTGGGGTCCTATCGCGATATGTGGTGCATCCCCTGTGGCCATGTGGAACTCGATGAAGACGTGCGCGCTGCCGCGCGCCGGGAGTTCGAGGAGGAGACCGGTCTGGTCGTTGCCGTCGGACCCTGTTTTGCCGTGCACTCCAATTTTCACGATCCCGCCCATCAGACCGTGGGTATCTGGTTTGCGGGAAAACGCACCGGTGGAGAGCTCAGGGCCGGTTCGGATGCGGCCGAGGCCGTCTTTTTTCCGCTGGAGCAACTGCCGCGCGCCATGGCCTTTCCCACGGATCTCAAGGTGTGTGCGAAACTGCGTGCGCTTGCCGCCCAGGGGCGTCTCGACGGATGGGATGACTTTTCGCAGTAAAGAAGCCGATCATGGAGAGTGTGGTGCGCGCACCGTCCGCCAGCAGATCATCGCACGGCTCGGCGAACGTGCCATGGGTGCGCGGGAACTTTCCCAGGCACTGGGCATCAGTGAAAAAGAGGTCTACCGGCATCTGGTGCACGTATCGCGCAGCCTGAAAACGGCCGGCCGCAAGCTGGTGATCCGCCCTTTCGGGTGCCGGTCCTGCGGGTATCGCTTCCGGGAGCGCAAACGCTTTTCGCCGGCCGGTCGCTGTCCCCGCTGCCGCAGCAGCCATCTGGAGCGGCCGGTTTACGCCATCTGCTGAAACCTTCCGGCCAGCAAACCCCCGGGCCGGAATTTCTACAGGCTTCGGTCAGGGCGGCATGCGTGCTTTCACGCGGTCCATGAACTTGCGGTTGGCACCGGGGAAAGGGTAGGCATCCAGCTGCTCAGCGGTCACCCAGCGGTGCGCCTCGGCGGAATTCAGGCGCACACGGCCGGAGGCGTAGCGGCAGAAAAATACGTCGGCCACGATTTTAAAATGCGTATAGGCATGGCGGATTCTGGCGAGGTGCTGTTCGATGCGCACCGCCAGGCCGGTTTCCTCCATGATCTCACGCCGGCAGGCCTTTTCGGCGGACTCACCGCTTTTTAGTTTGCCGCCCGGAAATTCCCACAGACCCCCCAGCAGCCCGTTTTGGGCACGCCGCGTGATCAACAGGCGGCCGTTTTTTTCCACCACGCCGATGGCCACCCGGTATTGCGGCACCGGCACACGCTTGGTGCGCACGGGATAGCGGTCCACGTCATCGGGGAAACTGCGGCAGTCAGCGTTCAGCGGACAGGCGGAGCATTCCGGCTGCCGCGGTCGGCAGACCAGGGCCCCCAGCTCCATGACCGCCTGGTTGAAAACCCCCGGCCGGCGCGGGTCCAGCATGTTTTGAGCCGCCTTGCGGAAAACAGGCGCCGAACGGGTCTGGTTGACCGGGGCGTTAATGGCCAAAAAGCGCGCCAGCATCCGCTTGACGTTCCCGTCCACCACGGCGTACGGCCGGCCGTAGGCGATGCTGAGCACGGCCGCGGCGATGTAGTCCCCGACCCCCGGCAGGGATACCATGCCCTGCCAGTCGTCGGGAAGCCGTCCTCCGAACTGTCGGCAGACCCTGCCGGCGGCCCGGTGCAGGTTGCGCGCACGGGCGTAGTAGCCCAGCCCCTCCCAGCATTTGAGCACGGTCTGCAGATCGGCCGCTGCCAGATTGTGGATCTCGGGGAAGCGGCTCATAAACCGGCGGTAAAAGGGGATCACGGTGCGGACCTGCGTCTGCTGCAGCATGACTTCCGATACCCAGATGGCATAGGGGTCCGACGTGCTGCGCCAGGGCAGGCGGCGGCGGTGCCGGATGTACCAGGCGCACAGCCGTCGGCGCAATTGTCGCATGTCGTGGAATGCAGCGCCGTCAGCGGTCACGGGGTTTGCAGCAGGGCTTGAATCCGGGCAGGGTCGTCGGCAGTCTGGCGGTCGTCTCCTTTACGGTACACGAAAGCCCGGGCCTGCCCACCGGGACCGGCCGCCAGTTCGCGTGTAAAAGGCGCGATTTCACCCAGCGCGCCGGCATTGGCGTCGGTTTTCCGCAGCACGGCGACACATGGATCGAAACGCCGGTCTATGGATGCCAGCATGCGCTGGGCGGCCTCGTCGGCGGGTTCGCCGACGACAACCACCCGGCGTACCGGCTGCAGCATGCAGTCGGTGCCCATCAGGCAACGGCAGAAGGCCGCGGGGTGGCGCTGGATGCTTCCGGCGGACGCGCGCAGCAGCTGTCCGGCCCGATCCCGCCATGCCTGGCCGGCGGTCAGCGCGAACAGGTCGAGCAGGTTCTGCAGCGCCACCGAATTGGCCGCCGGGATGGCGCCGTCGGTGATCTCCCTGGGCCGCACGGGAAGGTCATCCTGGTGCGCGGGGGTCATGCAAAAGCCGCCGTGCGCCTCATCCCAGAAATCGGCGTCCATCCGCGCCTGCAGCTTTGCGGCGCCATGCAGCCAGGCGGGATCGAAGGTCGCGCGGTAAAGGGCCAGCTGCGCGGCGGTGAAAAAGGCGTAATCGGCAGCAAACGCCCCGCCGGCGGTTTCGCCGTCCCGGTAGCGGTGCTGCAGGCGGCCGTCGGCGCCGGTCATGTGCCCGGCAAGCCACTTTGCGGCCCGCACGGCCGCCCGGATATACTGCCGCTTTCCCAGGATGCGGCCGCCGTCGGCCATGGCGGCGATCATCAGGCCGTTCCAGTCGGTCAGGACCTTGTCGTCCTTTAAGGGATGCATGCGCTTTTCGCGCCACGCGAACAGGCGCCGGCGGACTTTTTGCCACTGGGTCTCGAGTGCCTGCAGCGGAATTTCCAGCTCCCGCGCCCACTGATCCAACGGCTTGGTCAGGTGCAGGATGTTCGCGCCGTTGCGCCGGCCGCTGGCCTCCTCGGCAAAATTGCCCTCGGCGCTGACCGTAAAGATCCGTTTCCAACGGCGGGCATCCGATGCGCCCAGCGCCGCAACCAGCTCCGCATCCGTCCACAGGTAGAATTTTCCCTCGCGGCCCTCGCTGTCAGCGTCCTCGGCGGTAAAAAAGGGGCCTTCCAAAGACGTCATGTCCCGCAGCACATAACTGAATATCTCTTCTGCGGTGCGGGCATAGAAAGGCAGGCCCGTAACCTGGAACGCTTCCAGGTAAGCCTTGGCCATAAGCGCCTGATCGTAGAGCATTTTTTCAAAATGCGGCACCTGCCAGCCGGCATCCGTGGCATAGCGGTGAAAGCCGAACCCCACATGGTCCCAGATGCCGCCCAGGCGCATGGCCAAAAGCGTCCGCTGTACCATTTCCAGAATTTCAGGCCGTGCGTTGCGGTGGTATTGGCGCAGCAGCAGCTGGAGCCGGTGGGGCATGGGAAACTTGGGCGCCGGCTGGAAGCCGCCGTGCTTGGAGTCGTATTCGGAACGCATCTGATCAACGGCTTTTTCCAGTACGGTTGCTTCAGGTTCGGCGCCCGGCACGGAAACGAAGGCACCGGACAGATGCGTAAAAACCTTGTCGGCCGATTCGATCAGCCGGGGCCGTTCGTTTTGCCACAGCTGCTGCACCTGGCGGCACAGCTGCAGCAGCCCGGTTTGCCCCAAGCGGTTTTCGCGCGGAAGGTAGGTGGCCGCAAAAAAAGGCTTTTTGTGTGGGGTCAGGAAAATGGACAGCGGCCAGCCGCCGCTGCCGCTGATCATCTGGCAGGCCGCCATGTAAACGGCATCGATGTCGGGACGCTCTTCGCGGTCGACTTTGATACAAACGAAAGTGTCGTTGAGCAGGCGGGCGGCAACTGGGTCCTCAAATGATTCGTGCGCCATCACATGGCACCAGTGGCAGGTGGCGTAGCCGATGGAGAGAAATACCGGCTTGTCCGTATCCAATGCATGCGCAAAGGCCTCTGGCGACCAGGGGCGCCAGTCCACCGGATTATCGGCGTGCTGGAGCAGGTACGGACTCTTTTCGTGAATCAGGTGATTGGGCATAAAGGCCTTTCAGTGGCGCCCGGCAGGTGTTAAAAGCGGTCTTCGTGGATGAATTCGGCAATTTCACGGCGTTTGGGCGCCTTGGATACCTTGGCCGGATATCCCAACGGGATCAGGACCACGGTTTCGTAACCGGCCGGCACTTCCAGAATCGTGTTCGCGCGGTCGTGGTCGAAAAGCCCCACGATGACGGTTCCCAGTCCCAGGCTATGGGCCATGAGGCACAGGTTCTGGGTGGCGAGACCCAGGTCGAACATGAACCAGTCGCCGAACTTGGTGGTGACCTTGCCTTCATAATATCCGGAGCTGTTGCGCTTGGCGCACAGAGCCAGCAACACCGGGGCGGCGACCATGGCCTTGGTGGACGGATTCTTGGGTGAAATCACCTCCTGCAGTTTTTGCTTGACGGTCGCATCACGGACCACCACCACTTCCCAGCACTGGGTGTTGGCCCAGGAAGGCGCCCAGCGTACCGCTTCGAGGATCTTGTCCAGGGCATCGCCGGAGACTTCGTCGTCTCTGTAAGTGCGGATGCTGCGCCTTTCCTTCACCAGTGTCATCAGATCGGTCATCAGGGGCTCCTTTCTTTTGAGCCGGGACGGCGGCCGGCTGCCGTCCCGGGATTGAATGTGATGCCGGACGGGCATCGCCGGGGCCTGGTCAGGATCATCATAAAATACCGCCTTGCCGGCCGTTTGTCCGGCTGAGGCATCTACTGATGGTCAGGCCCTTGCAACCGGCCTGCAAAACCAGGACGCTTTGCAGATAAACCAAGATCCGTGCACAATGCCTGTGGAATCACTTTTCTCCAAGATCCTCGACGATATCCCGCAGGGCGCTTTCAACCTGCGGAAAGGCAAAGTCAAAGCCGGCTTCCATCAGCCGGCGGGGTACGGCCCGCTGGCTGGCCATCATCACGTCGGCGACTTCTCCCATTATGGCGCGCAGCATGAAAGAAGGTGCCGGCATTTTAGACGGCCGATTGAGCACCCGCCCCAGAGCTGCGGCCAGGTCCCGGCTTCTCGCGGGGCCGGGGCTGCAGAGGTTGTACACGCCGGCTGCATCATCATGGTTCAGGAGAAAGAGGATGGCGCCCACCAGATCGGATATGTGAATCCAGGGGACCCACTGGCGCCCCTTGCCCACCGGCCCTCCCACGAAAAGGCGGAAAGCCGGCAGCATCTTCTGCATGGCGCCGCCGCCGGCACCCATCACGATGCCGAAGCGCATGACCGCCACGCGCACCCTCCTATCGGCCGCAGCCAGGGCCGCCGCCTCCCACTGCCGGCTGACACCGGCCAAAAAGTCTTTGCCGGGAGGTTCATCCTCGGCGAGTATATCGTCGCCGCGGTCGCCGTAATACCCCACTGCCGAGGTGCTCAGCAGCACCTGCCCGGGTTCCATGGCTTCGACGATGTTGTGGGTGGTTTTGACCCGGCTGTCGGCGATTTGCTGCTTGTAGGAGGGGCTCCAGCGTTTAAAAATGGTTTTGCCGGCCAGGTTGACGACGGCCGTGGCGCGCTGGACCTCCGCCTGCCAGGGACCCGCGCGGGACGTATCGGCGGAAAGATAGCGAAAATCCGGGTGGTCGATGAGTTCGGGGAAAGCCCGCAGGCCAACGGCCGTCACCTTGTGGCCGGATTCCAGCAGCGTCCGCGACAAGTGCCGTCCCACAAATCCCAACCCACCGGTGACCAGTATACGCATTGCAATTCTCCCCGATATCCATAGAAGTGCAGGCTTATAAAATAATAACGCCAATCACCGGGGTCAATGCTGCGGCTCCCTTTTTGTCGTGGTGCCCGGGAAAAACAAAACGGCAGTCTCTTTCGGGCGCTGCCGTTTTACATGTGAAATTCTGGGGAAAGTTGTCTCTGTTGTGGTCAGCCGCAGGAGCCCCCACACGAAGATCCGCAACCAGCGGCACCGAAGTCAATGCCGCAATCGATTTTAAAGCCCATCCCCATGAAATCGACCTTGATGGGTTTGGCGCGTTCCAGCAAATCCTGGTTCACCACATACTTGAATCCGTCGATGTCGTAAACTTCGTCTTTGTCGTTGGGCTCGTCCAGAGCCATGGCCAGCGAAGGCCCGCCTCAGCCACCCTCGTTTAAGAAGATGCGAATGGGAGCGACATCCCGGCCCTTGAAATACTCAGCGATCTGTGTAGTCGCCGACGGCGTAACTTCCAGCATGAAATCCTCCTTGGCATATCATAAACTTGGGTCTGCCGGGAGCCGGCAAACCCGATCATAAAAAATCATTAACACCCGTCAGCCGGTAGTCTAAGCATAAAAAGAGAAAATGTCAACGCAAGAAGTGTGATAGCCTGTGCATGATTCAGGCAATAAAAGCCGCCCGCAAAGGCTGTCAGGTGCCGGTGCCGACTTTGATTTTGTTGGTTGGAAGATTCCGGACGCCGGGCTTGTGCTTTGCGTTGCGCCCCAGGGTGGGATAGAGTTTTCGGGCGCACTCCGGACAGACGCTGTGGGTGAATTGCGCTTCGGAATGTTGCTGAATATAGGTTTCCACCTGATTCCAGTATCCCCGGTCATCCCGGATCTTTTTGCAGGAGGCGCAGATGGGGAGCAGGCCGCTGAGCCTTTTTACTTCGGACAGGGCTTTGCGCAGTTCTGCAATCAGATGCTGCCGCTCGACATCCAGGTTATGCTTGTACAAGGCCAGTTCGATGGCGATGCGCAACTCCCGTCCCTCATAGGGTTTCACGATGTAGCCTAGAGGCGCCGTTATTTTAACCCGTTCCAGCAGGTGTTCATCGGAAAAGGCGGTCAGGTAAATAATCGGAATATCGTGCTTCAAGCGGATTTGATCTGCGGTTTCAATGCCGTCCAGGTCTCCATTTAATTTGATGTCCATCATGATGATATCAGGATGGCTGCTTTCGGCGAGGTGAATGGCGTCGTTGCCTGATGCAGCCACGCCGCAGACGGTGTAGCCGAAACTCTCCAGGCGGGCTTTCAAAACTTCCGCAACGTTGGTTTCGTCTTCAACCACCAGCACTTTGGCCGCCGCCTGCTTGTGGCTATGCAGCTGATTCATCTTGTCCCCCTGGAAAAGACATAGCGGTTCCCATACGTCCGGTTTGAAACGCTCGACTGGATGCCCGCATAGATTGACAACGGAGGTTGCCCGGACGGGGCAGACCTGAAGACCCGCCCTGTCAAACATTAAGCAAGTTTCTTGCCAAGCGCAAGGTCATTTGTGGGGAATCCTGTTTTATCTGCCATAACTGTATATAATTCCGTATGATACGCATACTCATGGCAGCGGAAAGGTGCTGCATCGCCGCGGCTGCGGATTCAGATCGTGTCAAAAACGTCGTTGATCGTGCAGGAAAAGTAACTGCGAAACGGTCCTGGACGAAAAACCTCCAGCCCCATGATCCTGCGGTTGGAGCCGCATCCGGATAATCACACAGGCCAAAAAAATGCGCATAAATTGCAATTTTGCCCGAATCCGTGATAAGGGCAGAGAGCAGCGGCGGAGGAACCGCAAAGGGAAAGTGGCGATGCACACGCGTACAGTGGTGACAATGAAACGGGGGCGGTGATGCAAGGGGACAGGCATATCTTGACGATGCTGGTTGAAAATGAGCCTGGTGTAACGGCCAGGGTGTCGGGGCTGTTTGCCGGACGCGGCTATAATATTGAATCCATATGCGGTGCGCCCACGGCGGACCCGAAGATATCGCGCATCACCATCACCACGTTGGCCAGTCCGCAACAGCTCGAACAGATCATGAAACAGGTGCGCCGGCTGATCGATGTGATCAAGGTCCGCGATATGAGCACGGAAGCGGCCGTAAAGCGTGAAATTGCACTCATCTGTGTGCAGGCCAGGCCGAAAAAGCGCACCGAGATTTTACAGATTGCCGAAATTTTCAACGGCAAAATCATCGATACCAGCGCAAACCACATGATCGTCGAGGTGACCGGCGGTGAGCAGAAGATCAATGCCCTGATCAACCTGCTGGAGCCCTACGGCATCAAGAAACTAGCCAGGTCCGGCGCCCTGGCCCTTTACCGCGAACCCTGACAACGGCAAGGCGGTCCCGTAAATCCGCGGCGTAACGGGGCCGCCGTTTTTTTGTTGAAGGGAGTTTTTTATGAACCATAAAAATACGGGCAGTGCTTTCATTTTAGGATTTTTCATATGCGCCGGCCTGGCGCTTATGGGCTATTTACTCTCCAGCAGCATCATGCGTGCCAAGGCTCTGGATCGCACAGTTACGGTAAAGGGACTGGCGGAGCGCGATGTGCCGGCGGATGTGGCGATCTGGCCCATCAGATTCAGCGAAGCCGGCAACGATCTGGCCCGGCTGGTGGGTGTGGTGCAGCAGAAATCAGCCAGGGTGACGGACTTTCTGGTGAAAAACGGGTTTTCCCAAAACGAGATTTCCGTGTCACCCCCGGCGATCCTGGACCGCCAGGCCCAGGGCTATGGCAATTCCGCGCGTGTTAAATTCCGCTACACGGCGACTGCCACGATTACCGTTTACACCCGTCGCGTGAAGCGGGTGCGGCAGTCGATGAAGAAGCTGGTTGACCTGGCCCGGCAGGGCATCGCCATATCCGGACAGGATTACGAAGCCAAAACCCAGTTCCTGTTCACCGGCTTGAACCGGATAAAACCCGAAATGGTGCAGACCGCCACGCGCAAGGCCCGACAGGTTGCCGAAAAATTCGCGCAGGACTCCCAGAGCCGGCTGGGGAAAATCAAACAGGCGCGCCAGGGCCAGTTTTCGATCAGCAACCGCGACAGCAACACGCCGTATATCAAGAAAGTGCGCGTGGTTTCCACGCTGGTGTACTACCTTTCCGATTAGGAATTGTTGGGGCCTAAAGCGATGAAAATCGGCATCCGCAGGGAGGACAAGAGCATCTGGGAACGGCGCGTTCCCCTGACACCTGAAGATGCGCGATCGCTGAAGGCGGCCGGCATCGACCTGGTGGTGCAGTCCAGCCGGCAGCGCATCTTCAGCGATGCCGAGTATGCGGCCGCCGGCATCGGCGTGCAGGCTGATTTAGGGACCTGCGACCTGATCATGGGCGTCAAGGAGATTCCACTCGGGCTGGTCGAATATGACAAGACCTATGTCTGTTTTGCGCATGTCATCAAGGGCCAGGCCCACAACATGCCCCTGCTGAAGCGCATGATAGACCGCAGGGCGACGCTGTTCGACTATGAGCGTATCGTCGACGAACAGAATCGGCGCCTGATTTTTTTCGGGCGCCATGCCGGCCTGGCCGGCATGCTCAATTCCCTCTGGGCACTGGGCCAGCGCCTGAAAACAGAGGGTATCCGGAACCCTTTCGAACGCCTGCGCCAGATGCGAACCTACGCAAGCCTGTCTGAAGCCCGCCAGGCGCTGACGCGCATTGCCGGCGAAATCAGGGAGAAAGGCATTCCAGACGCCGTCCATCCGTTGACCATCGGCATCACGGGCTATGGCAACGTGGCCGGCGGCGCCCGTGAAATACTGGACCTGCTGCCGGTGAAAATGCTGCGGGTACGGGACCTCGGCCACGGGCTGTTGCAGGCCTGTGGTTCACGGCGGCACCTATACGGCGTTGTTTTCAGGGAAGAGCACTGCGTCGTCCCGAAGTCGCCCGGCAGCACTTTCGATCTCCAGGATTACTATCGCCGGGGCCGTCAGAAATATACCGGCTGTTTCGCAAGATACCTGCCGCACCTCACCGTCCTGGTCAACTGCATTTACTGGGACAGCCGTTATCCGCGGCTCGTTTCCCTTAAAACCTGCCGCAACCTGTGGCCGCAGCCGGGTGCCCGGCCGAAGCTGCGTGTCATCGGCGACATCACATGCGACGTCAAAGGCTCCATCGAGTGCAATGTGAAAGCCACCGACCCGGGCAACCCCGTTTATGTCTACGCACCTTTGAGTGGAGCTATCACAGACGGCTTCATCGGCAGCGGCCCGGTCGTTATGGCCGTGGACATCCTGCCGGCCGAGATCCCGCGCGAGGCCTCGCTGCATTTCAGCCGCGTGCTGAAACCCCTGATTCCCGCCCTGGCGCGTGCTGATTTCCAGGCGCCTTTAGACGCACCGGGCCTCCCGGCGCAGCTCAAGCGCGCTATGATCCTGCAGCGCGGGAAACTGGCGCCGGATTATACCTATCTGAAAAAATTTCTGTAATTTCACAAATTGGCCAGCGGCGGAATGCGGGGGCTAAATCTGCTTGACATCTGACAGGCTGAATGCAATTTTATTTATTGGTTTGGATTCGTTTTTATGGTTTGTGTTCAGTGAAACACGGCTAAGGGCGGGATTTCCCCCGGATTTGAGGAGACGAATTGATAGTACTGGTACTAGGCGGCTGCGGTGCGCAGGGCCGCGCGGCGGTTTACGATCTGGTTCGCTGCCCCGATGTGCGGGAGGTGATTTGTGCCGATGCCCGTCTGGATGCGCTGCGGCATATCCGGGACTTTGTCGACATGTCGAAGATCACCCCGGTGCAGATCGATGCGGCCGATTCCGGCAGCCTGAGACAGTGGTTTCAGCGGGCCCATGTGGCCATCGACCTGCTGCCGCGCCAATTCATGCGGCCGGCCTGCCAGATGGCCATTCAAACCGGCACGGGTATGGTGAACACCAACTACCCTTATGCCGTCGCCGATCTGGATGCAGCGGCCAGAGAGGCGGGGGTTGCCCTCATGTGTGCATGCGGACTGGATCCGGGCATCGATCTCGTTTTGTACGCCGGGGCGCGGCAGCATTTTGACGAACTGAACGTGATCGACTCCTGCTGTGGTGGATTTCCCGAAAAAGCGGCCTGCGACAATCCGCTGAACTACAAGGTTTCCTGGGTATTCGAAGGCGTGCTGGCCGCCACCAAGCGCGACAGCCGCATGCTTCGCGATGGCAAAGTGATTCATATTCCCGCTGCCCGCCAGCACGACCCGGACTGCGTCCATGAGGTGGCATTCCCGGGTCTGGGAACACTGGAGGCCATCCCCAACGGTGATGCGGTGTTTTTCGCCGACCAGTTGGGGGTGCGCCCGACCCTGCGCCAAACCGGGCGCTATGCACTGCGCTGGCCGGGGTGGAGTGCCTTCTGGCGGCCGCTGAAACAACTGGGTTTTCTGAGCGAAGACCCCGTGGCCGGCCTTCCCTGCCCGGTATCGCCTTACCAGATGGTGGAGAAACTGCTGGGCCCCCGGCTCCAATACCGGCGCGATGAAAAAGACCTGGTGGCCATGTTGAATTTCTTTGAAGGCCGAAGGGGCGGCCGGCGGATACGCCGGACCAACCGGATGCTCATCGAACGGGACCTGAAAACGGGAATCATGGCCATGGCCCAGGGGGTGGGGTATCCGGCCAGCATTGCCGCGCAGATGCTCGCCGGAAAGGAAATCACGGAAACCGGTGTTCTTTCGCCGTTAAGGCACATGCCCTGTGCGCCCTTCATCGGGGCGCTGCGCAGGCGGGGGGTGGTTGTCGAAGAAGAGGAAACCGTATTGCCATAGGCGGTGAGGTGTTATGTTTTCAGCCTCTGGCGGCAGGCGTGCACGACATGCTTTTCGGCTGAGCCGGTGGCGCCATTGGGAAAGCATCCATCCGCCGCGGTTTTATAGCAGATGGGGATGGGTTTAACACGTAACTCTTAAAACACTGTACAAAGGAGGGAACAATGAAAAAAAGGATTTTGGTGGTATTTCTGGCATTGACGTTGATTGCGGCGGGCACGGCCATGGCCAGCACCCTGCAGGACATCGTCAAACGAGGTGAGCTGCGCGTGGCCGTACAGTCGGGTGCCGCGCCCATGGCTTTCGTGGATAAAAACGGCGAACATACCGGCGCCATGGTCGATTTCGTCAAAGATATGGCCAAGCGCATGGGCGTCAAGCTCAAAATTCTCGATTTTGACTGGGACGGCCTGATCCCGGCACTGCTTTCGGGCAAGGCGGACATGCTGGCCGCGGACATGACCCCGACGCTCAAGCGGGCCTTGAAAGTCACCTTTGTGGACCCCTGGTATTACGATCAGCTCTGTATTTTCACCAAAACCAAGGCGCCCTACAAAACCCTGGCGGATATTGACAAGAAAGGCGTTACCGTGGGGGTTCTGCTGGGCTCCACCGGTGAAACCATGGCCAAGAAAATATTGAAAAACGCCAAAATCAAATCTTACAAGGGCGGCGGCCGCATGATCATCAACGCGCTGCAGGCCGGACACGTGGATGCCGGGGTCAACGATGACATGGCCGTTTTGACGGCCCTGCCGGATTATCCGCCGCACTCCGTGCGCCTGCTGGACAAGCGCCTGGGAAGCAAGGCGCCGCTTTCCTTTGCCGTGCGGCCGGACTCGGTCAACCTGTGGCAGTGGGCCAATCTGTATTTTAAAACCGTGCGCCTGGACGGCACCTACAACCGCATCGTTCACTACTGGGTGGAATCCACCCAGTGGGCCAAGGACCACAAATAGGAGCGGACGACTGAACAAAACGTTGGATAGCGTGCGGGCGCAGGGCCGACAACCCTGCGCCTGCGCATGTCTTTTGCAGAAAAACCTGTGCAATGCTGATAAACTTTAACTTCAGGGTCATCTGGGAGTACATGCCCCTCTTTCTGGAGGGCCTCAGGAACACTTTCCTCATATCCATCGTATCCCTGATCCTGGCACTGATGGTGGGTATTCTCGCCTGCGCCGCGCGCCTTTCCAGGTGGAAGCTGCTGCGGGCGGTGTCCATCGTTTATATCGAATCCATCCGTTCCACCCCTTTGCTGGTGCAGATTTACTTTTTCTATTTCGGCCTGCCCACGCTGGGGCTGCGGGTTCCCGAACTGGAAACGGGCATTATCGCTTTGATGCTCAACAGCGGGGCCTACATCGCCGAAATCGTGCGCGCCGGCATCACATCGGTCCCCAACGGACAGATCGAAGCCGGCATCTCCTCGGGGCTCAGCTACACCCAGCGCATGCGCTTTATTGTCCTGCCGCAGGCCCTGGGCGTAACGGTGCCGCCGTTGCTGGGCCAGGCCATCGTGCTGGTCAAGGACTCGGCCCTGCTGTCACTGATCTCGGTACTGGAGCTGACCCGCTGCGGGCAGGAACTCACCTCTGAACGTTTCATGCCGGCCGAGGGCTTTTTAACCGTTGCCGTGCTCTACCTGTGCATCTACTACTGTTTGAAGCCGCTGGCCGGGTGGTCCCAGAAGAAGCTGATTTTCCGGGAGGAATACTGACGCCGTGATGGCCTTTTACGCCAGCCGGATCATTCAGATCCTGCCCTATTTTTTAAAAGGGCTCCTGATGACCATCGAGGTCTCGGGGATCAGCCTCATTCTGTCTACCGTGTTGGGTTTTGTGCTCGGTATCCTGCGGACGGCGGACAGCAAGCTGATCACCAGATCCATCGGGGTCTACGTGGACGTCATGCGCGGCACGCCCTTCGTTGTGCAGGTCTTCATTGTCTTTTTTATTCTGCCCAGCTGGGGCCTGCAGCTGGAGCCCCTGCCGGCGGCGATTCTCGCGCTCACCGCCATGACGGCGGCCTTTATCTGTGAAGTGGTTTCGGGCGGCATCAAGGCCGTACCCAAAGGCCAGTGGGAGGCCGCCGCGGCTTCCGGGCTGACCCGCATGCAGCAGTTGCGGCTGGTCATCCTGCCCCAGTCCATGCAGACCATTCTGCCGCCGCTGGTGGGGCAGTATGTCCTGATGATCAAGGATTCCTCGGTGGTCTCGGTTATCGGCGTCACCGAATTGACACGCGTCGGCTGGCAGACCGTGGTCAGAATCCCCGAGGGCCTGATGGTTTTTACCCTGGTGGGGATTTTGTATTTTGTCATCTGCTATCCCCTGATCCGGCTTTCCAACTATCTGGAACACCGGCTCTCCCTGCAGACGGTCAAATTGTAAGGATATTGCAGACCCGATGCGCCGCAGCCAAACAATAAAAGAACAGGCCAGCGATGATCGTCTTTAAAAACGTCCACAAATGGTTCGGCAAACTGCATGTACTGAATGACATCAACCTGCACGTACGTTCCGGAGAAGTGGTGGTCATCTGCGGTCCTTCCGGTTCGGGTAAATCCACCCTCATCCGTTGTATCAACCGGCTGGAAAAGTTCCAGCAGGGTGAACTCTACGTGGACGGCCAAGCGCTGCATGACCACAGCATCAACCTGACGAAACTCAGGGCCGACATCGGTTTCGTGTTTCAGCAGTTCCACCTCTACCCGCACATGACGGCGCTGCAGAACGTCACCCTGGCGCCGGTCAACGTGCGCAAGATCGACAAAAAAGAAGCCGTCGCGCTGGGCCGTGAAAAACTGGCCCGCGTCGGGTTGGCCGACAAGGCCGAAGCCTACCCGGCGCAGCTCTCGGGCGGCCAGCAGCAGCGCGTGGCCATCGCCCGCGGCCTGGCCATGAACCCCAAGATCATGCTCTTTGATGAACCGACCAGTGCGCTGGACCCGGAGATGATCGGTGAAGTGCTGGATGTCATGGTCCAGCTGGCCGGCGAGGGCATGACCATGTGCGTCGTCACCCATGAAATGGGCTTTGCGCGCCAGGTTGCGCACCGCGTGATTTTCATGGATGCCGGGCAGCTGGTCGAAAAGGGCGCCCCCGACGAATTTTTCGATCACCCCAAGACCGATCGCGCCGCCCAGTTCATCAGCAAGATCCTGACGCACTGAGCAGTGTAACATTTATCGTCGCTGACCGCGCAAAACAGCACCTCAAGCGCCGGCTCGGCGGCGATGAAAACCGCCGCTGAGCGGCCGCTCCCCGCGGTAACACGTGATTCGGCGCTGCCCTTTTTTGTATGCGCTGAATTTCGGCCTCCAAAAGCCGGCTAGCTTTTTCCTGCAGGCGACAACACCGGCGGCCCCATCTTTCCGGAGAATCCGTACATCGCGGATGCGCTGTTCGCCATCGGGCGCCTCCCGACGAAAAACCCGCCTTTTTTTTAATTTCCGTTGAACCATTTCGGGCGAAAAGGGTACTCCTATGCAACAAGTACAGTTCATGGCGCTTTATGCCGATAATGGGCTTCGGAACGCGCGTTGGCGGCAAGAGGCCAGGAGGCCGAAATTTTTCAGCGCTCCGCAAATTTACTGAATTCAGGAGGGCATGCAAAAACCCCGCGGGATCTGCCGCCCCTTGGGGCGAAATCCTTGGAAGCGGAATCGAGCGCCTCAATAAAGTAAAAGGAGAACGAGATGGGCCTACCGGATCGCAGGCATCGCACGACGCGGAATCAAAAAACCTTGCGGGATTTCCGAAAAAAAATCATCGGGTTTCTCGGCAGTGCTTTTATCGCTGTTTGCGTGATGCTTGGCCGCGCACCTAACTGTGCAGCTTACATCCATACGGATCCGGCAGTGCCCAAGGTTTCCTTTTCAAGTCATAAAAGAGTGTATACCTTCCACGGAAGCGGTAACGATGGATATTCACAAATAGCGTATGATATCCGGGGCGTGTTCGACATCGATACCATGACAGCCACAGAGAAAATAGAAGTTGTCAATACCAGTATCATTGGCATAAAACCCCGCATCCTGATTTCCAGGGTCAAGTGCAGCGCCGATCCATATCTGTTTATCGGCGCTTCCCGCAATGTCCTCCACGTGTCCGACAAAAGCGGCGTGTATGAGGAATTCTGGAACAATTTTCTTGTCAGGAAGAATCTTCCCATCGGGCGCAGGCTCATCTCCGGGGCGGATAAGAAAAAGCTGCTCGACAAGGCGCTGCTGGAGGCCCGGTACCTGGAGATTGCTTCACCCAAAGCGTACGGCACGGTTCCGTACAACCATGGAGATATTTTCGTAAAAGTCATTCAAGCCCTTCCGCGGGACCTCGTCAAGCAGGGGATTGTGCAATACAGCCAAAAGGCCATGGTTACCGTTGAAGCAGGCAATGAACAAGTGGCGCTCGGCATAATAAAGATGAACGGCGCAGCGGGGGTTAAGATCATGCACCTGCCATACGGCGTTGGGAGGCATGAACTCCAAATAAGGGCTTTACCCCTATCGCCCACAGGGAAGATCAGCCCGTGGCAGCCCTTCTGGTACGGCACTCCGGCGCCCGTCAACATAAACGCGCAAGAGGCCGAGGAAAGCTCTGCAAACGGTGTCAGGATCATCTCGCCGCATCCGAATCAGCATATAACGGACAGGCTCTATATTCTACTCGATGCGCCTTCGCGCAGGCCGGATGATCCCCCCGTAACGGGCAGAATCACCATTTCCAAAATGGATCCCAAGGGATACAACTTCGTTCCGGACGAGATCAAGGTCCTGACAAGGTCCTTTTCCCTGGATGCAACACAAAATTACCATGAAGAGGATTATCCCGCCCATACGATCATCGAGCAGTATCATGGTTCCTATGGCGGCAACCGGTACCGCCTGGAGATTATCTTTGACGGAAACAGAAACAGCCTCAACAAGTTTATGTATGATTTCTATATTGACGATATTTCCAAGACCGCCAAAAGGGCCTCCCGATTCAAGGCAAATGGAATTGCCCCCGGGAAAAACATGGGGACCGCCAAACCGGGCGCGCCGGGCATGAATTTCCTTCTGGGAGTAACAAGCCCGTGGGATGGCGAGACATTTGTCGAAAAGGACGTACCCGTACATGTCGAGCTTGCGTCCGGCGTCAAGTGGCTCAAGGAAAACGGGGGTAAAAGGCGGGTGCAGCTCTATTGGAAATGGATGCCGCCAAAGCCGTCGAGCCACCATGTCACGATTGCGCGCGACCTCGTGTTTAAAGGTTATACAGCGGATGTTATATTTAAATTCGGCGAGTTTCATCCCAGAGGAAAATGGCGCCTGCTGGTCAAAGCGGAGAGGGAGGGCCATAAAGCCGTCAGGGCACAGCGGCACATCCGGGTTCTGGAGAAAAACCAGATGGATGCCTATCCCGGCTTCCAACCCCCGGGGCAGGCGATGTCCAGGTCCCATGCCGCCGGTTTCTCTCCCACCTTAACATTGGCGACACCAAGAAAGATGTACCGGGTCCCCGCCCACGTTGCCTTAGCCCTGGTGCATGCGGATGCACGTCGGGCGCAATTTCAGGTTGAATACCGGCCGGATGGCCATAAACATTTTGCGGCTGCACCGATGAATTCCTATAGGATCATCCACAATGGAAATCGCCGTGCCGTGTTTGAAAGCCGCAACCCCGGTTGTTGGCGCCTGCGTTTCCGGGAAGAGACAGCGGGAGCGATGTGGAGCGCCTGGCGGAACTTTCAGGTCGCCGGGATCGGCCCGGCCAGAGCGGGTAAAACCAAGACCGTACGCCCCGTCCGTTCCGCGATCCACCCCGCGGCGCCCGCCATCGCGTCTCCCCGGGAGCGCCAGACGTTCATGCTGACGGGAAAGGCAGTGTGGATCCATGCGAAGGTCAGGCATGCCTCGGGCGCCAGAGTTGCCCTTGCGGTTCAATATGCGGAGCATGGCCATTTCGTCGGTATCCAACCCCGGATAAACGAGGAGCACGGAAAAACCGTGACCGCCGTGGATATCCTGCTTTCAAAGGCGGGCCAATACCAATTGCGGGCGAAATTGACAATCCCGGGCGCCGCCTGGGGCAGTTGGCGAAAATTCAGGGTAGATCGCATCGCCAGGACTTCCATCCATAAAATTCACAAACGCACGAAGGAAATAAAGGCAACCGGCTTCCATTCGAAGGGGCTGGGGATGCAGCCGGCGGCGGCCAAAATCAGGTAGGTGGCGACAATGAATAAACTTTGCATTTTCGTCTGCACGACGGCTTTCGGCTGGCTGGGGTGGTGGCTCGGAGCCAAGGCGGGATTCATGACCGGCTTTGTGATCAGCAGCATCGGCAGTCTGGCGGGAGTCTATGTGGGCTGGCGCATCCACCGGGATTACCTGAGCTGACGCCGGCATCGCAAAGCGGTGCAGACGCCAGGTCTCAATTGCGCGGCGGCCCCGCCGGCCGGGCAGGATTCCGGCCAATACGTCTTGCCGTGGCATGCGGTATGCTCAGGGCGCCGGTTTTTCCAGTACCGGAATCACGGCAAAGCGCTCCGCGTCCACCAGGCCCTGATCCGAAATCCGCAGCTGCGGAATCACCACCAGGGCCATCAGGGAAAGCTGCATGTTGGGGTTGTTGAGCCGGCAGCCGCAGGCCCTGAAGCCTTCCAGCACGCCGGCGGCCTTGTGCGCCACGGTTTGCGCCGGTTCGCCGGACATGAGCCCGGCAATGGGCAGCTCGACCATACCGATGACCGCGCCCTCTTTAACCACGATCTGGCCGCCGCCGATCTCGGCCAGCCGGTTGGCGGCCAGGGCCATGTGGCTCTCGTCGGTGCCCACTACGACCAGGTGGTGGCAGTCGTGGGCCACGGTGGTGCCGATGGCGCAGGTCGCCGTTAGGCCGAAGCCCTGCACCAATCCGACCTGTATGCCGGAAGTCCCCTTGTGGCGCGCCACCACGGCGATTTTGGCCAGGTCCCGCCCCCGGTCGGTGGACACTTCACCGTTGCGGGCGGTGACCGCTATGCGCAGGTGCCGGCTGGGCGCCTGGTTCTCGATCACGCCGATCACGTTTGCGGTCCATGGGCCGTCCGCCGGGGCTGTGAGCCGGAAGTCCGCCGCGGCCAGACGGCGTGGCAGGTGCACCGAACCGGTGACCCAGTCGGGATACGAGATCGCGGGCCGTTCGTAGCGCAGCTGCCCCCCTTCGGCGATAACGCGCCCCCCGGCGATAACCGTTTCGGCCGCCAGCTCCGTCAGTGAGGGCGTGATCAGCAGGTCGGCATAGCGGCCCGGAGCGATCAGCCCCACGTCGCGGGCCACCCCGAAGTGCGTTGCGGTGTTGATGGTGGCCATCTGGACGGCGGTGACCGGCGGCACGCCCTGGGCGATGGCATGGCGCACGACCCGGTCCACGTGCCCGTCGTTCACCAGGGTTTCGGCGTGGCAGTCATCGGTGCACAGGAGGAAGTGCCGTGGGTCCAGGCCGCCTTCCGTGACGGCGCGTACCTGGCGCGCCACGTCATGCCAGCTGGAGCCCAGGCGCAGCATGGCCTTCATCCCCTGGCGAACGCGCGCAACGGCATCTGCGCGGCGCGTACCCTCATGGTCGTCCTCGGGACCGCCGGCGGCATAGCCGTGAAAAGCCAGCCCCAGATCAGGTACCGCGTAATGCCCCCCGATCACCTTGCCGGCCTGACGGGTGGCGGCCATTTCGGCGTGCATTTTTTCGTCTCCGTTGAACACTCCGGGAAAGTTCATCATTTCGCCCAGGCCGATCATCCCGTCCCAGGCCATGGCTGTGGCCACGTCTTCAGGGCCGATGGCCGCCCCCGGGGTTTCCAGGCCGGGCGCCGAAGGCACGCATGACGGCATCTGGACCCACACATGAATGGGCTGACGGCGCGCTTCATCCAGCATCAGGCGAACCCCCTTCAGGCCGAAAATATTGGCAATCTCATGGGGATCGACAAACATGCCGGTGGTTCCCCAGCGTGCCGCCGCAAAGGCGAACGCGCTCACCGTCAGCATGCCGGACTCGACGTGCATGTGGGCATCCAGCAGGCCGGGCACCAGGTACTTTCCGGCCGCGTCGATCACCTGCGTCCGGTCTCCTATGGTGTGGGCGGCATCCGGGCCCACATAGGCGATGCGTTTCTGTCTGACCGCGACATCTGTGCCGGGCACAATCTCACCGGACTGTACGCAGACCCACCGGCCGTTGCGGATCACCAGGTCGGCCGGCTCGCGCCCCATGGCGACGGCCACCAGGCCGCGTGTCCTGCGAGCTAGGGCTTCTGTGTTCATGACGGGTTTCCTTCTGTTGGCATGTGGATTTCAAATCCCGGATACGGCGGCAGGCTTCGCAGCGCAAAGCACCCGGGGTGTGTCATCACCGGGATTGGCCGGTGCATGAGGCCATTCCGGCCGTTCCGCCTGGCCGAACAGTATAGTGAAAAGCCGGGGCCGTGTCCACAAATGATGCCGGGCATACATTTCGCTTCCCTCTGTTCGCGGGCGGCACAGTATCTCCGGGGGAACCGTTTTGGCAAAAAGATATTGTAATCTGCCGCGCGGCGGCGTAAAATTCCAAATTAACCTAATCGGATGGGCGAACCGTTATGAAACGATCTGCAACCCAGAAGCTGAGTCTGTTTTACGAGCAGTTCTGCGGCAACGACAACGTGCTGGTGGTCATCAATGCCGACCCCGACGCCATTGCCAGCGCCATGGCGGTCAAGCGTCTCCTGTGGCGCAAGGTGGCGGCCGTCACACTGGCATGCATCAACATCGTCAAGCGGCCGGACAACCTGGCCATGGTCCGGCTGCTGAACGTGCCGCTGATTCATCTGGCCGAACTTGAATGCGAGCATTTCACGCGTTTTGTCATCGTGGACTCCCAACCGGACCACAACGTCCTTTTCGCGCCCTACAAGTACTGCGTGATGATCGATCATCACCCCGATTCGGGCATCGAGGCCCCTTTCCGCGATATCCGGCCCCACTACGGCGCCACCGCCACGATGCTGACCGAATACCTGCGGGCGGCCAAGATCAAGCCTTCGGTCAAACTGGCCACCGGCCTGTTCCATGCCATTCAGACCGATACCGATAATTTCAAGCGCAAGGCGCTGATCGAGGATGTGCGTGCTTTCCAGTTCCTGTTCAGGTATGCCAACATGTACCTGGCAAACAAAATCGGTCAGAGCGATCTGCAGTTCAACTTCCTGAAATACTACAAGGTCGCCATCGAGAACCGCCGATTGTACCGCGGCCGTGTTTTTGTGTACCTGGGGCCGGTCGTGCATCCGGATGTGTGCGTTCTGATCGCCGATTTTTTCATGCGCGTCAGCTCGATCAAATGGAGCATCGTCGCCGGCGTCTACGATCGGCGCCTGATCATCATATTTCGCAATGACGGTATCCGCAAAAACGCCGGCCGGGTCGCCCAGCAGAGTTTCGGGCATTTCGGGTCCGCCGGCGGACACAAGAGCATGGCCCGGGCGGAAATTCCGATCAGTGCCCTCAAACCCCTGATCGATCCCCAAAAGGAAAAACAGATGGCGGAGTGGATCCGGGAGCAGCTGAAACGCAAAGTCATCAAAAAGTAGCGCCCGGGCATCGAACAGCCGGCCCGTGTCCCGCCGGTTGGGAGCGGCGGGCAATACAGGTGACAGCGGTATTTCAGGATACGGAAAAATTGCTTATGACCCTCGAAGGCCCACAAATGAGACTGACCATTCTGGGATCGGGCACCTGTGTTCCCTCGCTGGACCGCAGCTCCTGCGCTGTGCTGATCCGGACCGGCGGCCGTCGGCTGCTTATCGACTGCGGGCCGGGCACCATGCGGCGCCTGCTGAGAACCGGCACCACCATTTTCGATCTGGATTACATTTTGTTAAGCCATTTTCATCCGGATCACAGCGCCGAAATCGTACCGCTGCTTTTCGCCACCAAGTATCCCGACGGCGGCCGCCGTCGGCGGCCGCTGACCATTGTTGCCGGCCGGGGATTTCAGCGTTTTTACGATGGTCTGCGCGCTGTGTACGGCTCCTGGATCGAACTGGCACCCGGCCTGCTGAAAATCGTGGAGCTGGGCACCGAGCGGCAGGAGCAGATGGCGGCTGGGGCGTTCACCCTGACCTCGGCACCTGTGGTGCATGGCCCGGAGAGCCTGGCCTACCGCATCGATAGTCCGGATGGGCATTCGATCGTCTACTCCGGCGATACCGATTACAGCGAAAACCTGATCGAACTCGCCCGGGCCGCGGACATACTGGTCTGCGAATGCGCCACACCCGACGGGATGAAGGTCGATGGCCATTTGACACCATCACTGGCCGGCGAAATCGCCCGCCGGGCAAAGGTGGCGCAACTGATTCTGACGCATTTTTATCCCGCATGCGAAGCCGTGGATCTTTACGCCCAATGCCGCCGCTCATACAGCGGTTCCCTGCTGCTGGCCCGCGACCTGCTCGACGTGGATCCCGCGGCTGCGGGCGGCCGGCAACCGGCTGCCGATAACCGGAACAGGCCATGAGATACTATCCGGTGATGCTCGATATCGCGAAAAAGCACTGCCTCGTTGTGGGCGGCGGTGCAGTGGGTGCACGCAAGGCCCGCAAGCTGCTCGAATGCGGCGCACGGGTCACCATTGTCAGCACCGAATTCTGCCCGGAGCTGACCGCTCTGGCTAGGCAGGGCGACGTGACGCTGAAAAAACGCCCTTATCGGGCGCATGAACTGGAGGGCATGTTCCTGGTCATCGGCGCCACCGACGATGAAGCGCTGAACCGGCGCATCAGCGAGGATGCCGACCGGCGCCACATGCTGTGCAACATCGCCGACCGGCCGCAGGCCTGTAACTTCATCCTGCCGGCGATCGTCGAGCAGGGAGACCTGACGATTGCCGTCTCGACGTCAGGGAAGAGTCCGGCCTTTGCCAAATACCTGCGTCGGCGGTTCGAGGGGGAGTTCGGTCCGGAATATGCTCAATTCCTGGGGCTGATGGGGGCCATCCGCCGCCGGCTGCTGGTACAGCAGCACGCTCCCGAGGCCCACAAGCATCTTTTCGAAAACCTGATCGCCGGCGGGCTGCTGGAGATGATCCGCAAGGGCGCCCGTCCACAGATCGACGCACTGTTGGCAGAGGTGCTGGGAGAGGGCTTCAGCCTCACGGAGCTGGAGGCATCACTCCCGGCACAAGTCGCCGGGAAGGCATAGGGACGCGATATGCAGCACATCGACCTGGCGGTGGCCATCCTCTATCTGATGAGCACGGCAACCTACGTCGCTTTTTTCCTGTTTCAAAAAAAGCTGCTGGCGCGTATCGCCATCGCCCTGCTGGCCGCCGGGTTTTTAGGCCACACATCGGTGCTGCTGTGGCGTTATATTTCCAACGGCAGCCTGCCGGTGCGCGATTTTGCCCAGACGCTTTCTCTGGCCAGCTGGTCGGTGGCCGGTGCGTTTCTGTTGCTTGAGCTGCGCTTCAGGCTGAAGATCATGGGGATCTTCGCCGCGCCGCTGGCGGCGGCGACCCTGCTGGTCTCCTTTTTCCTGCCGGCGGCGCCGGCCACGGCCAAACCCATATTCAGCAGCCTGTGGCTCAGCTTTCACGTCATCGCCGTTTTCCTGGGTGAAGCGGCCCTGGCCCTGGCCTGCGGAGTCGGCCTGTTGTATCTGATCCAGGAGCATGCCATCAAAACCAAGCGGCCCGGGTTCTTCTTCAAGCGCCTGCCGTCACTGGAATTGCTCGATGCCACCGGTTACAGCTGCATTATCGCCGGATTTACCCTGATGACCATCGGGCTGGCGGTCGGATTTATCTATGCCAAGAGCGTTTGGGGAAAATTCTGGAGCTGGGACCCCAAAGAGGTGTGGTCCGGTATTACCTGGGTCGTGTATGCCGCACTGCTGCATGAACGCCTGACCGTAGGATGGCGCGGACGGCGGGCGGCCATCTTTGCGATCATCGGATTCGGTGTGGTGCTGTTTACGTTTTTGGGCGTCAACTTCCTGCTCAAGGGACACCACGGTTCTTTTACGCGCTGGTAGATCCATGAAAACACTATCTCCCATGAATACTGGAAGCGCTTCGCCGGACCGCGGCTGCCGCAGTACCGAGGGGGCCAGAAAAAACAAATTCACCATCGTCCTGCTGGGGCTGAACCACAAGACCGCACCGGTGGAACTGCGCGAATGCCTGGCCTTTTCGCGTGATGAGACTTCCACCGCCGCCCGGCTGCTGCTGCAGGAACCCGCGGTGCGTGAACTGGTGCTCTACTCGACCTGCAACCGCATCGAAATGCTGATGGCTACCGACAACCAGCTGAAGGCCGTGGCCGCCGCCAAGCGTTTCATCTCGGATTTTCATCATGTCGCCCTGGACCGTTTTGACGCCGCCCTGTATGTCAACGTCGGCGACCAGGCCGTGCGGCACCTCTTCCGGGTCGCCGCCAGCCTGGATTCCATGATGGTGGGCGAACCCCAGATCCTGGGGCAGATCAAGGAGGCTTATTTTACGGCCACCAGGCACAAAACCTCCGGTGTGATCTTAAACCGCCTCTTGCACCGCGCTTTTTTCGTGGCCAAACGCGTGCGTACCGAGACCGGCATTGGCGACCATGCCGTTTCCATCAGCTATGCGGCCATCGAACTGGGCCGCAAGATTTTCGGATCCCTGGCCGATAAAAGCGCTCTTCTGATCGGTGCCGGGGAAATGGCCGAACTGGCCGTTGAGCACCTGCGGCGCCAGCGCGCCGGAAAAATCCTGGTGGCCAACCGCACTTTCGAAAACGCCGTGAATCTGGCGCAGCATTTCGGCGGCCAGGCGGTGGCCTTCGACGAAATCGGCACCTGCCTGCAGGACGTGGACATCATCATCAGTTCGACCGGATCGCCGAAGCCGATTATCACCCGCGAGCAGGTCAAAAAGTGCATCCGCCGCCGCCGCAACCGGCCCCTTTTTTTCATCGACATCGCGGTCCCGCGCGACATCGACCCGGAGGTCAACCGGCTGACCAACACCTATGTCTACGACATCGACGATTTGAAGGGTGTGGTCGAGGAGAACCTGGAGGAACGCAACCGGGAGGCCGTCAAGGCCGAGAGGATCATCGACGAGGCGGTGCTGCGCTTCCACGCCTGGTTCGAAAGCCTGGAAGTGACACCGACCATTATCGCGCTGAGGGAAAAAATACAAGCCATTGCCGATGCCGAAGCCAGGAGGGCTTTCAGGGCGATGCCGGGACTGGGCGAAGATGGCCGCCAGGCAATTCTGCGCATGCAGGCCGCCATGATCAAAAAAATTCTGCACCACCCGACCCTTTTCCTGAAAAAGAACAGCCACCGTGACGACAGGGCGCAACTGGTCGACACGGTTCGCAAGATTTTCGGGATGGATGACCGGCCATGAAGGACACATCGCCTGCCGGTGAGCGGAGGATTGAAAAAATTCTTTACTTGCTGATATAATTTTGTTACAAAAAAAATTTTCTTTGTGTCGATCAAACCATAAGTGGCAGGTCTTACCATGAAACAGAAAGACATTGATGACTTCAAGGCGCTTTTGACGGAACGGCTGGAAAGCCTGCTGGCTCAGGCCGGCGATACGGTTTCGGGCATGAAGTCCCCCCGTGAAAACTTTCCGGACCCCACGGACCGGGCGGCCCTTGAGGCCGACCGGAATTTTATGCTCAGGATCCGGGACCGGGAACACAAGCTGATCAAAAAAATCAAGAAAGCGCTGGAGCGCATCGACAACGGTACCTTCGGTATCTGCGAAAACTGTGGTGAAGAGATCTCCATGAAACGGCTGAAGGCGCGGCCTGTGACCACGCAGTGCATCAAATGCAAAACCGAGCAGGAGGCGCAGGAAAAGGCCCTTGGGTTGTAACGCGCCGCAAGGCATTGATCTCCATATCCACTCAACAGCGTCGGACGGCACCCTTTCAGCCGGCGAAATCCTGTCTTTGGCCTGCAAACTCGGCCTTGGCGCCATTTCCATTACGGACCATGATACGACTGCAGGGGCCCGCGAAGCGCTGGCTGCCGGGATACCTGCATCCCTGGAGTTTTTGACCGGCATTGAAATCAGCGCCGGTCCGCCCGGCAGCGTTTCGGTTGACGGCAGTCTCCACATTTTGGGGTACGGCCTGCAGATCGACCATCCGCAGCTGCGCCGCGAGCTGTCCAGACTGCAGCAGGCCCGTCGACAGCGTCTGCCGCAAATGCTCGAGCGCCTCAGGCGCCTGGGATTCGATTTGACCTGGGAAGAGGTGCGCCGTGAAGTCGGCCGGGGTCAGCCGGGACGTCCGCATCTTGCCCGCGGCCTGCTGAAAAAGGGGATCGTGAGTTCGATGGATGAAGCTTTTGAGCGGTTCCTGGCATCCGGCCGGCCGGCGTATGTCGAAAAATACCGGCTGCCGGCAGACCAGGCCATTGCGTTGATCCGGCAGGCAGGCGGCATTGCCGTGCTGGCCCATCCCTACCTCTTGAGAATTCGCGACCGGCAGCGATTTGAAACGCTGGTGGCCGGCCTGAAGGACGCCGGACTTGAAGGCATCGAGGTCTTTTATCCCGAGCATCCACCGGCGGAAACATCCTACTACAGCCGACTGGCAGAGCGCCTGGGCCTCGTGAAAACCGGCGGCACGGACTTCCACGGAAGCCTGAAGCCGAAACTGCAGATGGGAAGTGCCGACGGCGCTTTTTTTGTTCCCTGCAGCATTTACGATGAACTCAGCAGCCGTCTGGCCGGCCGCTCCGAGGGTTCGTGAAGAAAATAAAATGACCGCATCCGGGATCGAAAAGCACATCCGGCATATCGAATCCTGCCTGGGCCATGTTTTCAAAAACCGTGCCCTGCTCACCGAAGCCCTGTGCCATCGCTCCTTTGTCAATGAACACGCCGACGAAGGTCTTTGCGACAACGAACGGCTCGAATTCCTGGGAGATGCCGTCGTGAACCTGGCCGTTGCGCACATCCTGATGCAGGCATATCCGGATATCAAGGAGGGCGACCTTTCGCGATTGCGGGCCGCGCTGGTCAACGAGTCCCACCTGGCCACGGTGGCGCGCAACCTGAGCCTTGGGCGGGCCGTTCTGCTGGGAAGGGGCGAAGCCCGCACGGGCGGTGCGGATAAAAACTCGATTCTGGCCGATACTTTCGAAGCCCTCATGGCTGCCGTCTACCTGGACGGCGGCTTCAACCGCGCCTTTGCCGTGATTGAAACCCTTTTTACGGCGTTGCCGCATCCCGTGGGGCCTGCACTGCAGCAGGACTATAAAAGCCAGCTTCAGGAGCACGTCCAGCGCAACGGCCGGCCGGTCCCCTGTTACACCGTAGTCGGGCAGAGCGGTCCCGACCATGACAAAACCTTTACGGTGCAATTGCGCGTGCAGACCCTGATCACCGAAGGCCGTGGCAAGAGCAAAAAACTCGCCGAACAGGATGCCGCCCGCCAGGCCCTCGCAAAGCTGGCTATGCGTTGAACCCCATGCCTGCGGCCGCCAAACGCCCCCTTATCGTACCGGTTTTTCTGCCCCAGGCCGGCTGTCCACACCGTTGCGCCTTCTGCAACCAAAACGCCATTACCGGTATTGCGGCTTTTCCGGACCCGGCGTCCATTCAGGCGGCCATCACGTCCGGTCTCAGGTTTCGCAGCCGCAAGCGTGCAGCGACACAAATCGCTTTCTACGGCGGCAACTTTCTGGGCCTGGCGGTTGAGCGCATCCGGCGCCTGCTGGACCTGGCGACAATATTTGTCGATCAGGGTCTGGTTGACGGCATCCGTTTTTCCACGCGTCCCGACACCATTGACGCGGCGCGGCTGGACCTGCTTGCGGGCTATCCCGTGGCCGCTATTGAAATCGGCGTACAGAGCATGCACGCCGCCGTGCTGCGCGCCTGCCGACGGGGCCATACACCCGAAGACAGTCGCCGTGCGGCCCGGCGGATCAAGGCCCGGGGATATCTCCTCGGTGTCCAGATGATGGTCGGCCTGCCCGATGATACAGCGCAACGCAGCTTCGCATCGGGCTTGGAAATTGCCGCCATGGAGCCGGATTTCGTGCGCATTTACCCCACCTTGGTGTTTCGCGGCAGCCGGCTGGCAAAATGGTTCGAGACCGGCGCTTACACCCCCCTCGGCCTTGAAGCCGCCGTTAGGCAGGTCAAACACCTGTGCCTGCTGTTTGGCCGCCAAAACATCCCGGTTATCCGTATGGGGTTGCAGGCTTCCGCCCAGCTCGATGCGCGCACGGACCTTGTCGCCGGACCCTATCATCCGGCTTTCGGACATTTGGTTTGGGAAGAAATTTTCCTGGATATGGTGCGCCACGTCCTGGCTAGTGGAAAGATCCCAGAAACGGACATCGAGTTGCGCGTCCATCCGCGCAGCGTATCACGGCTGCGGGGTTATAAAAATCGCAATACGCAGACCATCATGCGGGCAATCGCGCCCGGGAACCTGACCATGCTGCCGGATGAAAGCCTGGACACCGAGGCGGTCGTGGTGAACGGCCAGTACTGCCGGCCCGCCGATCTCGACATCTTGTCTGAACGGTCGTCAGGTCCTCAAATGCCCTTTTTGAAAAACTGCTCTGAATCGGTATAGGTGCCCGGTTTGCGGGTGTATTCGGTGGGAGCCGTACCCTCTTTGAAGCATTCGAAAATCGTCTTTTGGGATGCATCATTGGGCAAAAGGCCGCTGTGCGCATCGATCTTGGCAAAGACAACCCCTTCGGGCACCTGAAACACACGTACCGGTTTGTTCTGCAATACGTGCTGCATGAAATCCAGCCAGATGGGGCTGGCGGCGCGCGAACCGGTTTCGCCCTTGCCCAGGGAAGCCGAGTTGTCGAACCCCACCCAGACGCCGGTAACGTAGCGCGGCGTATAGCCGACGAACCAGGCATCGTGCAGGTTGTTGGTCGTTCCCGTCTTGCCGGCCACGGGACGCTTCAGGGCCCGCACGCGCCAACCGGTGCCGTGTTTGACAACGCCTTCCAGTAAACTGGTCATGATGTAGGCCGTGTCCCTGTCGATCACTTTGACACGTCCCGGGTTTCCCTCTTCGAGCACCTTGCCGTTGCGATCGGCAATGCGGGTGATAAACACAGGTTCCTGGCGGTAGCCCAGATTGTCGAATACCGCATACGCTTTGACGATTTCCAGCAGCGACACACCGGAAGACCCCAGCGCCAGCGAAAGATCCCGGCTTAAATTGGAGCCGATCCCCAGCCTGTGGGCGTAATCGATGGTGTAATCCACGCCGATGTCCCGCAGAATCTTAATGGTTACGACATTCATGGATTTTTCCAGGGCGCGGCGGAACAGGGTGGGGCCATGGAACTTCTTTTCATAATTTTTGGGCTTCCAGGTGAAATCGCGGCCGGTTTCTTCATAGACAATGGGGGAATCGATCACCACCGTCGCCGGCGTGTATCCCTTGTCCAGGGCGGCGGCATAGATAATCGGTTTGAAGGCGGACCCCGGCTGACGGCGCGACTGGATGGCGCGGTTGAACTGGCTCTTCCTGAAATCCCGCCCTCCGATCATGGCCTTGATCTGTCCGCTGTCGGCGGCCATGCAGAGCAGTGCCGCCTGCGCTTTGGGTGCCTGTTCCAGCGCCAGGTTCCAGCGTTTTGACGAGTTGTCGATACTTTCCAGGCGCACGAGGATGACATCGCCGGTACGCAGCGCCTGGCTGGGGTGGCCGATGCGGCTTTCAAAATAGGCCACATGGGGATCCGGCTTGCGTGCCCAGCGCATTTTCTGGATGGGGATTACACCGTGGCTGTTGCCCATGCGAACGGTGACCCGGTCGGCGAGGTCATCAACGGCCACCACGACCCCCTTGACGATCTGCCCGATGCCGAGCGGTTTCTGGTCGAACTTTTTCTGCTGGGAGCTGGCAAAGTCTTCAATTTCTGCTGCCGCCAGGTGCCGCAGCGGCCCCCGATACCCCTGGCGTTTATCCAGGTCCCGGAGCCCCTTGAGAATGGCGCTGCGGGCAGCCTTTTGCATTTCCATGTTCACCGTCGCGTAAATTTTCAGCCCGCCGGTGTATAGCGCTTCCGAGCCGTATTTCTTTTCTACGTACTGGCGGATGTACTCGGTGAAAAAGGGCGCGGATTCCATATACAGATCGCGACGGGCCTTGATATCGAGCTTCCGGTTGATGGCGTCGGTGGCCTGAATGTTGGTAATGTAGCCGTCTTCGACCATGCGGTTGAGCACGTAAATCTGGCGCTGCTTGGCGCGTTCAGGATGCGCGAACGGGGAATAGCGGCTGGGGGCCTGGGGCAGGCCGGCCAGCATGGCGCACTCAGCCAGATTCAACTCGGCAGCCGATTTCCCGAAATAACTCTGCGCGGCCGCTTCCACACCGTAGGCACCGTGGCCCAGGTAGATCTGGTTCAGATACAAAAAGAGAATTTCATCCTTGGACAGCTGCTTGTCGATACGATAGGCCAGGATGGCCTCCTTGATCTTGCGGCGGTAGCTCCTTTCGGGCGTGAGGAAGAAGGACTTGGCCACCTGCTGGGTGATGGTGCTGCCGCCCTGGACGATCGTACCGGCCTCCATGTTCTTGAAAAAAGCCCGCACAATGCTGATCAGATCGATCCCCTGGTGCTTGTAGAAGCGTCCGTCTTCGGCGGCCACGAAGGCGTTTTTCAGCAGGGGCGACATTTTTGACAGTGGAATGACCACACGCCGTTCTTTGTAGAATTCGGCGATTTTGCGGTTGTCGTCTGAAAAAACCGTGCTGATAACCGGCGGGCGGTAGTCCTCCAGCGAGGATATCCGGGGCAGGTTTTCGCTCAGATAAAAATAGGTGCCGCCGACGGCCACAACCAGTGCCGCGGCCACGGCCAGGCAGATGAGCATGAACCAGCGCATAACTCTGAAGAATGTTCCCCCGGGTCCGCGCCGTGCCCGTTTTTTCAGTACCTGCGATGTAGGTTTCCGTTTTTGCATGCGTGCAATCCTTCGGAAGCTGCCGGCCGCTTGTCAGCACCTGTGCCGGCCCTGTTCTACGGCCCGCAATGATAACAGACGCAATCCCATTGCGCAAGATGCAGGCTGGCTTCGGGCAGGTGGTGGCAGCCGCAGCCGTTGTGCTGCTAATAGACTGCTTTTACATGATATCGAGCAACATGGCGTCCATAATGGGCGGAAAGGCTATAAACCTGCGGCCGGGGCATACATCTTGACGGGCGTCATCCGTTGTGGTTGGCGGCGCCAATGATTGTGCGGGAAAAGTTGAAAGATCGCTCGATGGCTGTTTTCGTTTTTCAGTCCTCCGGCACGGCCCTCATACACCTTCAGGGGTAACGGTCAGCTCTTGAGCGCGTGTCCGGATCTCTTCGGGAAAACTGCACGCCGCGCGCGCCCGGGTGTCCATGTGGACACCCGTCAGCGTTGTCACAGCGGCAATCTCGCCCGTCTCCTCATTTCGCATCTCGTGGAAAAAGCGCATCACCTTGTCTTTTACTTCCAGAATGCCGGATCGAATGGTCACGATGTCCCCGGCCCGCAACTCGCGTTTGTAGGTAATGTTTTGCTCCACGGCGGCCATACCGCGCTGATGCTGGCGCAGATAAGACGGGGTAATGCCGGCTTGGGCCAGCAAATGCCACGTCGCCGCATCGAATTTGCCGGCATACCACATCACATTCATGTGGCCGATATGATCACAGTGCCAGGGATAGACAACACCGCGATAGGTGATTGTTTTTTCTGTCATCTTTCCGTCCAAGCCGGTTTGGGGTTCCCGCCGGTTGCCGTGCACTGCCAGCATGACACCATGCTGACATCAGGGAAAATGATACCGATCATTTCAAAATCTTCTGATTTGCCAGCTTTTCGATGTCATCCGTAATCCTGGCGTCGAACGAAACACCCTGGAAACGCCATTTTTCACCGGGCTTGTAGACCTTTATTTCAAAGCGCAACGGTTGCCGTTCGTAGCCGACCAGGTAAATAAGATGCGCGTAGCGGCTTCCGACGGTCTGCTCCAGGATCAATTCGTGGAAAAGGTATTTTCCCACCAGCCTGTTCAATTTGGAGAGTTCACCCTTCAAGTTCGTTACCTGGTCGGAATTCTTGCGAACCCACGGGTTGGTCCCATACAGAAAGTCGATGGCGTCGTCGGTCTTCCCCTGTGCCAGATAGTTGAAAAACTTGTCGGGAATTCCGTTGTAGCTCCCGGCGTAGGCCACCGTGGAGACGAGTAACAGTGTGAGTATGGCGAAAATTTTTTTCATGCTGACCTCCTGAAGTAAAAATTGCTACGGCTTGCGGTCCACTGAAAAAAACTTGTCAAAATAACGCTACCTTGTCAACACCCAGGCAGTCAGCCAGTGGTTATGGCATCAACCCAACAGCTTGTAAAAATACTGGTGTGCCATGGACTTTGGGCCAACCTATTCGAATATTCGAGGCATCGGCCCGGCGCCTCCTAATATACCGTCGAAGCCGGGGCCGAAAAAACGGCAACTTGGTTCCGGATCCGCCTGACAGCACCTTGACGGGCCGACCGCCCCTGCGGCCGGGTGCCGGCCGTTCGGACACGGCAAATATTTTCAAAACGCCCCACAAACACTGAAGGGCACGCCGGGGCGCCCCATTTTGCAATAAAACAAGGGGCCGTGGAATTTCCACAACCCCCTGTTTTTATTGTGGTAGGCACGGGCAGATTTGAACTGCCGACTTCTACCGTGTCAGGGTAGCGCTCTCCCCCTGAGCTACGTGCCTGAAAACTGTATTCATGCAGATGGTTTACGCTTTGCCCTGCCCGGCCGTTTCTCTCGGTTCCGGTAATATCTGTATTGCCAAAAACGATCCTAATTGACTGTCTGACCATATTTTATGCCTTGAAAAATTTCCAATGTCAATCACTTTTGCCGATTTGCGCTGTTATCCTTTATTCTACGCCACCGCCGGACACGCGACCCGTATGTCCGGTGGTGCGGGAGCGGCGCCCGGTGATGGACGTCCCTATTCCGATGGTCGTTCAATAGATGCAGGTGCCCAAGATGGAAAGCACTTCTGATAACAATTCATCTTTTGACGCTGATATCACCTTCATCACCTACATCAAGCTGTGCGTCCTCAAGCAAATTTTTTGTAAGCAGATGAAAAGACGGTGAAGCGCGAAATTGCGGCCTTACTCGGCGAGATCGATGCCCAGGCGCGCCAGGGTTTTGCGGATGGCGTTGCGCATCAGGGGGATCTGTTTGATGGATTCGGTTAGCTCAATGCCGGCGGCGACATCCTTGGTATCCACGTCGGCGGTGTGCCGGATCTGCTGTTCCACGTCGTCCAGAAATTCGGACATGGTCTGCATGCTGACGGGAAGAGGGGAAGGGCGCGCGGCCGACCGGCGGGTATGCAGAATATACAGATTTCTCTTGTAGTTCTTTTCATCCGGCATGACCACCGCCAATAAATAGTCCATGCCGGCGGGGGTCAGCACGATATTACGGGCGACTTTGAAGAGCCGTTTTTTGTCGCGTTTCTGGGCCAGGAAGGCACCTGAGATATAGCCGTTAGAAAGCGCCCGCTTCAGTTGATGGTCGACGCGGATGAGGGGGATGTCCAGTTTTTCGGCGAGGGCCTCGTGATCGGTGATTCGGAGACGCAATACGGCATCTAAAACCTGGCGGCACATCGTTTTTCTTTTCCGGCCCCATGAAGGCGACCTAGTTGGATTTTATGCCAGTTGTGCTCCTTGTGCCTAATAGATGGCTGTGTGACGAAATGTCAAGCCCAAAGACACCGACAAGAAGCCGTCGTGCCGGGAAATGCATCGAAAAGGAGAATAAAACGGCTACAGCCAACAAAACCCGAGCCCGTCTGCAAGACCTGGCGGTGCGTAGCGAAAAGGCGCTGCTCGAAACCAGGAAGAACATGCCGCAATGCCTTCTGCCTGCCGTTTCGGTTCAGGCACACGGGTGATGAAAAGGACATCCATGAGATCAAGGAGGCCCTTTTACTGAGCCGCAGCGGGCCTGTTTAACATCGCCGTGGTTTTCCTGGTCAGACGCTGGGGATAGGGGAAAGGATCTGGGAAGCGAAAACCGGTCAAATCGTTGTGCTGCGCTACCGGCAGTCCCTGCGAAATGTAACCGGCCTGTTCGGCAGAGCGGGAATAATTCAGGTCGCCGCCACCGGCCGGTCAAGGCCCTGGTCCGGATCCCGGGAAGCGGCTGGGGAAAGGACCATGTCCGCCTGGTGGCCATTTCCCGCGGGCATTTGTTCCTGTACCCGCAGGGCGACCGGCGGTGCGGCAAACGGGGTTGTTCCAACCGCCGATAATTTCATTCAACCCCTTGATGACAGGAAGGATTTCTTCTGCCGATGCCATGGCTGTTTGCTTGCCAGACGGCTTATGGAAAGCATGCGGGCCTGGCCTGAGCGACGTGCCTGCAAGCTGGTGTTGGTGCCGTCAGGCAAAGTGCGGCCGAATACCGTGGACTAATCCTCGAATCCCTTTTGCAGAATGTTTAATCCGATCACCACGTAGTGCAGCCCCGAAAGCACGGTCAATCCTGCCGTCAGCCAGAAGATAGGCGCCAGGAGCACGCCGGCGGTACCCGGGACGCCCTGGTTGAGGAGCGTCAGGCTGACGGTGACCAGCTGTGCCAGGGTCGTCAACTTGCTTACCATGGTCGGGCGTATTTCCAGGTCCAGGCCGGCAATAGAGATGATTCCGATACCCAGCACGATGACAACATCGCGGCTGATTACAATGACGGCGAGCCAGGCGGGAATGATTTTGAGTATGGCCAGGCAGACATAGGCGGCCATGAGCAGGACTTTGTCGGCAATGGGATCGAGGTAGGCCCCCAGCGTCGTGCGCTGGTCGAGATAGCGCGCCAGAAAACCGTCCAGCCCGTCGCTGACGGCGGCAATGCTGAATACGAGCAAGCCGGCCATGTACAGGCTTTTCAACAGCAGAATAATGAAAATCGGCGTCAGCAGTATTCTGGCAACCGTCAGGATATTGGGGAGGCTGAAGGCCATGGCGGGATCTTAGGGGTGGTGTTCAACCGTCGTTTCCGGCTGCAGGCTGATATCGACTGTATCATCCGAAACATTGTTGATGCGCAGGCCGAAGTGATCGAAAGTCTGGCGCATCAGGGCATTTGCAAGCTGGTGGGCATCCGCGTCGTAGGCTACATCGATTGTGGCCGTGTCCGCGGTCAGGTCGCTGACCTGAATCTGCTTAACGCCGTTCAGCCCGCGCAGTACGCGCCGGAAATTGATGAAATTCGCCAGGTTGCCGGCGCCTGCCAGCCGGATTACAATGGCTGTCGGCGTCTTGGCCTTTTCTTCCCACTTGGACATGATCATCGTAGCGAGTTCATTTGCAGCCAGCATGCCGGCGGCCGACAGCGCCTGCTGCGTACCGGCCACGTGGTCGGCATTGACCGCTACAGCATCGCGTGTGATCCCACCGATCTCCTCCGCCGTGTCAACCCGCAGTGCGCGGGCGTCGATGTCGGCCCGGTAGGTCTTGATATCCGCCCCCATGGTATTGGGTGCAATGCCGGCCGTGGCGCTGCCGACAATGACGATTTGGGCTTCGAACCGGCGGCCGAGCGCCACGGCCTGGGAATCGGACAACAATGCCTGGGCCGGAAAAGGCTCCGTGGAGTCATCGTCCGGAAGGGTGTCGTGCGAAACAACGGCAAATCCCTTTTGCAGCAGATTTTGGCGCATGGCCTCCTCTGCGGCAAATTCCCGTGCAGCGTCCGGCTGCTGCCACCAGCCATGCGCATCGAGGTCTTCCAGTCTTTTTTCACTGATGAGCAAAAGGACCCTGGGCAGGGCTTTTGGGGGTGCGGTGACACCGGCCTGGTGCAGCGCGCTCCGGAGTCGTTCAATGGACACGGTGGCTTCAACCAGTACACGGTAGGTGCCCTCGAACCCGGCTTCTGTGAGCACCCTGTAACCCTGCACAAAATCATCGGTTTTGATGTACAGCAGGTCGTTCAGGAGCTTGAAATTGTTCACCCGTGTCTGAAGCGGTAAAATGTCGGCGGCGGCCAGGTCGACAGCGGACACCAGGCTGTTTTGAATGGCTTTCTGGCGTGCGTTTTCCACATTGGCATTCAGGATCGGAGCGCTGCCGAGCACTTCGTAGTTTTGGGTCTGGGCGGCCCCTTTGGCGTATACGGGCGATGCCAGAACCGCCGCAGACAGCAGCACCATGCCCAGTTTGCACAAAAATCGGATTTTTTGCAGGCATCGCAGCATATGTTCTTCCTACAAATGTGCAGAATCCCGCCGGCCGCGCGGGATGCAGTCCTGCCGCATTTTTCCTGAAGCTGTCTGGCGGCCCATATCCGGAAATGCTTTCAGGCCTTGCGCACCAGTGCGTATTGGGCCACGTCCAGCAGGGTGTCGCGGGTTTCCGACGATGCGAAAGTCAGGATGGCCTCGCGGGCCTGCCGGACATGCGCGGCGGCCTGGCGGCGGCTGTATTCCAGGGCCCCGCAATGCTCCATGCGTTTGACCAGGCGGCGGAACTCATCGGTTTTGAAGTCTTTTTTGCGGATCATCTCTTTCATCACCGAGCGATCCGCTTCGTCTGCCGTCTGGAGTATACGGATTACCGGCAGAGTCAGCTTCCCCTCGCGAATATCCGTCCCCGCTGTTTTGCCGGTCGCCCGACTGTCAAGTGTATAATCCAGTACGTCATCGATCATCTGGAAAGCCATTCCCATGTGATAGCCATAGTCCACCAAGGCTTTTTCCTGGGCCGCCGAAGCATCGGCCAGCAGGGCGCTGACGTGACAGGCACCCTGGAACAGAATGGCGGTTTTGCGCTGGATCACATCGAAGTATTCTGCCTCGGTAAGTTCCAGGTCGCCCTTTTTCAGTAGCTGCTGGATCTCTCCCTGGGACATGTTCTCCGTAATATCGGCAACCACGGCGATGATTTTGGGGTTGCGTGTTCTGGCGGCCAGCGCGATGGAGCGCGCCAGCAGAAAATCTCCGACCAGTACGGCTGCGGGGTTGCCCCAGATGGTATGCGCCACCGGTTTGCCGCGGCGCAGTCCGGCCCCGTCGATGATGTCGTCATGCACCAGGGTGGCGGCATGCAGGTACTCGAAGATCACCGAAAAGGTTTTGACATAATCCCCCTGGTAGCCGCACAGCCGGGCTCCCAGAACCACCAGCAACGGACGCAGCCGCTTGCCTCCACTGAACAGGATGTGCCCGGCAATCTTGGAAACCAGGTCGAAATGCGGTTTCAGGTTCTGCTTGAGAGCCTGTTCGATTTCCTGCAAATCGTCTTCGACACGTTCAAGGATTCTGCGTTTAAGCTCGAGATCGTTCAAACGGCTTCTCCTGTCAGGTCGTATTCCAGTGCATCGGTGATTCTGACTTCAACCCGTTTCCCGGCAGCCGGACCGGACCGCTCCGGTCCGGCGCTGACATAGATAACACCGTCAACATCCGGTGCCTGGAAGGCCCCGCGCCCCTGGTAGAGGGCGGCTTCAAGCTTCTTTTCCAGCAGCACCGGCAGCTGGCTGCCGACATACCGGCGATTGATTTCCTGACTGATCTGCCGCTGGACGGTCATCAGTTCATCATAACGCTCTTGCGCCACTTGGCGGGGGACATGGCCGTCCAGCCCGTGGGATGCCAGATCCTGACTATCCGAATACATGAATACTCCCAAATGGTCAAACCGGATTTCCCGCACGAAAGCCAAAAGCTGCAAAAAATCGTCATCGGATTCACCCGGGAAACCGGTGATCAGGGTGGTTCGCAATGCGGCCTGCGGCAGTCGCCTGCGGATCGCTGTAAAAAGAGGCAGCAGTTGACGGCGGTTGTAATGCCTGCCCATGCGCTTCAGCACCGCATCGGCAACATGCTGAATGGGGACATCAAAGTAGGGGCAGATATTGGCATGCCGGGCAACGGTTTCGATCACGGCCCGGTTGAGGCTCTGTGGGTGGGCGTACAGGAAACGGACCCATACCGAAGGGTCGATGCGTGCAATGCGGGCCAGCAGCCGATCCAAACCCTGGCCACCGGAATAGGCCGTAGTTTCCTGGGACACCAGGATCAGCTCTTTTTTCCCGGCGTCCACCAGAGACCGCGCTTCAGCCACGATGGCATCCGCCGGCCGATCCTGCTGCCGGCCGCGCAGACGCGGGATGATGCAGTAGGTGCACTGGCGGTTGCATCCTTCCGAAATTTTCAGATAGGCAGTGGCGCCGGTGTCCACCAGGCGTTCGGAGGACGCCTCCGCCACGGCGGCGCACTCCGGTGAGGGCAGGTGGCAGCAGCCCGTCGGCAGCACGCCCTGCACGGCTTTCACGATGGCATCGAACCCCCCGGTTCCCAAGAAAACATCCACTTCCGGCATTGCATCGGCAATGGGCTCTCGGTAACGCTCCGGAAGGCATCCGGCCACGATCAGGCGACGGCAGACGCCACGTTGCTTGTAGGCCGCCAGTTCCAGAATCGTATCGATGGACTCATCGGCCGCAGACTCGATAAAGCTGCAGGTATTGACGATGATGACCGCAGCTTCAGCCGGATTGCGGGTGACGGTCCAGCCGGCACGCCGCAGGCGGCCCAGCATATGCTCGCTGTCCACCTGGTTTTTAGCGCAGCCCAGGCTCGTCAGATGGACGGTGCGCAGGGTTTGGTTGGATGCGTCCATAGGTTTTTATTTCGTTTTTTGCGGCCCGGGTATTCCGGATTCCAGCTGTTCGAAACCGCGCGAAGCGTGACGTGTCAGCTGGCCGTGCGGGTCCTTTTCGATGATCAGGCATTCCACGCCGTCCAGGCGGTTGACCAACCGCAGACCGCTTTGTGTTCCCATGACCATAATACCGGTTGCCAGTCCGTCAGCCAGGGTGCAGTCGGGTGCAACCACGGAAACGCTCACCACGTGATTTGTCACCGGCCGGCCGCTGTGCGGATCGATTACGTGTGAATAGCGTTTCCCCGCCAATTCGAAAAAGTTGCGGTAGTCCCCGCTGGTGGCCAACGCCATATCATGCAGAGAAATCTCTTGATAAACGGCGTTGAAAGCCGCGCTGGCCTGCGGGCGGTTAATGCCGACTTTCCAGGTTTGGCCGTCGCGGCGCAGACCGGCGGCGAACACCTCGCCACCGATTTCCACCAGAAAATTCTGAAAGCGTTCCTGCCGCAGCAGCAACGCGATCTGGTCGACCCCGTAGCCCTTGGCGATGGAGGCCAGGTCCAGCTTGAGCGCCGGGTCGCTCTTTTCGATACGGTTGTTGGGAAGCAGGCGGATATGCCGGAAACCGATGTGCCTCAGGACGCGCCGGATCTGCTCGGGTCGTGGGATGTGTGCAATCGGTTGCGAACTGCCGAAGCCCCACAGCCTGACCAGCGGATAAACGGTGCCGTCCCAGGCGCCGCCGGTCAGGCCGTAAACCCTGTGAGCGACTTGCAGAACGTTCCAAAAATCGTCAGATATCCGCATTTTTGCGGATGCTTTGGCCAGGTTATTGAACCGGCTGATCTCGCTTTGCGCCATGTAGGTGGACATGCTGCGGTTGATCTGTGCAAGCCTTGCGGCGATGCGCTCTCCCAGCACCGCCGGGCGGTAAAAAGGGCCCGTTACCACCTTGATATGGTAATCGGTGCCCATGGTGGCACCCGAGATCAGAACCTCTTTGGAACGGCTGCACCCGGCGGATGCCAGCAACAGAAGCGTAAACAGGCAGCCGGCCCCCATGGATATTCTTGTTTTCCAAACGGATGCGGATCTCATTTAAGGGCCAGGTGCGCCTTGTGCAGCCAGGCGCAGTGCATGCAGCACCTGGTCGACGCTGTAGAAATCGGCTTTAAAAACTTCCTTTCCGCTGCGGTCGTAAATCACCAGCAGTGGAATGGTGAGCTTGCCCACGGCGTTGAGCTTGGCGCGCCCCGCCGGATTTTCCCCGGTGATGTCCACCTTCATGGCGGCGACACCGTAGCGGGCAAGCGCTGCGGCAACACGGGCATCGTGCAGTACGCTTTGTTCGAGCGCCTTGCAGTTCAGGCACCATTCGGCGGTGAAGTCGAGCAGTACCGGCTGATGGCGCGTCAACAGCTTTTCCAGGCGGCGGGGTGTGTAGTAGATCCAGTTGATGGTGCCTGTGGCGATAAACCGCCGCGCCGTGTAAAGTGATACCAGGACCAGCAGCAACCCCAGCACGCCGAACCCCAGCCGCAAGATGTTCCTGGATGTCAACTGCCAGCTGCGGATGGCAAGCCAGATGCCCGCAGCCGCACAGAATCCCGCCACCACCCACCAGTATCCCCTGCCGGGTGCCCTGCCGGGCGCCGCCAACAAGGCGCTTGTGCCGGTACCCACGAAATAGGCCGCCGCTGCCAGCATGAACAGCGCCATGACCTGCTTGACCACCTGGCTGACCGGGCCGCTGTGCGGAATTTTTCCGGCCAGTCCGGGCATCGCCGACAGTACGGCATAGGGCAGTGCCATGCCGCCGCCGATGGCGGCAAATACGATCAGAGTGGTCGCCCCCTGCTGGCTGGCCCCCCAGGCCGCCGCGGCACCCATGAACGGCGCTGTGCAGGGTGTGGAGAGCACCGCAGCCAGAATTCCCAGCGCAAAGGAGCCACGCAGGCTCTCCTGGCTTGGATTGATGCGGTAAACAAATGCCGGCAGGGGCAATGAAAACCATCCGCACATTCCAGCCGCCATGACGGCAATCAGCAGCCCGACCAGTATGCCGAACATGGGATAATTAAAAAGCTGGCTGATGGCCGTAAATCCGGTGATCGTCACAATCAGGGCGCCCAACACGATCCAGAAAAAAACGATGCCCAGCGACATGCAGAGCCCCAGGGCAAAACAACGTCTGCGGTTGGCCGCCGCCTGCGACAGGCTGATGATTTTGATGGGAATCAGCGGCAGCACGCAGGGTGTGAAGTTCAGCAGCAGGCCTCCCAGGGCCGCCACCAGCAGGATGAACAGCCACCCGTAGCCGGAAGCTGTGCTCACCGCAAAGTGCCACTTGAAAAGATCGAAGCGTACGGGCTGATCCGGTGTATGCCCGGGCTGTTTAAGTGCCTTGAACACATCGGTGTGCAGCGGGTGGACCGGCTTTTCGGCGGCAACGACCCGAATGGAGGTGTCGAGGCGCAGCCGCTGCGGAAAGCGGCAGGTTTGCGCGTCACAGGCCTGGAAAGCGACCTTGATCTGAATTCTGTACTGGCCGGGCGGAACGCCGCCGTCGACATGCACCGGCAGGAGAATCGGCACACGTCCGCTGAAAGACATGATCGTTTCCCGGGTAAAATCGACGTCGGCGGCATGCGCCTTCGGAAAACGCGGCGCTTCGATGCGCAACCCGTCATCGGCGGCCGATACCACCACCTGGGTGGGAAACGGACGGATATCTCCGGCAGGGCCCAGTTGATCCCGGTCGGCGTTGATGTGAAAACCCGGACGGATATCCAGGACCACCGCCAGCAAAACACGGCTGCCGGCATGCGCTGCATCCGCTGACCAGTTGAGTGTCACCGTTACGGGGCGTTCATCAGAATCAGGACCTGCCATGCCTGCCGAAAGGAATGCCGGTTTCCAAACAACCGAGGCCAAAAACAGCAGACCTGCAAAGAGACACGTCCTGACAGCTTTGGACGTTGAAAATGAATCGCTGGATTTCATTTGCGGAGGGTATGCCTGTGCCGGCTGCGATTTGCTTGGGTGCCGGCGCGCCCGAACTGAAATTTCCGCTGCAAAGTTCTTGAAAAAGGGCAGCCGCCCGGAATATGAAAGGATCTGTCCAGGTTGTTCAGTCCTGCGGGCCAGGCTGGATGGATGCCGCAGACGGATTAAATATCGTCGACCACTTCCGAACCGTCGTCATCGGCGATTTTCAACGAGGATTTGACTTCCTTGATCTTGATTTTCTCTTCCAGGTTTCCGCTGACGTCATCCTCCAGAATATCTTCGATCTCGTCGGGATCCTCTTCGATGACATCTTCTATATTTTCAGCTTGCTCTGCGGCCAGCATGTCTATGTCGTTAAACCATATCTCGGTGGGCCCTTCATCCGGCGACTCGTATAGCGCCATGACACTTTCGGCGATTTTTTCGGCATACACCCCCGGCGGGTACATGTTTTTCGTGCGCAGCTGCGAAACCAGCGCGGTTTTGCCCGCTTTGATGGCTTCCAGGATGGCCTCGTCCGCATGTGTTTCCTCACACAGCAGCGACAGGATATCCTTGTCCAGTTCACCGTATTCCCGAATAATTAACTGGTTATTCTCCGTATCCCTTAATATGCTAAATTTCTGTTTCATCTTTTTCTCCTGAAAACGATGTCCGGCTTTTGAGATTTGACACCTGCTGTGGAAAACCACAAATGACCTGCAGTGTCAATAAATTATATTAGCATAGATTTCAAAGCGATCAAACCACTAATCGCCCCGCCGGCGCCAACAAAAATATTGACCCCGGTTTTGCACGATGGTATTTAGCATTTTTGCCTGGAGGGATGGCTGAGTGGTTGAAAGCGGCGGTCTTGAAAACCGTTGAGGGTAACACCTCCGTGGGTTCGAATCCTACTCCCTCCGCCAGGTAATACGCGGAGAGATGGCCGAGCTGGCTGAAGGCGCTCGCCTGCTAAGCGAGTGTGGGGCGAAAGTTCCACCGAGGGTTCGAATCCCTCTCTCTCCGCCACTTTGCAAACGAGTCCAACCACTTACGGTTGGGCTTTTGTGTTTTTGAAGTGCGCTCAAGTGACCCCATCCGAGCCCAAAGTGTGCGACGGTGTGCAACTATCCAGCACACTTAGCACATCAAAAACCCTGCGTTGCAAAAGTCGAGGGCGGTCCAGCTGCAAGGCATCAAGGCTGCCGCTGTAGTTTTTACCGCAAGGCCTTGATAACGCCGCAGGTGGGCTGGCATCGGCTTTCCCGAAGGGTAAACAACACGGCAAAAACAACCGCCCCGATTTAACAAGTCGTAACATCCGGCAGAAGAGTGACTATGCGTCGCTTGAATTTTTTAAAGCTGTTTTTCATAAATCTTGCCGCGTTGTTTATGCAACGTTGGGTTGAAGGCGGTTTCCGACCACATGTAAATAGATTTCCGTGGTGCTCTGG
>Ga0256841_1000038_pt1 | contig 145426 bp, 138 predicted proteins | sample 356308metaG_FD_185971 | JGI IMG/M metagenome (GOLD analysis project Ga0256841, IMG submission 185971) | Hydrothermal vent microbial communities from Mid Atlantic Ridge, Atlantic Ocean - 356-308 | ecosystem: Environmental > Aquatic > Marine > Hydrothermal vents | place: Atlantic Ocean: Mid...
CCGCAAGACCCACCTGCTCACCGGCTACGTGCACAAGGCTTATCCGCCCATCTACATCTCGCTGGCCCGGGCCGCCGGCTACGACTCGGCCATGATCGTGCGTGGCGTCGAGGGGGGGATCATTCCGTCGCTGCAGCAACCGGCCCTGTTGCATCACTACCACGGCGACCAGGAAGCCGAAGTCACGGAACTGGCACCCCAGGCCCTGGGCATCGAACAGACCACCCGGGCGGTTCCCCTGCCCAAGGATCTGCCGCCGGCCCCGGCGGCCGACGACATCGCCACGCCGTTCGACGTGGATGCCGCCGCCCGGGCCGCGGCGAAAGCCGGCCTGGCGGCCCTGCACGGCGAGAAGGGGCCGGCCTACGATGCGCTGGTCTATGCGGCCAGCATCGTGCTGCATCATCTCGGCCAGGCCGCAAGCCTGGCCGACGCCGGAGAACAGGTCCGGCACATGCTCAACGACGGCCAGGCGGCGGCGCGCTTCGACGCCCTCGTGGCCTGACCGGAAATTTGAACCTTGGTCCTTTAACTGAGATAATTCACCGATTCACAGAGGAGACTTCGATGAACAAAGAATATTACGACGCCGTCACCAAGATGGAAGAAATGGGTGTGGATCCCGAATACATCCAGGGCTGGGAGGGCGGTTACGTCCACAATCCCAAGCGTGAAGAGCAGCGCCTGACCGAAGCCTACGAAGCCGGCTACGAAGACGGTCGCGCCCGCACCACTGAAAACTTCGACAAGTGGGTGAAGAAGTAAGCAGCCCGCTTGCCGAAACGTAAAAAGGGCTCCCTCGGGAGCCCTTTTTGTGTGTGCCGGGGAAAACCGGCGATGTCACATGAACAGATTCGGCACGGACCGCTTCAGGTGTGTCATGATTTCCGGCACCTCAATGTCGATGATCTGCTGGCTCACCCACTTCTCGTCCTCTTCGCCGAAGGCCCTCTTCAGCTTGTCACCGAACAGGCGCTTCATGCCGAAACTCGGCCCCTCGTCGTCGCTATAGCCGAATTCGGCATATTCTCCCATGCGCTCGTTGAGCAGCGCGATGAACTCCTGGCCCCAGTCGCCGTCGCCGGCGAAGTCGCTCTTGTTGTCGGCGTAATGCCCCGCGGTCTTGCGGGCCAGCTCGGTCATGAAGCGCAAGCGCTCCTCCTCGCTGAAGCGGGCGATGGTCATGCGGTCGGCGATGTGGATGGCAAAGGCCAGAAACTCGGCGATGATGTTCAGCCGCTGCAGATTGGTCTCGGTCTGAAAGCCGGCATTTTCCATGCTCAGCACCCCGTTGCCGCCCAGGCGCCAGATGATGAAGGCCAGGGCACCGGCGATTTCCTCGACGGTATGGGTCTTGTCCTTGCGGTTCCAACGACTCTTGACGCGCACGATAACCTCACTCAGGGTTCAGGGGCCGGGTATTATACGGCAGTGGCGTGACGACGACCGCGAGCCCGGCTATTGCACCATGGGCGCCGGGTGATTGCGGGCTTTGCAGCCGCGCTAGCCATGGGCGCCACAATTCTGTACCATTTTACTCAGTTATTGATCGCGCTGACAAGCCGGAGCCCCGCATGACCGCCAATGCCCCCGCCTGTGCCCTGCCCGAACTCCAGGCCTCGGTTCAGCAGAACTGCCACATCGCCGATGCCCTGCATGCCGGCAACTACACCCTCTGCGTCTACCTGCTGAAGATGCGCGAATTCTATCGCTGGGAACGTGGCCTGCCCTTCCAGCATCCACTGGCCAACGACAGCGTGGGCGAATGGCTGCGGGAACGGGAAAGCCTCTGGGCTTCGCTGGAGTCGGCCGACTTCGGCCCGGTACGGATCGGAGAGACAGAGTTCGACCCCTTCGACAGCGTCGGCATCAATGCGGCTCTGGACGCCCATGGCCTCACCTACAGCGGGGGCATCGGTGCCGCCGGCAAGCCCCATTTCTTCCTCGGCCGCCTGCACCGTCAGCACCGGCATCACGACTACACCGTGTACATCGCCGATCGGGAATACGCCCGCGATCTCGGCGCTCCGCCGGCCATGGCCCAGGGCCGCACCATCTGGCTGCGGCGCGAATCCCTCAAGCGTTTCCTGTGGGAGAAACTCGAGGAATGGCGCTGGACCCGGGCCGACAACGCCATGGCCCGCGCCATTGCCGGCTACGATTTTCCCGCCGACGTGGAAGGTGCGCTGGAGGCCATGACCGAAGCCGAGCTGGACAGCGCCCTGCTCCACGAAATCGGCGAAGTGGAAGCCGGCCGCCGTCTCGGTCCCGACTGGGAAGCTCTCCTGGCCGATCTGCCGCGCTCGCGGCTGGAACTGCTGCTGCGTGCCGTGCGCGATCATCTCGCCGACAGCCTGACCACCCTTCCCGCCCTGCTCGCTCCCGAGCGCAGCGCTTCCCTGCATTTCTGGTTCGCCAATCTCAACGGTCTGCGCAAGACCCTCTGGCCCGGCATCGAAACGGCCTACCGTGCCTGGCTGGAAAGCGAAAAGACCCACGCACTGGCGGCAGCGCTGGAGGCCGGCCAGCGACACTGGCCGGCGCTGGCCGACGAGGCCCTGCGTCTCTACCGCGAACAGGGGCTGGAAGCGCGTGAGGCGATCACCCGCTTGCTGGAAGCCAATCCCCTGTAAGACAATACTGTCCATCCATTCTTCGAGGCGCGCCCCGGCGCGAGAACCGTCCGCATGAGCGATATCCCCCATCCCGTTCCCCTGACCACCCTGCGGGAAGTCAAACCCCTATCCTTCATCTTCGAAAAACCCGACGCCCTGCCGGCAGACGTCTGCCGCGACATGATCGCCCGTTTCGAGGCACACGAAGAGGAACAGTATGCCGGGCGCATCGGCCAGACCGTGAGCCAGGACACCTCGGTGAAGAAGACCACCGATCTGGTGGTCTCCGGCAAGGAACACTGGAAGGACATCGACCAGGCCCTGTTCCGTTCCCTGGCCACGGCCATCAAGGAATTCCGGGAAACCTTTCCCTACTTCAAGGGTCCATTCAAGGACATGGGCTACGGTATCCAGCGCTACCGGGCGGGCGAGTACTATCACTGGCACATCGACGGCGGCAGCCACGAATTCAGCCAGCGACAGCTGGTGGCCCTGTGGTATCTCAACGACGTGCCAGGACCGGGTGGCGAGACCGAATTCCTCTACCAGGACGTGAAAGTCACGCCCACCGAAGGCAAGCTGGTGCTTTTCCCGCCCTTCTGGACCCACGAGCATCGTGCCGCCACCGTCCAGCAGGGCGTCAAGTACATCGCCACCACCTGGGTGGTGTTCGCCTGAGTCCTGCCGAATAGGGAGCCGCCATGCTCGACGAACTGCTGGACAACAACCGCGCCTGGGCAGAAGGCATCGAGGCCCGTCATCCCGGCTTCTTCCGCAAGCTTTCCCGGCAACAGCGCCCCGAACACCTCTGGATCGGTTGCGCCGACTCCCGGGTGCCGGCCAACGAGATCGTCGGCCTGCTGCCGGGCGAGCTGTTCGTGCACCGCAACGTCGCCAACATCGTTACCCACACCGACTTCAACTGCCTGTCGGTCATCCAGTACGCCGTGGACGTGCTGAAGGTCAGACACATCATCGTCTGCGGCCACTACGGTTGCGGAGGCGTCGCCGCCGCCCTGACCAACCACAAGCACGGCCTCATCGACAACTGGCTGCGCGAGATCAAGGACATCTATCATCGACACGAAACGCGCTTTCGACTCCTGGACGAAAACCGCCGGCTGGATCTGCTGTGCGAACTCAACGTGGCCGAACAGGTAAAGAACGTCTGCCACACCACCATCGTGCAGGACGCCTGGGATCGTGGCCAGGCACTGGCCGTGCACGGCTGGATCTACCGCATCGAGGACGGCCTGATCCGCGATCTCGGCAAGACCATCACCGGCAAGGATCAGATCGAAGGCATCTACCGCACCGTCGATCCGCAACCCCTTCCCGACGCCTCCTGACCGTGACCACCCCCTGGCGCATCGTCACGCCACAGACCGCCGCCGATTTCACCGCCCTCTACGATCTGCGCTGGCGCCTGCTGCGCGCCCCCTGGGGGCAGCCCCGGGGCAGCGAACGGGACGAACACGACGCCACCGCCATCCACGCCCTGGTCCGTCACGCGCAGGGCGAACTCCTCGGCACCGCCCGCCTGCACCGCATCGATGACCGCTGCGGCCAGATCCGCTACATGGCCGTCCAACCCGAGTGGCGGGGCCAGGGCATCGGCACCGCCCTGCTCTGCTGGCTCGAGGATCGGGCCCGGGAAGCGGGCCTGACGGAGATCGTGCTCAATGCGCGGGAGCCGAGCGTGGCATTCTACCGCCGGCTGGGCTACGAGGAGATCGGTGAAGGGCCGACGCTTTTCGGCGCGATCCCGCACCGGAAAATGCGCAAGGCGTTGGCAACCCCCTGACAGGCTGTTCAACATTCCCGGACAACCACTGATTCGTCAGCACAAAACCCTGGCGGCCAGCAATTCATCACATCTTTTTCGCCGCCAGCGTCAACCGGCGAACCACAAGGCGTTCTTGGTCAGCGCCACGCCCACTATGTAACCGAACACCAGCAGGGCTGCCGCCCCGCCGAAAAACCGCGCGCGGGAACTCGGGGCGAAACGCATGACATACAACCCCAAGGCGATGTAGACGAGCAGTGCCAGAAGCTTGGCCGCCAGCCAGCCGGCCCCCCCGGGGCTCAGCCCCAGACGCCAGGCCAGGGCCAAGCCGAACAGGAACAGCAGGCTGTCGTTGAGATGGGGAACCCAGCGCATCCAGCGCGGGCGGCGGGCCGGGTCGTGGCGCAGCACATACCGCCAGCGCCAGAGGAACAGGACGAGGGTGATGGCGACGGTGGTGACGTGCAGGGACTTGAGCAGCAGATAGCTCACGCGGCACCGTCAGTGCAGATCGGCGAAGCGGGACTCGAGGTAGCGGATGATGTCGTCCGATTCGTAGAGCCAGCGCACGGAACCGTCTTCACTGGTGATCTGCAGGCAGGGCACCTGCAGCTTGCCCCCCTCGGTGAGCAGGCGGGCCTTGCAGGCCGCATCGTTCTTCGCGTCACAGGTGGCGATGTTCAGGCCCAGCCGGCGAATGGCCCGGCGCACCTTCACGCAGAAGGGACAGGCCAGATACTGGTAGAGCACCAGCGAACGGGTCTGGGCGTCGGCCTCGGCCTGGGCGTCGGGGGAACGGATCATGGGTTTGGGGGCGGTGAGACGATCCACCAGCAGGATGATCCGGCCAAGCAGCCAGCGAATGAACTTCACGTTGCGATACCTGTTGCGTTGCCGTGGGAGGGGGCAATTCTACCACGACCGCTATTCGCGCGCGGCCGGCTCGTCAGCCTCGCCAGGGGCGGGAAAGAGCACCGATTCGTAGCCGAAATGGTGCAAATCGCGAATGCGGAAGGGGTAAAGAATCCCGTCGAGGTGATCCACTTCGTGCTGCACCACGCGGGCATGAAAGCCCTCGGCCTCCCGCTCGACGGGGCGGCCCTGCGGATCCACGCCCCGATAGCGGATCCGCCGGGGCCGGTAGACCAGGCCCCGCAGGCCCGGCACGCTGAGGCAGCCTTCCCAGGCCCCTTCCTCCGTCTCGTCGAGCACGGAGATCTCGGGGTTGATCAGGACGGTGGTGGGTACCGGCTCCACCTCGGGATAGCGGGGATTGGCCTCCACGCCGAAGATGACCACCCGCAGGGAGACCCCGATCTGCGGCGCCGCCAGGCCGGCGCCATCATACGCGGCCATGGTGTCGAACATGTCCTGCACGAGCGCGTCGAGTTCCGGCGTGTTAAAATTGACCACCCGCTGTGCCTTTTCGTACAACAGCGGATGACCCATTTTCAGGATTTCCTTGACAGCCATAACAGTCCTCCGACACAAAGCCTAGCATACTCCGAACCCACTCCGAATCATCGCCTGCCAACAGGAATCACCCGTGAAAACGCCCCTGCTTGTCCTCGCCCTGCTGTTGCCCCTGACCCTGCCTGCCCAGGAAGAGGTACGTTACTACGACGTGGAAGTGATCCTGTTCGAGAACCTGGATCCGGCGGCGCGCGCCTCGGAACATTGGCCCGAGAGCGTGGAACTGGAGACGGACGAGCGAACCATCGAGATCGGCCAGCCCTGGCCCGGCCCCATTCCCGCCGAATACGACCCGGCGCGCAGCTTCAAGCCCCTGCCTGCGGCCAAATACCAGCTGAACGAACAGGCCCGCAAGATCGACGAATCCCCCACCCGGCGCCTGCTCCTGCACACCGCCTGGCGGCAGCCCGGCATGCCCCAGGACACGGCCCTGAAGGTGCACTTCCGCCGGGAAATTCCGGCAGTGGCCGAACCCGCCCCGACCCCGGAGGGAGAGCAGACCCTCACTGGCGCTCATCCGGGCGTTCCCCCCGAGGCGGGCGAACTGGAGGGGCTGATCCAGGTCATCCTCGCCCGCTATCTGCACGTGAAGGCCGACATCGTGTTCCGACCGGAAACGCCGCCCCCCTCCCTGGACGAATCCCTTCCGGAAGGCTTTCAACCCCTGCCAGCCAACCGCTTCACGGACACCGGGACCGAAACGCCCCCCCCGGCGGAGGACAGTCCCGAGGACGCGGCGCTGATCGCCCCCGTCACCACGCCCCGCGCCGTGGTCTACCATCTGAACCAGATGCGCCGCCGGATGCGCAGCCGGGAACTGCACTATCTGGATCACCCGGTGCTCGGGATGCTGATCCGGATCACGCCCGCCGAAGGCTGAGCCTCATCGTCACTTGCGCTCTGTCCGTATCCAGCGGGTCTCCCGATGGGTCAGGAATCGGCGATAGAGTGGCAGCTTGCGAAGCACATAGGCCGGCAGACGCAGTAGATCACACAGTGACAATATTTCCCGCCCTCCCGAAAGCCAGGCCAGTAGAATGGCCAGGGCAAAGAGCGAGGTGGCAAGCAGATTCACCCACAGGCCAAAGGCTGTGGCTCCCACGAGGAATGCGACAGCGCTGATCGCCAGCAATATCACCAGGGACATTGCAAGCAGAGTCAGAGGCAGAACTCCCATACTCAGGACGAGGCCCAGAAGCTTCGGATTTCGCTGCCGAATCGCGATTGTCATCTGGACCGGCAAGCGACGAAATATCAGATCGAGATGGCCATGCTCCCAGCGGGTTCGCTGGCTGTTCTGTGCCTGGGTATCCACGGGAAAGGTGCTTTCCACTTGGGCATCGTAAAGCAGTTTGGGGTATTTGCCTTGGGCAGCCAGATCCAGACTCATTTGCATGTCCTCGACGATCTCGCCCGATGCCAGTTCGAGAGCGGCTGCGTCCTTAAATCGACAGGCCATGCCCGATCCGAGGATCATCGATGGGAGACCAAGGCAGCAATCGCCAAGAAAACGCACTGCCACTCGGAAAAACCAGGCAAAGGCGGCCAGTTTTTGATAAATGTCCGGGTTCACTGGTGCCTTCATCAAGTACAAGGCCTGCGCAGGAGACCCAGACTGACAAACGTGCACCTTGAGTCGGGCTATCGCGTCTTCCGACACCCTGCAGTCCGCATCAAGGATGATGAGGATATCCGGTGTATCGTTTCTCTCCAGATACCTTATCCCGAAATCAAGCGCATACCCCTTGCCACGGTGTTGCGGATCACGTCGTTCGATGACCTCGACACCGACATCTCGGGCGATGGCTGCAGTGCGATCCTGACAGTTGTCGGCCACGACCAGAATCCGATCCCGTTCGCCAAGGCGGGAGTTCAATGCCGCCAAGGTATCTGCAATGACCACTTCCTCATCGTGGGCTGGAATGAGAATAACCGCGCTCGCCGCCTCGGCCGAATCCATGGATACGGCCGAATTCTGCCGGCAACGAAAATGAGCCAGTGTTTCCACAAAGACGAACACAGCCTGGAAGGCGAAAGGCAATGAAAGGACGATCAGAAAGACATCAATCATGGATCGCCTGTTCGAAATGGTGCCTAAGTTTGCACATCTCTTTATGAATGTGGTGCTGTACCTGAACAGCGGCATAGCCGGCATCCCCCATGGCTTGGCGTTGTTCGGGGGACAGTGCGAGCAGTGCCTCGATCGCGTCTGCAATTGCCTCGACAGAACCGGCAGGAAACAGGAAACCGTTGACACCGTCCTCGACCAGCTCCGGGATCCCGGCCACATAGGTCGTAAGTACCGGCTTGCGACAGGCAAAGGCCTCCATGATGACCACGGGCAGACCCTCGGCGAAACTGGGCAGAATCATCGCGGTACTGGCTTCCAGCCGTTCGCGCACCGTCTGACTGTCGATCCACCCTGTAATGGTAATCCATTCCGTCAGATCATGCTTCCGTATCAGCGATTCGATCTCGCTGCGCATCTCCCCATCACCAGCGAGTACCAGGCGCAATGGCACCTTTCTGCGACGTAATTCCGCCATCGCTTCCACCAGAAGCAGCTGCCCCTTTTGGGCACTCAGGCGCCCAACACACAGCAGTTCCGGTATCCCCTTTGAACGCGATCGAGCATGGGCATCAGGAGAAGATGCAGCCAGAAATTGCGTATCAAGACCACAGCGCACGACCTGAATGCGCTTCCAGTCGACATGTTCGGCCCAACGCATCAGTTGACTGCGTCCATAACTGCTGATGGCGACAACAAAGCGGGCATGACGGATCTTTTCGCGCAAACGCAAGCCTCGGGGATTGTCGAATTCGTCCGGCCCATGTACCGTAAAACTGTACCCGATACCGGAAATTCGCGAGGCATACTGGGCAATGGCTGCGGAATTGGTGCCAAAATGTGCATGAACATGCTGAATGCCATCCACCCGGCTCCAGTGAGCCAGAACGCAGGCTTCGAGCAGATACAGAAAATGTTTTCCCATGCCGTTGGCGGAACGATGTCCCTGTTGCAAGGCCATCCGCAAGGCCGGAAGAAAGGCAGGCAGCCGAAGCATGATCGTTCTCAGGATAATCCATCCAAGCCGCCATTTCGGTTGCGACTTGATGTACCGCGTCTTGGCATGCTCCGCCTGGTCTTGTCCATCGCACAGGGTATCCGCTTCACAATAGATGGCATAACGTGTGATCCGAATACCCTGGTTTTCAAGTTCCCGTATTTCGCGTCGAATGAAGGAATGGCTGACCGCTGGATACTTGTTGACGAAGTAGGCGATGTGCAACGGAAATCCTCATCTGGCGTCGTTGTCCGTGCGACGGCGAAGTGGTAGTCCGATGCGTAGCAAAACGGGCACAAACGGATAATCTCACTTCTGTGCGATATTTTATCTGCTTCTGCCTTTCTGCACTCTAGCCCAAATGTCAGACCCGAAATTCGGTGTTGGCGACGTGAACAACCCGCACTCAAATGAGGGACAAGGCATGTTCCAGCAGGCGCCTCACCCTTTTCATTCCCCCGGCAATGTGCTGTTCGATGTCGGCCATGCGGATCTCGCCGTCGCCGCGGCCGGCGGCCATGTTCACCACCAGGCAGATGCTGGCATAGCACAGCTCCAGTTCCCGGGCCAGCACGGCTTCGGGCATGCCGGTCATGCCGACGATGTCGCAGCCGTCCCTTTCCAGGCGGTTGATCTCGGCGGCGGTCTCGAGGCGCGGGCCCTGGGTGGCGGCATAGGTGGCGCCGTCGAACACCTTGAGACCGGCCGGTTCGGCGGCAGCGACCAGTTTTTCACGCAACTCATGGCAGTAAGGCTCGGTGAAATCCACATGCACCACCGGATCATGATCGTGCTCGAAGAAGGTGTTCTTGCGTGACCAGGTGTAGTCGATGATCTGATCCGGGATCACCAGGCTGCCCGCCTCCATGTCGGCGCGGATCCCGCCCACGGCATTGACGGCGATCACCTTCTCGGCCCCGGCCTCCTTGAGCACCCAGATGTTGGCCCGGTAGTTCACCGCATGGGGCGGGATGGTGTGGCCGCTGCCGTGGCGCGGCAGAAACAGCACTTCGTGACCGGCGAAGCGGCCGTGGATGAGCACCCCGGAGGGCTCCCCGTAAGGCGACTGGGCCACTTCCCGGCCGGTGATTTCCAGCCCGTGCAGCGAGGTGAGGCCGGTGCCTCCGATGATGGCGATCCTGGACATGGTTCGTCTCTGCTCCCGAATTACAGGCCTTTCACCGCATGGATGCCGGGCACGTTGCGCAGATAGCCCTTGTAGTCCATGCCGTAACCAAACACGTAGCGATCCTCGACCACGATGCCGACGTAATCAGCGCGTATCCCCTGCTTGCGATCATGGCGCTTTTCCACCAGCACCGCCGTGTGCACGCTGCGGGCACCACCTGCCCGGCAGTAATCGGCGATGGCCGCCAGGGTCACGCCCTCGTCGAGAATGTCGTCGAAGACGATGATGGCGCGATCGGCGAAATCGATCCCGGGTTCGGTCTGCCAGTGCAGTTCCCCGCCGCTGGTCTGGTCACCGTAGCGGGTGGCGTGGATGTAATCCACCTGAAGGGGAAAGTCGAGGCGCGTGAGCAGGTGCCCGGCCGGAATCAGGGCGCCGGTCATTACCACCAGAAACACGGGATTGGCGTCAGCGTGGCTGGCCGTGAGTTCGGCGGCCAGGCGATCCAGTTCCCGCTCCACCTCTTCGCGGGTATACAGGCAATCGGATTCGGCGAGCACCCGCCGGACTTCTTCGGGACTGAGGCTCATGCGCCCACCCGGACCGGTGCCTCGGCCTCGCCGGCAAGCCGCAAGGGGTCGGGCAGATGCACGGTGGAAGTGGGAAAGGCGATCTCGGCCCCGTGGGCGGCGATGATGTCGCTGATCCGGAACAGCACGTCCTGCTTGACCTCGTGATAGCGGATCCAGTTGGTGGTCTTGGTAAAGGTGTAGACGAAGAAGTCCAGCGACGAAGGCGCAAAGCGGTTGAAGTTGACGATCATGGTTTGGGTCTGGTCGATGTCGGGATGTTCCTGGAGCATCTTCTTCACCTCGGCGACGATGGCCGGGAGCCTGGCGATGTCGTCGTAACGCACGCCGAGGGTTTCGAAGATCCGCCGGTGGGTCATGCGCGAGGGGTTCTCGAGGGCGATGCTGGCGAAGACCGAATTGGGCACGTACAGGGCCCGCTTGTCGAAGGTGCGGATCTGGGTGGTGCGCCAGCCGATGCGCTCCACCGTACCCTCGATTTCCTTGTCGGGAGAGCGGATCCAGTCACCGATGGCGAAGGGCCGATCCAGGTAGACCATCAGGCCGCCGAAGAAGTTGGCCAGCAGATCCTTGGCGGCAAAGCCCACGGCGATGCCGCCGATGCCACCGAAGGCGAGGATGGCCGAGATGTTCACCCCCAGGGTCTGGAGAATGACCAGGGTCGCGGTGATCAGCACCGACACCCGCAGCAACTGGCTGATGGCGCTGGCCGTGGTCCGATCCACCGGCGCACCGGCCAGCTCCTGCTCGTGCAGGATGTTGCGCTCCATGTAACTGATGAAGCGGATCAGGAACCAGGTGATGGCGAGCATGATGCCCACCTCGCGCACCACCTCGGTCGCCTTGACGTTCATCACCTGCAGGGCGAAGGCCAGACCCAGAACCCAGATCAGCAGCGACAGGGGCCGCCGCAGGGCGTGCAGCAGTGCATCGTCCCAGCGGTTGCGGGTCTTGTCGAGCTGTTTTTGCAGCCGCTTCAGGAGCCGTTTCTGAATGAAGTCGACCAGCAGGGCGATGAAGACGATGGCGAAGATCTTGACGATCCAGAGCTGCTCACGATCGAACTGCGTGATCCATTGACGGATTTCTTCAAGATTCATTGTGATGTATCCGGTTGACGAGACGTACCGCACCGAGGCGTTGCAGTCCGCTGACCAAATCGCTGTTCCGAATGCCACGATACCATGGGAGGTGCACGCAGCCCTCACGGCAGGGATGGCGATTCGTGACCTTCGGCCTCATGGATGCGGCCGTAGAGCCTACAGGGAGGTATTCACGGCGCGTCACGAAACGCCATCCCTGCCGTGAGGGCGGGCCTGATGATTCAGACAGCATCGCAATAATGGCCGGGAATTCGAAACAGTGATTTGGCCATACCCATGCGTTTTCCGTCTCCGCATCAGAAATCGAACGCCAGGCTGGGATCATCCTGATATTTCTCCAGGGTGGCAACCGCTTCCTGCCACTTGCCCATGCTGTGGAGCTGCCGGCGGGTGATGTCGTGCCGGCCGTGCATGCGGGCCAGGCGCAGGTAGCTCACCGGGTCATGGGGATCGCCGATGTGTTCCACCACTTCGATGGCCCCGGCCCGGTTGTTGCACACCAGCAGCATGTCGCAGCCGGCCTGGCGCGCCAGGGTGGCCCGATCGGCGAAGGTCTCCCCGCCGGCGGCCGCGCCGGCCATGTTCAGATCGTCGCTGAAGATGACCCCCTGGAAACCGAGCCGCTTGCGCAGCACGTCCTGCAGCCAGAAGGCGGAGAAGCCGGCCGGCCGGGCATCCACCTCGGCATAAACCACGTGGGCCGGCATCACCGCCGCCAGGCCGTGATGGACCAGGCGCTTGAAAGGCACGATGTCGTGGGCATAGATGTCCTTGTAGTCGCGCCGATCCACCGGCAAGTCGGTATGGGAGTCGGCCGCCACGGCACCGTGGCCGGGAAAGTGCTTGCCGGTGGCGGCCATGCCCGCCTCGTGCATGCCCTTGATCCAGTGCCGGCCCAGATCGGTGACCACGTCCGGATTGGCGTGAAAGGCCCGGTCACCGATGACCTCGCTGGCGCCGTGATCGATGTCCAGTACCGGCGCGAAGCTGAAGTCGATGCCCACGGCGCGCAGCTCCACGGCCATCACCCAGCCGGCGGTTTCGGCCAGGCGCCGCCCGCGGTGGGGATCCTGATCGAAAACCTGGCCCAGATGGCCGGCCGCCGGAATCAGGGTGAAACCGTCCCGGAAACGCTGCACCCGGCCGCCTTCGTGATCCACGGCCACCAGCAGGCGCGGGCGGCGCAGGGCGTGGATCTCGCTCACCAGGGCCTCGAGCTGATCCACCGAGGCGAAGTTGCGCGAGAACAGGATCACGCCGCCGACGCCCGGATGGACCAGCAGTTCCCGCTCTTCGGGCGTGAGTTCCACGCCCTCCAGATCCAGCATGATGGGGCCGAGCGACATGGGGGTCGTGTCCTGTGCCTTATTCGTGAATCCAGACGCGGGTGCCCGCGGGCACGGCGTCAAAGACCCGAATTACATCATGATTTCGCATCCGGATACAGCCGTGGGAGCCCGGAATGCCAAGCGGTTCCGGGTCCGGGCAACCGTGGATGTAGATGAAACGGCGCATGGTATCCACCTCGCCGAGGCGGTTGCGACCCGGCTCCAGGCCGCTGAGCCAGAGGATGCGGGTGAGGATCCAGTCCCGGCCTGGATGGCGGGCGGCGAGCGCCGGCGACCAGATCTCCCCCGTCGGCCGGCGGCCCACGAAGACCGCGCCCGGCGGCTGCCCGGCGCCGATGCGGGCCCGCACCACATGCCAGCCCCGTGGCGTCTGCTCGCTGCCGGCGCGCTCCCCGGGCCCGTTGCGGGCGGTAGAGACGGGAAAGCCCTCCTGCGACCCATCGTCATGGTGGATCACCAGGATCTGCCTGCCGATGTCCACCTCGATGTGCATGGTCTCAGCCCCAGTCCCGGTAGGGATGCTTGCGCAGCTCGGTGTTGTAGTAGCGGGGATCGTCCGACACCTCCCTGCCCACCCAAGGTGGACGCACGAAGGCTTCGTGCTCGTCGGCCAGCTCGATTTCGGCCACCACCAGTCCCGCATTGGCGCCTTCGAACACGTCCACCTCCCATTCGTGGCCCTCGAACCAGACCGGATAGCGGGTCTTCTCCACCAGCGGTTTGGCGCACAGCGTGTCGAGCAGGATGCGGGCATCGTTCACCGGTATAGGATACTCGAACTCCTGCCGGCGCACGCCGAGGGTACGCCCCTTGATGTTGATGTTCGCCTGGTGACCCGCCAGCCGCACCCGCACCGAAGCCAGCCCCTCTCCCACCAGATACCCCTGCCGGATGGGAACGCCCTCCCCCGCCGAGGCGCGCCAGGCCTCATCCACGACCAGGAACTTGCGCTCGATTTCGATGGGCATGGTTAATCACCGGGGTTTTGACAGGTCATCTGCGTTCCTTCCACCGGGCTCCGTCCGGAGCCTCACGCATCCCGCATGAACAGCGCAATCGATTCGACGTGGGCGGTGTGGGGGAACATGTCCATCACGCCGGCCTTCTCCAGGGTGTAACCGTGTTCGTGGACCAGGATGCCGGCGTCCCGGGCCAGGGTGGCGGGATTGCAGGAAACGTAGACGATCCGTTTCGCGCCGATGTTGGCAACGAAGGGGAGGATCTCCACGGCCCCGCTGCGGGGCGGATCGAACAGGATCTTGTCGTAGTGCCGGCCGCGCAGCCAGGGGGCATCGGGATCCGGTTCCATGAGATTGGCCACGTGGAATTCGACGTTGTCGAGGGCGTTGCTCGCGGCATTGTCACGGGCGCGCTGGACCAGGCCCGCTTCGCCCTCCACGGCAGTGACTTCGGCACCGCTGCGGGCCAGGGGCAGGGAGAAATTGCCGAGTCCGCAGAACAGCTCCAGGATCCGTTCGCCGGCTGCCGGGGCCAGCAGATCCAGGGCTTGGCGCACCATGCGGCGGTTGATGGCGCTGTTCACCTGGGTGAAGTCGGTGGGCAGAAAGCGCAGGCGCACGTCGAAGTCGGGCAGGGCATACTCGAGCGGCGGCCAGTCGCCGCGCAGGGGGCGGGCCGTGTCGGGGCCGCCGGGCTGCAGCCAGATCTGGAAGCCGGTCTGCTCGCCGAAGGCGGCCAGCTTCGCCGTGTCCGCCTCGCCCAGGGGATCGAGATTGCGGAACACCAGCGCGGCTTGCTCGTCGCCGATGGCCACCTCGATCTGGGCGATGCGGCTGGCCGCCTCCAGTGAACCGATGAGGTCCGACAGCGCCTCCAGCCGGTGGCCCACCCGCGGGTCGAGCACCTCACATGACCGCATGTCGGCCAGGTACTGGCTGAACTTCTCGCGAAAGCCCACCAGCACCCGGCCCTTCTTGGGCACGTTGCGCACCCCCAGGCGGGCCTTCTGGCGGTAGCCCCACACCGGGCCGGTGAGCGGCTCGAGCCATTCCTGCGGGGTCACCTTGCCGATGTGTTCGAAGGATTCGGCCAGGGTCTGCTGCTTGAAGCGGATCTGCGCATCAGGGGCCATGTGCTGCAGGCTGCAGCCGCCGCACAGGCCGTAGAAGGCGCAGGCCGGCGCCACCCGCATGGGTGAGGGGTTTTCGAGCACTTCCTCGGCGATCCCCGCATCGAAGCGCTTGCCCACCGAGCGGTAGCGCAGGCGCACCGTCTCGCCGGGCAGGGCGTTGTCCACGAACACGGTCTTGCCCTCGAGGCGGGCGATGCCCCGGCCTTCGTGGCTCAGGGATTCGATGGTGGCGACGACGGGTTCTTCCGGCAGGCGGGGCCGGCGGCGGCGACGGGCCATGCTCAGGGGCTCTCCGGCCAGTGGGCGAGAAACTGCTCGAAATGGGGCTTGTTCTCTGTCTTGAGGGTCTCGCGCACCCGTTGCAGCTCGTCGCGGTATTCGCCGGGGGTGAGATTGCCGTTGACCATCTCGAAGCGCAGGTATACGAGATAGGTGTTGAGCACGTCGGTTTCGCAGTAGTTGCGGATCCCGGCGATGTCGCCGGCCAGGTAACTGTCCCACACGGCAGCGCCGCTCATGCCCATCTTGCCCGGAAAACCCAGCAGGGTGGCCACCTCGTCGAGCGGCGCCACGGCGCGCATCTCGTAGCCGGCGATCACGTCCATCAGATCCGTGTGCCGGCGGTGATAGCGGCTCAGGTAGTTGTTCCAGCGGAAACTCTGATCGTTGTCCCCCGTCTCCCAGTAGCGCGGCGCCGGGATGCCGTGCAGCAGGGAGCGGTAGTGCAGCACCGGCAGATCGAAGCCCTTGCCATTCCAGGAGACGATGGTGGGCACGTATTTCTCGATGCCGTGGAAGAAGCGCTCGATGATCTCCTTCTCGTCGGCGGACTCGTCGCCCAGCGACCAGACCGCCAGCCGGTCGCGGCTGCGCAGCACCACCGAGATGGCCACCACCTTGTGCAGGTGCAGGCGCAGGAACTCGCTGCCGGTCTCCTGGCGGCGCTTGTGAAACATGACATTGGCCACCTCCTTGTCGGAGAGGCCTTCCAGACCGTAGAGGCGACGACCGCCCTCCACGTCCGGCACGGTTTCGATGTCGAAGACGAAGACGTTCATGGATTTCGGTTCCGAGAGCGCGCCCGGCTCAGGCCGGGAACACGCCGGTGGACAGGTAGCGATCGCCCCGATCGCAGATGATGGACACGATCACCGCATTCTCCAGTTCACGGCTCAGGGCCAGGGCGGCGGCTACCGCCCCGCCCGAGGAGATGCCGCAGAAGATCCCTTCCCGGGCAGCCAGGGCCCGCGTGGTCTCCTCGGCCTCTTCCTGGGTCACGTCCAGAGTGCGATCCACCCGCGAGGCGTCGAAGATGCTGGGCAGGTATTCCGGCGGCCAGCGGCGGATGCCCGGAATCTTCGCTCCCTCGGCCGGCTGCACGCCGACGATCTGCACCTCGGCGTTCTGCTCCTTGAGGTATTGCGCGGTGCCCATGATGGTGCCGGTGGTGCCCATGGCGGAGACGAAGTGGGTGATCCGGCCGTGGGTGTCGCGCCAGATCTCGGGGCCAGTGGTCTCGTAGTGGGCCCGCGGATTGTCGGGATTGGAGAACTGATCGAGCACCTTGCCCTTGCCCTCGGCTTCCATCTGCTTGGCCAGATCCCGCGCGCCCTCCATGCTCGCCTCGCGGCTGACCAGGATGATCTCGGCGCCGTAGGCCTTCATCACCTGGACCCGCTCCACGCTCATGTTCTCGGGCATGATCAGCACCATGCGGTAGCCGCGGATGGCCGCGGCCATGGCCAGGGCGATGCCGGTGTTGCCGGAGGTGGCCTCGATGAGGGTGTCCCCGGGGCGGATCTCGCCCCGCGCCTCGGCATGGCGGATCATGGACAGGGCCGGGCGATCCTTCACCGAGCCGGCGGGATTGTTGCCTTCCAGCTTCACCAGCAGGGTGTTGCTGGTCTCCCCCGACAGGCGCTGCAGGCGCACCAGGGGCGTGTTGCCGACGAAGGCTTCGATGGTGGGGAAGGTGATATCGTTCATCGGGCTAGTGTAGCCGATCCGCCGGTGGCGAAAAACCGTGCCGCTCGTACGTACCCCCTGCAAACAACGCAGAGGGCGCAGAGACGCAGAGGACGCGGAGTGTTAGCCCGACAGTTGCATAAACACAGAACAGAATCCCGTTTTTTCCGGCAATAGCCTTATGGAAGGAACATTCCGGGCACGCTCCTGGAACGCGCCATAAGCCGACATGTCGGGCTAATACCCAAGGGGTCACGCCGAGCCCGACCCACCGCGCGGATTTATTGCAACGATCAGGTTAACAAAACAACAAGGGTTTATGCCGGTGTCCCGCTGACCACGGGCTGGATTCGTCCCGAGACAATCAACAAACCCTCTGCGCTCTCTACGTCTCTGCGCCCTCTGCGTTCCTTCCACCCAGACCCGTTCGCGTGTCAGTCCCAGCCCGCCTCCTCGATTAGACGCGGACCCTCAGCCAGCAGACGATCGATGGCCCGCTCCAGGGCCGCGAAGGGTTCGACCAGATCGACGCCGTCACCGCCCTTGATGGCCTTTTCCATGGCATGGGCCGCCTCGCGCAGCTCCGGCACACCGCAATAGGCGGTGGAACCATGGATCTTGTGCACGTGATCCCACAAGGCCTGGCGATCGCCGCTGGCCAGCGCGGCCTTCGCCTGATCCCGCAAACCGGGCAGATCCGCCAGCAACATGCCGAACAGATCCCGGGCCAGCTCGGCACTGCCGCCAGCCTGTTCGAGGGCCTGTCGGGGATCGAAGATGTCGCTCATGGTAACTGAAACGGTACGCCAGAGCGGGGGGCGCGTCAATCCGGATGCGGCGTGGAAAAACACGGAGATTCGGGTTGTCGATTCACGTGCCGAAATGAGCCAAACCGCAGAGCGTGCAGGTCAGGCAGCGCCGGCGCCGCTGCGTTTGAGCCGGCCTGCGTCCACTTTCCCGCCATTACGTTTCCCGGACCAGGATCACGTAGGCGATGGCGTATTCGGCTTCGTCGGAGAGGCTGAGGTGGGTTTCGGTGATGGCGTGCTGGCGGAGGAAGTCGGCAGCCTTGCCGGTGCAGGCGAGGACGGGGCGACCGCCGGGTTCGTGGCTGACGGTGATGTGGTGGAAGGCGAGGCCGCCGGTGAAGCCGGTGCCCATGGCCTTGGCGGTGGCTTCCTTGGCGGCGAAGCGCTTGGCGAGGAAGTGGGCGGGCCGGGCGTTGCGGCGGAAGGCCTCGAGTTCGTCCGGCCCGAGGAGGCGTTCGGCGAAGCGTTCGCCGTAGCGCTCGAGGTTCTTTTGCATGCGCGCCACGCGCACGATGTCGGTGCCGATGCCGAAGATCATCCGCGGCGGGCTTCCGTCATCAGGCGTTTCATCTCGCGCACCGCTTCCTCGAGACCGGTGAAGAGGGCGCGGGCGATGATGGCATGGCCGATGTTGAGTTCACGCACGCCGGGGATGGCGGCGATGTCGGCCACGTTGTGATAGTGCAGGCCGTGACCGGCATTGACCTGCAGCCCCCCTTCCCGGCCCTGCGCCACGGCACGCACGATGCGCTGCAGCTCGGCCTGGCGGCTCGCTTCGTCGGGGGCGTCGGCATAGTGCCCGGTATGCAGCTCGATGACCGGCGCACCGACCTCGGCGGCGGCATCCACCTGTGCCGGCTCGGCGTCGATGAACAGGGAGACCCGCACGCCGGCCTCGGCCAGGCGCGCGCAGGCATCACGGATCCGCTCGCGCTGGCCGGCCACGTCCAGCCCGCCTTCGGTGGTCAGCTCCTCGCGCCGTTCGGGCACCAGACAGCAGTCGGCCGGCCGGATGCGGCAGGCGATGTCGAGCATCTCGGGCGTGACGGCCATTTCCAGGTTCATGCGCGTCTGCAGCATGCCGATCAGCATCTCCACGTCCCGCTCCTGGATATGCCGCCGATCCTCCCGCAGATGCAGGGTGATGCCGTCGGCCCCCGCCTGCTCGGCCAGCAGGGCGGCCTGCAGCGGCTCCGGGTAGCGGGTGCCGCGCGACTCGCGCAGGGTGGCCACGTGGTCGATGTTGACGCCAAGAAGAATGGGATCGGATTGGCTCATGGGTCGGATTCCGGTTCAGAGCAGCCGCTGCCGGCGGTAGAGTTCGCGGGATTGTAACGGCCGGTCTCCCAGATGAACAGCCAGGGCGGCGCGCATCAGGCGTTTGGCCTCGCGGCGGCCTTCGGCGTCGAGTTCCCCGTCGCGGGCCAGGGCCAGCAGGGTCTGGCCGTGCACGCGCACGCCCCGGGATTCCCCTTCCCCCGCCGGCACCGGGCCCTGCTCCGGCAGGTAGTCGTAGAGGCGCCCGGGGGCCACGGGGGCGCCGCTGCCGGCTTCCCGTTCGAGCTGCAGGCCATAGCCGATTTCCTGCAGCAGCAGGCGTTCGAAACGGCGCAGCACGGCCTCTTCGTCGGTGCCCTGCCCCAGGAGCGCCAGGGTCTGGCGATAGACGTCGAACAGATGCGGATGGGGGTCGCCCCGGTGCAGGAGGCGGATCAGCAATTCGTTGAGATAGAAGCCGCTGAACAGCCCCCCCGTGGTCGGCAGCAGGGCGGGGCCGGCGGGCTCGGCCCCCGTGAGGGTGAGCAGTTCTCCCTGGCCGCGCCAGCTCAGCAGCAGCGGCGCGAAGGGCTGCAGTTGTTCGGCCAGGCGCTTGCGGCCCCGGCGGGCGCCCCGGGCCACCAGGCCGAGGCGGCCCTGGTCGCGGCTGAACACTTCCAGCAGCAGGCTGGTGTCCCGGTAGGGCCGGCTGTGCAGCACGAAGGCCTCCTCCAGGCTGGCGGCATGGATGCTGCTGCGCGCGGCGGACATAGGGAAAATGACTATTCGAACTCGTTGCGGTAACCGAGGCTCTGCAGGGCCCGTTCGTCGTCGGACCAGCCCTCCTTGACCTTGACCCACAGCTCGAGAAACACCTTCCGGCCGAGCATGGCCTCGATGTCCTTGCGGGCCTGGGTGCCGATCTGCTTGAGCCGCTCGCCGTTGCGGCCGATGACGATGGCTTTCTGGCCGGGTCGGTCCACCCAGATCAGGGCGCCGATCCGCACCAGCCTGCCCTCCTCCTCGAAGCGTTCGATTTCCACGGTGAGATCATAGGGCAGTTCCTGGCCGAGGCTGCGCATCAGTTTCTCGCGCACGATCTCGGCGGCCAGGAAACGCACGCTGCGATCGGTGATCTGATCTTCCGGGAACATGGGCTCGGCGACGGGCAGCAGGCGATACAGCTCGTCTTCGAGATCGGCGAGATTGTCGTGCCGGAGGGCAGAGACCGGCACCACGGCGGCGAAATCGTGCTTGCCGCCCACCTCGGCCAGGAAAGGCAGCAGGGCCGGCTTGTCTTCCAGGCGATCCACCTTGTTGACCACGAGAATGGTGGGCAGGCCGGCCCGTTTCACCTGCTCCAGCACCAGATCGTCTTCCTCGGTCCAGCGCAGGGCCTCCACCACGAACAGCACCACGTCCACGCTGGGCAGCACGCTGCTGGCGGCCCGGTTGAGATAGCGGTTGAGGGCCCGCTTGCCCTGCCTGTGCAGGCCCGGCGTGTCCACGAACACGAACTGGGCGCGCGCCGTGGTCTTGATGCCGAGGATCTGGTGGCGGGTGGTCTGGGGCTTGCGCGAGGTGATGCTGAGTTTCTGCCCCAGCAGGTGATTGAGCAGGGTCGACTTGCCCACGTTGGGGCGGCCGACGATGGCCACCAGGCCACAGCGATAGGATTCGGAGGGGGTTTGCGCGTTCATGCCTGTTCCAGTCGGGCCAGGGCCGCGGCCGCGGCGGCCTGCTCGGCCTTGCGGCGGTTGCTGCCAGTGCCCCGGGTCGGTTCGTCGAGGCCCTCGACGTGGCAGGCCACTTCGAACACCTGATCATGGGTCTTGCCGCGGATGGCCGTGACCCGGTAACGGGGCAACGGCTGTCCCCGGGCCTGCAGGTATTCCTGCAGACGGGTCTTGGGATCCTTGAGGATCCCGGCGGGATCGAGTTCCCCGATGCGCTCGCCCAGGTGGCGCAGCACGAACTCGCGAGCCGCTTCCAGTCCGCTGTCCTGGTAGATGGCACCGATCAGGGCCTCGACCGCGTCGGCCAGGGTCGATTCGCGACGGTAGCCGCCGCTCTTGAGTTCGCCGGACCCCAGAATCAGGTACTCGCCAAGATCCAGATCGCGGGCGATGTCGGCCAGGGTTTCACCCTTGACCAGGCTGGCGCGCATGCGGCTGAGTTGCCCCTCCGAGGCCTCGGGAAAGCGTTGGTAGAGGGCTTCGCTGATCACGAAACCGAGGATGGCGTCGCCCAGGAATTCCAGGCGCTCGTTGTTGCGCCGCCCGGCGCTGCGGTGGGTCAGCGCCGTCTCGAGCAGGGCCGGATGGCGGAACCGGTAACCGAGCGCCGCCTCCAGCCGATCCGGGGCGGCACTCAACGCACGGGCACCTCGATGGACTTGTCGAAACTCACCACCACGTCGAGGTTGCCGATCAGATTGCGCCGCACCTCGTAATCGAAGCCGATGGTCATGGTGTCGCCGTTGCGTTCCACGTAGATGTCGTCATTGGTTACGCCCTCGACCATGTTGATGTCGAGGCGCTTGCGCAGGGTGCGTACGACCTCGCCGGGCGACATGGCGCCCGTGTCGGGGTCCGATTCGAGATCCTTGAGAATGCTCACCGCCGTGAAACTGTCCAGATAGATGGGCACGATCTTCAGGGTGATGAAGGTGAAAAAGGCAATCAGCAGAAAGACCAGAATCCAGCCGATGGTGGTCATGCCCTGCTGGCGATGCAAAGACTTCATGCGGCACCTCGCGTGTCGGTTCATTCGATGACCGTGCCGATCCGTCCCGGCTTCGGCCAGTGGCCCCATTGCCAGTTCATCCAGATGAGCATGGCCCTGCCCACCAGATTCTCGTCCGGCACGAAACCCCAGTACCGGCTGTCCCGGCTGTTGTCGCGGTTGTCGCCCATCACGAAATAGCGGTTCGGTGGCACCTTGATGATGAAGTCACGGGCCGGCACCATCTCGTTGACCAGGATGTCGTGCTGCACGCCCGTGAGGTTTTCCCGCCGACGCTGAATGTTGGGGAAGGCCGGTTCGTAGGGCCCCAGGGGCGTCTGTTCGGCCGGTTTTCCATTGATATACAGAACCTTATTATAGTAGCCGATCTCGTCTCCCGGTACCCCGACCACCCGCTTGATGTAGTCCACCGACGGATTTTCGGGGTAACGAAAGACGATGACGTCCCCCCGCTGCGGCGTGCCCAGGTCGACAACGCGGGTATGGGCCACCGGCAGGCGGATGCCGTAGGCGAACTTGTTGACCAGGATGAAGTCGCCCACCTCCAGGGTCGGCAGCATGGAGCCGGACGGGATGCGGAAGGGCTCGGCCACGAAGCTGCGCAGCACCAGCACCACCAGCACCACCGGGAACAGGAAGCGGGCATATTCCACCAGCAGGGGTTCCTTGCGCTCTGCCTCGCCTTCTGCCGCACCAGACACCTGGCGATGGCGGGCGAAAAAAAGGGCATCGATACCCCACACGATTCCGGTGGCGAAAGTGAGCACCACCAGCAGCAGTTCAAAGTCGAAATCCATGGTTTATTTTTCCTTTCCGACGGAGAGCACGGCAAGAAACGCCTCCTGGGGAATCTCCACCTTGCCCACCTGTTTCATCCGGCGTTTGCCGGCTTTCTGTTTTTCCAGCAGCTTGCGCTTGCGGGTTACGTCGCCCCCGTAACACTTGGCGGTGACGTTCTTGCGCAGGGCCTTGACCGTGGTCCGAGCCAGGATCTTGGAACCCACCGCAGCCTGGATGGCCACGTCGAACATCTGCCGGGGGATGATTTCCTTCATGCGTTCGGCCAGTTCCCGGCCCCGTGACTGGGCCGCGTCCCGATGCACGATGACCGAGAGGGCATCGACCTTCTCACCGTTGATCAGGATGTCCAGCTTGACCAGACTGGCCGCCTGGAAGCGGGCGAACTCGTAGTCCAGCGAGGCATAGCCCCGGCTGACCGACTTGAGGCGGTCGAAGAAATCCAGCACCACCTCGTTCATGGGCAGCTCGTAGGTCAGCGCCACCTGGTTGCCCAGATACTGCATGGACTTCTGCACCCCGCGCTTTTCGATGCACAGGTTGATCACGTTGCCCACGTAGTCGGGCGGGACCAGAATGTGCGCCGTGATGATGGGCTCGCGGATCTCGTCGATGTGGTTGGGCTCGGGGAGATCGGCAGGGTTGTCGATGCGGATCGTCTCGCCGGCGGTGGTGAGCACCTCGAAGACCACCGTGGGGGCGGTGGTGATGAGATCCAGGTCGTATTCCCGCTCCAGCCGCTCCTGGATGATTTCCATGTGCAGCATGCCGAGAAAACCGCAGCGGAAGCCGAAACCGAGCGCCTGCGAGGTTTCGGGCTCGTAGAACAGGGCGGCGTCGTTGAGGCGCAGCTTGGAGAGCGCCTCGCGCAGATCCTCGTAATCGTCGCCTTCCACCGGAAACAGGCCGGCGAAGACCTGGGGCTGAACCGGCTTGAAACCGGGCAAGGGCTCGGCCGCCGGCCGATCCACGTGGGTGATGGTATCCCCCACCGGCGCACCGTCGATTTCCTTGATCCCGGCAATCACGTAGCCCACCTCGCCGGCCCGGAGCATGTCCGTATCCTGACGCTTGGGCGTGAAGATCCCCACCTTGTCCACCTGGTGGTTGCGGCCGGCGGCCATCACCCGGATCTTGTCCTTCTTCTTCAGGGTGCCCTGCACCACCCGCACCAGGGAGATGACGCCGAGGTAGTTGTCGAACCAGGAATCGATGATCAGGGCCTGCAGGGGCGCCGCCCGATCGCCCTCGGGCGGCGGCACGGCGGCGACGATGCGCTCCAGGAGTTCCGGCACCCCTTCGCCGGTCTTGGCCGAGACCCGCACGGCGTCCTGCGCCTCGATGCCGATGATTTCCTCGATCTCGTTGATGACCCGTTGCGGATCGGCCGCCGGCAGATCGATCTTGTTGAGGACCGGAATCACTTCCAGCCCCTGATCGATGGCCGTGTAACAGTTGGCCACGCTCTGGGCCTCGACCCCCTGGGAGGCGTCCACCACCAGGAGGGCGCCCTCGCAGGCGGCCAGGGAGCGGGACACCTCGTAGGAGAAGTCCACGTGACCAGGGGTGTCGATGAAATTGAGCTGGTAGGTCTGGCCGTCGGCGGCGGTGTATTCGAGGGTGACGCTCTGGGCCTTGATGGTGATGCCGCGCTCGCGCTCCAGATCCATGGAATCGAGCACCTGCTCGGCCATCTCCCGCTCCGTCAGCCCGCCGCATATCTGGATCAGCCGGTCGGCCAGGGTGGACTTGCCGTGATCGATGTGGGCGATGATGGAAAAGTTGCGGATATGGGTCAGATCGGTCACGGCGTTCTGCGATGCATGGAGTCCGGTGTCAGTGCCCGATACGGAAAAAGGCGCCTGCAGCGCCTTTTTCACCCGGGTTCGGGAGTGGAGATTGTAGCCGATTTCAGGCTTCGCCGAAATAGCGCCGCAGGGCCATCTCGTCAAGAAAGTAATAGCAGATCTCGCCCCGCTCCCCGGCCAGGACGGGGATTCGGCTCCCGTATTCAGCCTCCAGGGCCTCGTGGCCAAGAATGTCCACCACCTCCAGCCGGAAATCCCGCTCCGTGCGCAGCCGCTGCAGCTCCTGGAGCATCTGCTCGCACAGATGACAGCCGCTGCGCACGAAGACGGTGAGGCATTCGGCCACGGTTCCTACTTCGGGATCTTCAGAGGCAGGAACACCGGGGCATCGCCGCGCTGGATAAGCACCGGCACCGAGCGGCCACCCGGCAACGACTTGACCAGCTTGTGGAACTGGGCCGGATCGGTCACATCCTTGTTGTTGATCATCAGAATCACGTCGCCCGGCCGAATCCCGGCTTCCCGCGCCGGGCCCTTGCCCACCTTGCGCACCAGCACACCACGCTTGCCGGTCCCCAGTTCCTTGCGCCGGGCGGCACTGAGCTTCTCCACCACCAGTCCCAGACGATCGGTCTTGACCTTGTTCGGATGGGATTTGCCGGCTTGCTCGGCCAGTTCCTCCTCGGCCGGCAGCTCGGCGATGGTAACCTTCAGGGTCTTGCGCTTGCCTTCGCGAATCACTGTCACCGGCACCGTGCTGCCCACGGGGGTGCGCCCCACTTCCAGCGGCAGATCCGACGACTGGTGGATCCGCTTGCCGTTGTACTCGACGACCACGTCACCCACCTGCAGGCCGGCCTTCGCCGCCGGACTGTCGGGCATGACCTTGAGCACCACGGCACCTTCCGGGCGATCCATGCCGAAGGATTCGGCCAGTTCCCGGTTGACGTCCTGGATCAGAATCCCCAGCCAGCCGCGGACCACCTTGCCATGCGCCTTGAGCTGTTTCACCACATCCATGGCCACGTCGATGGGAATGGCGAAAGACAGTCCCATGAATCCGCCGGTCCGGCTGTAGATCTGGGAATTGATGCCCACAACCTCCCCCGCGGCGTTGAACAACGGACCGCCCGAGTTGCCGGGATTGATGGCCACGTCGGTCTGGATGTAGGGCACGTAGTTCTCGGAGGGCAGGTTGCGACCGATGGCGCTCACCACGCCCACCGAGACCGAGTGATCGAAACCGAAGGGGGTCCCGATGGCCATCACCCACTCGCCCACCTTGAGCTTCGACGAGTGGCCGATCTTCACGGTCGGAAGATTATCGGCATCCACCTTGAGCAGAGCCATGTCGGAACGGGAATCGGTGCCCACCAGCTTGGCCTTGAACTCGCGCCGATCCGACAGGCGCACGATGATCTCCTCGGCATCCTTGACCACATGATTGTTGGTCACGATATAGCCATGGGAGTCGATGATGAAACCGGAGCCGAGTGATTGGCTCTCCATCTCCGGCGCCTCGTCATCGCCCTGCTCCCCAAAGAAACGACGCAGCAGATCGCCAAAGGGCGAATCCTCGGGAATGTCGGGCATCTCCATGCCCGGTGGCAAACGGTGGGGGTGTTTGATTTTCTGGGTGGTGCTGATATTCACCACCGCGGCACTGTTCTGTTCCACCAGTTTGGTGAAATCGGGCATGCAGGCGCACTTCGCCTGGTCATCCTTGCCGAAGCTGAACGCGTTGGCCTGCGCGGCAAACAGGAACAGCAAGAACAACCAGAAGGATCGGTAACGGATTGCCTTGGGATTCATGGATTCCTCAATCATGTTGGCTGGTGATGACGCGAGACGAATTCGATGACCTTCAACCAGGGAAGGACTGTACCGCAAAGCCGCCCGGTTGCAAACGCCGCAGGATCACGGGCTGAAAGCGGGGATCACGCCGGATCCGGCGGTTGAACCGGCGTAACCAGAACAGGCCAGCCAGAAAACCGAGCACGCCACCAGCGACGGCGGTACCGTCACCCTGGCCGGCGAGCAGTCCGGCACCGGCGATCAGGGCCAGCAGGGGAACCAGATAGACGGCCACCGCCCCCCGCAACATGGCGTTCTCATCCAGCCCGATGATCACCCGCTCCCCCGGTTGGGCCTGGACCGGATTCAGGGCGCACAGGTTCACCGAACGCTTGCCCAGGACATTGGCCAGCACGGCCGTGCCGCAGCCCTTGCGCAGGGAACACTGCCCGCAACTGCTCTCCCGTTCGGCGGTGATCCAGGCCCGATCGCCCTCGAGACGGACGACGGTGGCGACCTGCTCAATCATTGCCGGGCTTCAACCGCACCGCGGTGCTGATCTTTTGCACGGTGAGGTGGGGCACCTCCCCCACCACCGTCACGTGATAATCCCCAAGGGAACGGCCATGGGCATTGACGGCACCCATGCGGGTTCCGCCAACCAGATTGGCCGCGTCCCGTTCCACTTCCTCCTCGAGGAAGACGGAGACCGAGGCCAGACCATCCGAATAGACCAGGTGTTCCACCGGATGCGCGCTGGCGGGCAGCCGCTGCATGCGCTGCATGTCTTCATGGAAACCGGGCGGCATCCAGCCGATGATCACATCGGGTGGGCTGTCCGCCTCCTCCGGCATCTCCTCCTGGCGTGCTTCATAGCGGGTGAAACGGCTGACGTCCACGCCCGGTTGCAGCCACGCATCGGGGATCCGATCCAGAAAACGGATGCGGGTGAACATGAACTGTTCCACCGGCTCGCCCTGCTCGTCGACGAGGTGGGTCTTGAGCAACAGGCCCGAATCACGGTCGATCCAGAGGCGGTGGCCGTAACGGTAGGCATCGCGGGGCTGGATGTCGATACGCTGGGTAAGGCGACCGGCCACCTGCTGCTCACCGGCCAGGCGAAAACGGTAGACAGCGGCAAGGTTGTCGATGTGGATGGGAAAGCGGGGTGGAAACTGCTTGCTGGGCCGTGTGGATTCCACGACCACCGACTGGGTATCCGGCATGATGCAGGTCACCTGGTCGTCGTTGCGAACCACTTCGCGACTGCTGCCATCGAGGGCGATCAGGCGTTCCTGTTCGCCCTGTGCGTCGGCGCGATGGATGATCCGCATGGAGGTAAGGTTGTTGTTGTGACCGTAGACGAAGGTCCCTTCGTAATTGAGGGTGTGGGCGGCCCGCTGCATCTTCTGCAACCAGGCTTCCACCTCTTTCAGCGGCTCGGCCGCCAGCACCAGAATCGGAAACAACAGGCCCAGGGCCAGGAGGGACGACCGGGACGACGGCATGCTATTGACCATTGACGACGGCATTCTCGATGCGTGGTGTGGAACGGGAGGGCGGCGCGGTTTCGGGCAGGTTGCCACTGACGATACGCATGTAGGGCAGGACGCCCTGCATGTTGGACGTCACCGAATATTCGTTGTGGTTGACCAGGTATTTGCTGAGCTTGGAACGCACGGCTGGGTTCAGCTGATCATTCTCGGGCACGAACTGCACCACCCGGGCAGGCGGCGTGCGCACGGCCAGCCGGGCGTTGCCGGCGACCTGGGCCACGGCCGGCGCAGGTTCCTGCGCGCCACGCTGCTGCTGGACGGTGATCACCGTGACCGCGGACACGGTGGCTGCGATGGCCAGGCCCGCCACCTGCCTGGCCACGCGACGGGCGCGGGGTGGCAGGTGCCAGCGGCGCGGCGCGAGCACCGTGGGCTCGTTCTCCAGGGCGGCGCTGACCCGGGCGGCGATGTCGAATTCGGCATAGGTCAGGTGCTCGGTCATGGCATCGCGGATCAGGTGATAGCGGCTCCAGCGGGCCTGCAGATCCGGGTCGCCGGACAGGCGTTCGGCCAGGCGACGGGGATCGGGCACCTCGTCGTCCATGAAGGCGGAGAGTTCTTCGTGGAGCTTGTCGTTCATGATGGTCACCTGCTGACGCTTCGCAACGGGATTTCGGATCTTGCGCTACCGGCTATTCCAGCAGGGGGCGCAACTTCTTGTCGATGGCCTCGCGGGCCCGGAAGATCCGCGAGCGCACCGTGCCGATGGGGCATTCCATGGCATCGGCAATCTCCTCGTAGCTCATCCCTTCCAGTTCCCTGAGGGTGATGGCCGTTTTCAGATCCTCGGGCAGTTCGTCGATGGCCCGGAAAACCGTCTCCTTGATCTCGTCCCGCAGGACTTCCCGTTCCGGCGAGGCATATTCCTTGAGTGCCGATTCGCCTTCGTAGGTCTCGGCCTCGGTGGCATCGATATCCGACTGGGGCGGTCGGCGCCCCTGGGACACGATATAGTTCTTGGCCGTGTTGATGGCGATGCGGTACAGCCAGGTGTAGAAGGCGCTGTCACCGCGAAACCTCGGCAGGGCCTTGTAGGCCTTGATGAAGGTTTCCTGGGCGAGATCCTGGACCTCCATGGGATCGCGCACGTAGCGGGACAGGACTTTCATGATCCGCTGCTGATACTTGCGCACCAGCATGTCGAAAGCCCGCTTGTCACCCCGCTGGGCGCGCTCGACCAGAGCCTGATCCGATTCGAATTCGCCCATCCGGGCCGTGTCCTTCTCTAGCTGTGACAGAAAGGCCGCCCGGAACCTACCCAGATTGACCGTATAATTCGGGTGGAGTTCGCACGGCGGAAGAATTTTTCGTTATAGTGCGACGAAACGACGGCTCATTCTAAACCCAACCCGGTGGGAAACAGAAATGGCTTCCACCGGCTGCGGGAACCGCCTGCGGGGAACGGCATGCAGATCGAAAGCGACGTCCTCATCATCGGCAGTGGCGCCGCCGGCCTCTCGCTGGCCCTGCGTCTCGCGGATACTCATCACATCTCATTGATTTCAAAAGGAAATCTTGCGGACGGCTCGACCCTCTACGCCCAGGGCGGGATCGCCGCAGTGCTGGGTGACGACGATTCCATCGAGGCCCACATCAACGACACCCTCACTGCCGGTGCCGGCCTGTGCGATCCGGAAGTGGTGCGCTTCGTGGTGGAACGGGCCGCCAGCAACATCCGCTGGCTGCTCGAGACGGGGATCCGCTTCAATCTCGAGCCGGACGGTACCCATTTCGATCTGACCCGCGAAGGTGGCCATTCCCACCGCCGCATCGTGCATGCCGACGATGCCACCGGCCGGGCGGTGGAGACCACCCTCGAAGACAAGGTGCGCGCCCATCCCAACATCGACATTCACGAGCACCACATCGCCGTGGATCTGATCACCCGCGCCAAGCTGGGGCTGCCCGGCAGCCGCTGCCTGGGGGCCTACGTGCTCGACAAGGCCGACGACACGGTGCGGGTGTTCCGCGCCGCCAACGTGGTGCTGGCCACCGGCGGGGCCAGCAAGGTCTATCTCTACACCAGCAACCCCGACACCTCCACCGGCGACGGCATCGCCATGGGCTGGCGGGCCGGCTGCCGGGTGGCCAACTTGGAATTCAACCAGTTCCATCCCACCTGCCTCTACCATCCCCGGGCCAAGAGCTTCCTGATCAGCGAGGCGGTACGGGGCGAAGGCGGGCGCCTGCTGCTGCCCGATGGCCAGACCTTCATGGAGCGTTTCGATCCCCGCGCCGAACTGGCCCCCCGGGACATCGTGGCCCGGGCCATCGACCACGAGATGAAGCGCCTGGGGATCGAGCACGTGAACCTGGACATCAGCCACAAGCCGGCCGACTTCGTCAAACGCCGCTTTCCCACCATCTACCGGCGCTGCCTGGAGTTCGGCATCGACATCACCCGCGAGCCCATCCCGGTGGTCCCGGCCGCCCATTACACCTGCGGCGGGCTGGTGACCGATCTGCAGGGCCGGGCCGATCTGGACAGTCTCTATGCCATCGGCGAAACGGCCCACACCGGCCTGCACGGGGCCAACCGCCTGGCCAGCAATTCCCTGCTCGAATGCCTGGTGTTCGCCGAAGCCGCCAGCGAGGACATCCGGGCCTGCGCGCGCTCGCGGCCCAGTGAAACCATCCCCGAATGGGACGCCAGCCAGGTGACCGACTCGGACGAGGAAGTGGTGGTGAGCCACAACTGGGACGAACTGCGCCGCTTCATGTGGGACTACGTGGGCATCGTGCGCACCGACAAGCGCCTGCAGCGGGCCGCCCACCGGGCCGCCCTGCTGCTGGCGGAAATCGAGGAGTACTACGGCGACTTCGTGATCACCGGCGATCTGCTGGAGCTGCGCAACCTCGCCCTGGTGGCGGATCTGATCATCCGCTCGGCCAGCGCCCGCAAGGAGAGCCGCGGGCTGCACTACACCCTCGACTACCCCGAGCCGGACACCCGCCATCCGCCGCGCAACACGGTGCTTGCGCCGGACAACTATCCCGGCAGAGACGAGACCCCACTGTCGGTCGAGGCCTGACGCAGGCGCACCCGCAGGCGCCGGAAGGTATCGGCGTCCAGATTGTCGGGCAGAATCACCACGTTCAGCGGCCGCCCGCCCTGCGCGCGGGCGAAGCGCAGCACCGCCATCCCGCTCCCCAGCCAGGAATCCCCGCGCAGCCGCAAGGGCTCCCGCTCGCCGTCCGACCCAAGGCGGAACCAGCGGTCCTCCGCATCCAGCAGCAGGTGATGCACCCGGGAGAGGGTCTCGTTGCGCGACAGGGAAAACAGGCTGATCCCCAGCAGCACGAACAGCCCCACCCGCAGCCACAGGGGCACGCCCAGCGGATAGGCCAGCACCATCAGGGCCAGACCATGCACCAGGAACTGGGCCCGCAGCAGCAGGCGGGAGGGCTGGACTTCCAGCCGCAGGATACGGCCTTCCACGAAACGACGCGCCATGAATGACCTCCATGTCCGATGAACCTGTAACCAATTGAAGCGCAGAGCGGCGCCCTCCGCTGTCGGACAAGTCCGACAGATGTGTCGGAAAACGCGATCAATCCATGGCTTCGCGGATCTGCCGGGCCAGGGCGGCGAGTTCGGGATCGGCCGGGATCACGCGGCCCAGCAGGTATTCGATCAGGAGGGGATCGGGGGTCTTCAGCAGGCGTTCGAAGGCCCGTTTTCCGGTGTCGTCCAGATCGGCATGGCGGCGTTCGACGAAGTTGCTCAGCAGGGCGTCCAGTTCGGCCATGCCGCGGCGGCACTGCCACAGCAGACGCGCCCGTTCCCGATCCGGTCCGGGCGGCATTTCAGATCATGTCCTTGACCATCAGCCGCTTGATGGTGTTGATGGCGGCGGTGGGATTGAGGCCCTTGGGGCACACGTTCACGCAGTTCATGATGGTATGGCAGCGGAACAGCCTGTAGGGCCCCTCCAGATCCTCGAGCCGCTCGGCGGTGGCCTGATCGCGGCTGTCCACCAGGAAACGGCAGGCCTGCAGCAGGGCGGCCGGCCCCCGGAACTTCTCCGGGTTCCACCAGAAGGAAGGACAGAAGGTGGTGCAACAGCCGCAGAGGATGCACTCGTACAGGCCGTCGAGCTTCTCCCGTTCCTGCGGGCTCTGGCGGAACTCCACTTCCGGCTCGGGATCGTGAACGATGAGATAGGGCTTCACCGAGCGGTAGTGATGATAGAACTGGCTCATGTCCACCACCAGGTCGCGGATCACCGGCAGTTGCGGCACCGGGCGGATCTCCACCGGCTCGCGCAGGCCGGCCAGCGGGGTGATGCAGGCCAGGCCATTGGTGCCATTGATATTCATGGCGTCGGAGCCGCACACGCCCTCGCCGCAGGAGTGGCGGAAGGTGAGGGTCTCGTCCTGTTCCTTGAGCCGCAGCAGCGCATCGCGCAGCATCATGCCCGGCTGCACGTCGTCGAGGACGAAATCCTGCATGTACGGCTTGGTGTCCGTCTCCGGGTTGTAGCGGTAGATCTGGAAGCGCATGCGGGCCATGGTCAATAGACACGCTCCTTGGGCGGGAAGGATTCGACCGACAGGGGCTTGAGGGTCACCGGCTTGTATTCCAGCCGCCGTCCCTCACGGAAGAACAGCGTATGCTTGAGCCAGTGCACGTCGTCGCGCTCGGGGTAGTCGATGCGCGAATGGGCGCCGCGGCTCTCCTTGCGGGCCTGGGCGCTGACCACGGTGGCCACGGCGATGGCCATCAGGTTCTCCAGTTCCAGGGCCTCGATGCGGGCGGTGTTGAACACCTTGCTGTGATCCTGCAGGCGCACGTCGTCCATCCGCCGCTCCAGTTCCAGCACCTTGGCCACGCCTGCGTCAAGCACCTCTTGGGTACGGAACACGCCGCAATATTCCTCCATGGTGGCCTGCAGCTCGGCGCGCAGGCCCGCCACCGTCTCGCCATCGCCCTTCGCGTCCCAGCGCGCCAGCCGCGCCAGGGCCCGGTCCACCGTTTCCGGCGGCAGGGGCCGGTGATAGCGGTTCTCCCTGAGGTAGTCGATGATGTGGTTGCCGGCGGCGCGGCCGAAGACCACGATGTCGAGCAGGGAGTTGCCGCCCAGGCGGTTGGCGCCGTGGACCGAGACGCAGGCGCATTCGCCGGCCGCGTACAGGCCGGGAATGACCTCCTCGCCCTGCTCCACCGGGGCCACCACCTGGCCGTGGCGGTTGGTGGGGATCCCGCCCATGGTGTAGTGGGCGGTGGGGAACACGGGCACCGGCTCCTTCGCCGGATCGATGTGCAGGAAGGTGTGGATCAGATCCAGGATGCCGGGCAGGCGCTTCTTGAGCACCTCTTCGCCCAGGTGATCGAGCTTCAGGAGCACATGGTCGCCGTTGGGCCCGCAGCCGCGCCCTTCGCGCACCTCGGTGGCAATGGCCCGGCTGACCACGTCGCGGCTGGCCAGATCCTTCGCATGGGGGGCGTAGCGCTCCATGAACCGCTCGCCATCCCTGTTGATCAGGTAGCCGCCCTCGCCCCGCGCGCCTTCGGTGATCAGCATGCCCTTGCCGGCGATGCCCGTGGGATGGAACTGGAAGAATTCCATGTCCTGCAGCGGCAGGCCGGCCCGCAGGGCCATGCCCAGGCCATCACCGGTATTGATCCGCGCGTTGGTGTTGGTGCGGAACAGCTGCCCCGCCCCGCCGGTGGCGATGAGGGTGGTCTTGGCCTCGATCACCAGCGGTTCGCCGCGCTCGATGTCGAGCACCAGGGCGCCGAGGATGAAGCCTTCCTCGTCGCGCAGCAGATCGATGGCGAAGTATTCGTCGAAGAAATGGGTCTTGGCGCGGATGTTCTGCTGATAGAGGGTGTGCAGCATGGCGTGGCCGGTGCGGTCGGCCGCCGCGCAGGTGCGCGCCGCCTGTTCGCCGCCGAAGTTCATGCTCTGGCCGCCGAAGGGCCGCTGATAGATCTTGCCGTTGTCCAGCCGGCTGAAGGGCACCCCGGCATGTTCCAGCTCGTAGACCAGGTGCGCCGCGGCCCGGCACATGTACTCGATGGCATCCTGATCGCCGAGGTAGTCGCTGCCCTTGATGGTGTCGTACATGTGCCAGTGCCAGTTGTCGGGCAGCACGTTGCCAAGCGCGGCGTTGATGCCGCCCTGGGCGGCCACGGTGTGGGAACGGGTGGGAAACACCTTCGACACCACGGCCACGTTGGCCTCGGCCCGGGCCAGTTGCAGCGCCGCCCGCAGGCCGCCGCCACCGGCGCCGATAACCAGGGTGTCGAAACGGCGGTATTCGGGTTTCGTCATGACAGATAGACCGAGATGAGAATGAGGGCGCTCCACACCGCCAGGCCCATCAGCAGCAGCGCCACGGCCACGAGCAGCAGCAGGCGCAGCTTGAGATTGGGCACGTAGTCCATCAGCACGTCGCGGATCCCCACCCAGGCATGGAAGAACAGTGACAGGAAGAACAGGGCGAAGGCCACGCTGACCACCGGCCGGCCCAGCAGCGCGCGCCAGCCCGAATAATCCGCGCTGCCGCCCGTGGCCAGCCAGAGCACGGCCGCGAGCACGAACAGGGCCAGGTAGGCGGCGCTGAAACGCTGCAGCAGCCAGGCCCGCATGCCCTGGGCACGGAAGGTCATGCCAGCCTCCACGCCAGCAGGAGGAAGAACACGGCCACGATGGCGAACACGCTCCAGGCCGTGGCCCGGGCCGTCTGCAGCCGCAGGCCGAGATCCAGATCCAGCAGCAGGAAGCGCAGGCCGGCGAAGAAGTGGTGCAGGATGGCCCAGCCCAACAACAGGCCGAGGAGTTTCATGCCGGGCAGGGCGAGCCAGTGCAGGACGCGCTGATAATCCCCTGCGCTGCGCAGGGAAAGATGCAGCAACCCGACGGCGAAAGGCAGGGAAAGAAACAGCAAGACCCCGCTGATCCGGTGGATAATGGAGACCAGTGCCGTGATCGGCTGGCGGATCTGGAACAGGTTGAGAAATCTTGGCCGTGCGCTTCGGCTTGGCATTATAATTGTCGCTCGCGTTCGGTTCCGCTGAACATCCGATTCCCTTTCTTCAACCTTACGACCGTTGTCGCGGCTCTGCAAGTATAGCCGACATCGTATCAGGAGTTTCCATGCACCGAGACTGGCAGCAATTCCTCGAAACCCAGGGCGCCCGGATCGCATCCGGCCGGGTGACGGACTTCGGCGATCCCGCCGCCGAACGGCAGGCCGCCGCACAGGGCGAGGTGATCGCCGATCTCTCCCACTATGGCCTGATCCGCGTCAGCGGCGAGGACGCCCGGGAATTCCTGCAGAACCAGTTCGGCAACGACGTCAATGCCGTGAGTGACAGCCAGGCGCAGCTCTCGAGTTACAGCAATGCCAAGGGCCGGATGCTGGCCATCTTCCATCTCTTCCTGCGCGATGGCGACTACTTCCTGGCGCTGCCGGCCGACATCCTTGACGCCACGCTCAAGCGCCTGCGCATGTTCGTGCTGCGCAGCCAGGTGAGCCTGGAGAAGGCCAGCGACGCGCTGGCCCGATTCGGCCTCGCCGGCGCGCGGGCATCGACGCTGCTGGCCGACATCGTCGGCAGCGTGCCCGAGCGGGACTGGCAGGTGCGGCATCAGGACGGCCTGAGCGTGCTGCGTCTGCCCGGCCCCCTGCCCCGCTTCGAAATCCACGGTCCGGCCGAGGCGGTGGTGGCCCTCTGGCAGCGCCTGGCCCGCCAGGCCACCCCGGTGGGCGCGGCGGTCTGGACCTGGCTCAACATTCGCGCCGGGCTGCCGGATCTGCATGCCGAAACCGTGGAAGCCTTCGTGCCTCAGATGGCCAACCTCGAAGCCCTGGACGCCATCAGCTTCAAGAAGGGCTGCTATCCGGGCCAGGAAGTGGTCGCCCGCATGCACTATCTGGGCAAGCTCAAGCGGCGCATGTACCTGGCTCATGCGGACACCGCCGCGCTGCCCGCTCCCGGCAGCGCCGTCTTCGCCGAAGGCGAGGAACAGGCCGCGGGCAAGGTGGTAGAGGCGGCCCCGGCCCCCGCGGGCGGCGTGGATCTGCTGATGGTGGTGCAGATCGCCAGCGCAAGGAACCCTCTGCACCTGGGCGCCCCGGCGGGGCCGGCCCTGACCCTCGAGGCGCTGCCCTATACCGTGCTCGCCGACTGAGAAAATTCCGCCTTCACGCCCTCAAGACCTGCGCCCGGCAGCCGATATCGACACTGACGCAGGCGGTTGAAAAACCCGGTCTTCAACGCGCGGCTGACGGGAAGTCCGGGTGGTTTCGCCCTTCCCCGCCTGCGTCCACCCCTGCGGCCCGCCCCGGCGGGCCGGGCGAAACCCGACAAGGAGCCCCCATGTCACTGGAAGCGAACTTTCTCAACGAACTGCTGGCGGATCTGGAGAACGACAAACTGGTGCTGCCCACGCTGCCGGAGGTGGCGCTCAAGGTGCGCGACACCCTCGAGGACGAGGACGCCTCCATGATGGACGTGGCCAAGGTGATCACCTCTGACGCCGCCCTCTCCGCCCGCCTCATCCAGATCGCCAACAGCCCCTTGCTGCGGGCCAGCCGCCAGATCGAGAGCGTGGAGGCCGCGGTGACCCGCATGGGCAGCGACATGGTACGCAACCTGGTAACCAGCATCGCCATGGAGCAGATGTTCCAGGCCACCACCGACGCCACCGACAAGCGCCTGCGCCAGACCTGGGAACACAGCACCGAAGTGGCGGCCATCAGCCAGGCCCTGGCCAGCCAGTTCTCGGATCTCAAGCCCGACCAGGCTCTGCTCGCGGGGCTGGTGCACGACATCGGTGTCCTGCCGATCCTCACCCGCGCCGAGGACTATCCCGAACTGCTGGCCGACGAGGCGATGCTGGATCGGATCATCCGCAAGGCCCACACCCGCCTGGGCGCGGCCATCCTCACCAAGTGGCTGTTCCCCCCGGAACTGGTGGCCGTGGCCGCCGAGCACGAGGATCTGGAACGGGATCCGGGCGGCGCGGCGGATTACGTGGACGTGGTGATCGCCGCCAACCTGCAGAGCGTGTTCGGCAGCGATCACCCCCTGGCCGCGGTGGACTGGTCCAGCGTGCCGGCCTTCCAGCGCCTGGGGATCGCCACCGACGTGAGCGTGGTGGAAATGGACGAGACCAGCGCGCAGATCGAGGACGTGCGGGCAGCGCTTTCGGGGTGAGGCGGGCTACCAGCTACCAGCTAAATGGAAGTTCCAAATACCCGACCACTGAGGCAAGCGTGCCCGATTTCAACACCGCCCTCTGGGACAGAGACTCGTTTCGTGCCACGCCGTGAATACATCCCTGTAGGCTCGACGGCCGCATCCCTGCGGCCGACGGTCACGAAACGAGTCTCTGTCCCAGAGGGCTCAGTGTACACAATGAACCATGGTCTGGTATTTGGAACTTTCATTCAGCAGCCACCGCATAATCGCGGCGGGGGCGCCGCTCCTACGGGGAATGGTCATTCATCGCGGCTTGCGCCGCTCCTACACAAAAAATCCCTTTGCGTTCTCTGCGTCTTTGCGCCTTTGCGTTGAAAACCCGGCCACACCGCGGCACTTCGGTAACGGCCTTCAGCCTTCCTCGTCCCTCGGCCCTTGTCCCTCGCCACTGCGCCCGGCGGTCTCCGCCGGGCGCATGTGCGGAAACAGCAGCACGTCGCGGATGGAGGGGGAGTCGGTGAACAGCATCACCAGGCGGTCGATGCCGATCCCCTCGCCGGCGGTGGGCGGCATGCCGTGTTCGAGGGCGGTGATGTAGTCCTCGTCGAAGAACATGGCCTCCTCGTCGCCGGCGGCCTTCTCTTCCACCTGCTTGCGGAAACGCTCGGCCTGATCCTCGGCGTCGTTGAGCTCGGAGAAGCCGTTGGCGATCTCGCGTCCGCCAACGAAGAACTCGAAGCGGTCGGTGACGAAGGGATCGGCGTCGTTGCGCCGGGCCAGGGGCGAGACCTCGGTGGGATAGGCGGTGATGAAGGTGGGATCCATCAGCCGGTGCTCCACCGTCTTTTCGAAGATCTCGATCCAGACCTTGCCCAGCCCCCAGTTGTCCTTCAGCGGAATGTCGAGCCGTTCGGCCACGGCGCGGGCCCGGTCCAGGTCTTCCAGATCGGCGTCGGTGACGTCCGGGTTGAAGTGCAGGATCGACTCCTTCACCGTCATGCGGGCGAAGGGCTTGCCGAAGTCGTAGAGCTCGCCCTGATAGCTGATTAGGGTCTTGCCCAGCACCTTTTCGGCGGTATCGCGCAGCATGGCTTCGGTGAGATCCATCAGATCCCGGTAGTCGGCATAGGCCTCGTAGAACTCGAGCATGGTGAATTCGGGATTATGGCGGGTGGAGAGGCCCTCGTTGCGGAAGTTGCGGTTGATCTCGAAGACCTTCTCGAAACCGCCCACCACCAGACGCTTGAGATATAGCTCGGGCGCGATGCGCAGGTAGAGCTCCATGTCCAGGGCATTGTGATAGGTGATGAAGGGCCGGGCCGTGGCGCCGCCGGGGATCACCTGCATCATCGGCGTCTCCACCTCGAGAAAACCCCGGTCGATGAGGAAGCGGCGCAGGTGATCGATGATCCGGGTGCGGATGCGGAAGGTCTCGCGGGAGACCTCGTTCATGATGAGATCGAGATAGCGCTGGCGGTAGCGCGCCTCGGTGTCGGTGAGGCCCTTGAACTTCTCTGGCAGGGGACGCAGCGACTTGGTGAGCAGGCGCAGGTTGTCCACCCGCACCGACAGCTCGCCCTTCTTGGTCTTGGTGAGCACACCTTCGGCGCCGAGGATGTCGCCGATGTCCCAACTCTTGAAGGCCTGGTATTGTCCCTCGGGCAGCGTGTCGCGCTCGATCCAGAGCTGGATGCGGCCCGACATGTCCTGCAGGGTGGCGAAGCTGAGCTTGCCCATCACCCGCTTGAGCATCATGCGGCCGGCCACGGCCACCCGCCGGGGTTCGGCTTCCAGCTCTTCCAGGCTCTTGTCGCCATATTCGGCATGCAGCTCGCCGGCCATCACGTCGCGGCGGAAGTCGTTGGGAAAGGCGACGCCCTGCTCCCGCAGGGCCTGGAGCTTGGCCCGGCGCTGGGCGATGAGCGCGTTTTCGTCCTGCTTGTCGGTCATTTCGATTCTCTTGATGGTGTCGTTTTTCAACGCAAAGACGCGAAGGCGCAGAGGACGCAAAGATTTATTGTTTATGAGCCATTGTGGTTGTCGTGATGTACGAACTGTATCTGGCAATACACAAACTTTGCGTTCTTTGCGTCTTTGCGCCTTTGCGTTGGATGTTCCAAATGCTCACAACCCCTGCTTCAGGGCCGCTTCGATGAAGGCGTCGATGTCGCCGTCGAGGACCGCCTGGGTGTTGCTGGTCTCGACGCCGGTGCGCAGATCCTTGACCCGGGACTGGTCCAGCACGTAGGAGCGTATCTGGTTGCCCCAGCCGATGTCGGCCTTGGCGTCTTCCTGGGCCTGTTTCTCCGCCAGCTGCTTCTGCAGCTCCATTTCATAGAGCTTGGCGCGAAGCTGCTTCATGGCGTGGTCCTTGTTCTGGTGCTGGGAGCGTTCGCTCTGGCACTGGACCACGATCCCGGTGGGAAGGTGGGTGATGCGCACCGCCGAATCGGTGCGGTTCACGTGCTGGCCGCCGGCACCGGAGGCGCGGTAGGTGTCGATGCGCAGATCCGCCGGGTTGATTTCCACTTCGATGCTCTCGTCCACCTCGGGATAGACGAATACCGAGGCGAAGGAGGTGTGGCGGCGGTTGCCCGAGTCGAAGGGCGACTTGCGCACCAGGCGGTGCACGCCGGTCTCGGTGCGCAGCCAGCCGTAGGCATAGGGGCCGGTGAACTTCACCGTGGCGCTCTTGATGCCGGCCACCTCGCCTTCCGACAGCTCGACGATTTCGGTCTTGAAGCCGTGCTTCTCGCCCCAGCGCAGGTACATGCGCAGCAGCATGTTGGCCCAGTCCTGGGCCTCGGTGCCGCCGGAGCCGGCCTGGATGTCCATGAAGGCGTTGTGGGCGTCCATCTCGCCCGAGAACATGCGCTGGAACTCGAGCTGGGAAAGCTGCTTTTCCAGCGCGTTCAGATCCGATTCGATCTCGCCAATGGTGTCCTCGTCCTGCTCCTCGACCGCCATCTCGAGCAGCTCGGCGGCCTCGCTCAGCCGCGTGCCCAGCTCGTCCAGGCCGTGGACGATTTCCTCCAGCTTGGCCCGCTCCCGGCCCAGTTCCTGGGCCCGTTCGGGGTCGTTCCAGACGTCCGGATCCTCGAGTTCGCGGACGACCTCGTCCAGACGTTCACGCTTGGCATCGTAGTCAAAGATACCCCCTCAGGGCATCCACGCGCCCTTGCATGTCCTGGATTTTCGCACGGATGGGATTGACTTCGAGCATGGATTCCTCACCACGGTAAAAGTCCGCAATTCTACACCAAAAGCCGGGGACGGTTGTGTTCAGCCATGCTGATGCATTGCTTCACGAACGCACTTCGAGGTCTGGGCGGTGGCGGCCCCCTGCCAATGAGCCGTTCCGAATTCCGGGAAATCTGCTTGTAGCGTGCACAAAGCCCGTGAGTCCGATGCAGTGACAATATCGAAAAATGTTCCGGGAATTCGGAACACCATTTGCCCTCTGCCCACAACTATCAAAGCGGTTGAATGTGCTGGATGATGAGTTGCAGCGAGCGCTGGCCGCGAAATTCGTTCACGTCCAGCCGGTAGGCGGCCTCGATGTACTGGGTCTCCGGGGGCCAGTCGCGGTCGTGGGTGTGGAAGGCGATGGCGTCCACCAGCCGTCCGGTGACCAGGGTGCGCAGGGTCAGCTTGAGATGCCGGTCGCCCACCACCCGGCGGTTGACCAGCTCGAACTTGCCGTCGAACAGCGGCTCCTCGAAGCCCTGCCCCCAGGGGCCGGCGTTGCGGATCGATTCGGCCGTGGCCAGCTCGAACTCGTCCTCCGGCAGACCGCCGTCGGTCAGCAGCACGCCGTGGAGGTCGGACTCCGCCAGATGGCGGCGCACCTCGGCATCGAAGGCGGCGGCGAAATCGGCGTAATGATCGGCCGGCAGGCTCAGCCCGGCGGCCATGGCGTGGCCGCCGAAGCGGGTGATGAGCCCCGGATGCCGGGCCGCCACCGCATCCAGGGCGTCGCGGATGTGCAGGCCCCGCACCGAGCGGGCCGAACCCTTGATCTCGCCATTGTCGCCGGTGCGGGCGAAGGCGATCACCGGCCGGTGCAGGCGATCCTTGAGCCGAGAGGCGACGATCCCCACCACACCTTCGTGCCAGTTCTCGTCGAACAGGCACAGCCCCACGGGCAGACCCTCGTCGTCGAGCTGCATGTCGCGCACCAGGGCCATGGCTTCGCGGCGCATGTCGTCCTCGATGTCGCGCCGCTCGCGGTTGAGGCGATCCAGGCGGTTGGCCAGTTCCCGGGCCGTGGCGGGATCGGGGCTGAGCAGGCATTCGATGCCCAGCGACATGTCGTCGAGCCGGCCGGCGGCATTGAGCCGCGGCGCCACGCAGAAGCCCAGATCGCTGCTCACCAGGCGCGCCGGATCCCGCCCGCCGGCCTCCAGCAGGGCGGTAATGCCGGGCCGTCCGTGGCCGGCGCGGATCCGGGCGAGGCCCTGGGCCACCAGGATCCGGTTGTTGTAGTCGAAGGGGACCACGTCGGCCACCGTGCCCAGCGCCACCAGATCCAGCAGCACCGCCAGGTTGGGCTCTTCGCGGTTCGCGGCATCGAACCAGCCCTGCTCGCGCAGCGTGGCCCGCAACGCCAGCATCACGTAGAAGATCACCCCCACCCCGGGCAGGGCCTTGCTGGGAAATTCGTCGCCGGGCTGGTTGGGATTGACGATGGCCGCCGCCGGGGGCAACGTGTCGCCGGCCAGGTGGTGATCGGTGATCAGCACGTCGAAGCCGGCCGCGTTGGCCGCTTCCACCCCCTGAAGGCTGGAGATGCCGTTGTCCACGGTGATGATCAGATCGGGCCGGCGTTCGGCGGCCACCTCGACGATGGCCGGCGTGAGGCCGTAGCCGTACCGGAAGCGGTTGGGCACCAGGTAGTCCACCTGTTCGAGCCCCAGCATGCGCAGGGCCTGGATGGCCAGCGCCGTGCTGGTGGCGCCGTCCACGTCGAAATCGCCCACCACCAGCACCCGCTGCTGCTTTTCGAGTGCCTGCACCAGCAGGGCCACGGCGGCGTCGATGCCCTTGAGCGACTGCCAGGGCAGCAGGTTGGCCAGGCCGTACTCCAGCTCCGCGGGCGAGGTCACGCGCCGCGCGGCATACAGCCGCCGCAAGACGGGATGCAGATCCCCCAGATCCGGCAGGGGGTCGGGAACCGTCCGGCGAACGAGGCGTGGCGAACCGGTCATGGGCGGCCCAGGGTCTCGATGGGGCGCGCGCGGCGCCACAAGCGCCAGCGCTGCCGGGGGCTCAGATGGAACCGGCGGCCATGTTCGTCGTGCAGCCGCATGGCAAACTTCTCTTCGTTCATTCTTCTTGTCAGAACACGCAGAATCTCGTCGTTGAAACGGGCCACTCCCGCCAGCCAGGCCAGCGGATCGCGGCGCACATCGGCCGGCCACAGCCGGGTGTCCAGCACCAGGACCTTGCCGGGCGCGGCGCTCGTCCCGAGCGCCTCGAGGGGATGGTGGGCCATGCCGAAGCCGGCCGCCACGGCGGCAAGCAACGGATCGTCCGTGAAGATCCGCTGCCAGCGGGGGGCCGGCGGCGGCACCCAGCGTCCCGCGCCCCAGAACCACACGCTGTTGATCGGCAGCAGGCCCCGGGCCTCCCGTTCGCGGTTGACGGGGTGATCGTGCAGGCACATCTGGATGCCGTTGAGCCGCTGGCGCCACGGCCCGGCCGCGGGCAGATGGGCGGCGATGTCCTCGCCGGCCACTTCGGGCAGCGGCGAGCCCGCCGCCGGGATCTCGCCCTCGCCATGCAGATACCAGCGCCCGGGATGGGGCGCGGCGATGTGCCAGCCCTCCGCGGCCAGGTAATCCCGGATCGCCGCCACCAGCGCCGCGGCCTCGTCGGCCGATAGCCGGGGGCGGGCATCGACCAGGCGCAGGCAGTCCCGATCCGGCAGCAGGCACACCGGATCGGCCCGCAGCCACACGCCGCTCTCCCCGCCCAGGCCATCCTGGCGGGCGGACAGCGTCGCCAGCGGCAGCGGCCCTTCGGGCCAGCCGAACAGGCGGGCCAGCATGCCGCCGACACTGTCCGGCGCGGCGCGGAACACGTCGGCGCGGGCCAGGGCCGTCTCCAGATCGCCGAGATCGGGCCGCTCGGCCGCCGGCAGGGCGCGCAGCGCCGGTTGCGGCGTGAACAGGCCGGGGACGAAGATCTCGAAGCGGGCGGCGGCCTCAGGCACGATGCAGCCGAATCGCGACCGGCGGGAACATCAGGCCATGTTGTCGAGAATGGCCTTCTTCACCTGGTCGAGCGTGGCGTCGATGGTCAGCATGGGGCCGTCGCTGCTCTGGCGGATCGCGGTGTCCGGATCCTTGAGACCGTGGCCGGTCAGGGTGCAGACGATGCGGCTCCCCTCGGGGATCCGGCCTGCCTTGATGTCCTTGATGGCGCCGGCCAGCGAGGTGGCCGAGGCCGGCTCGCAGAACACGCCTTCCTTCTCAGCCAGCAGTTTCTGCGCGGCGAGGATTTCCTCGTCGGTGCACTCGTCGAACCAACCGTCCGATTCTTCCTTCACCTTCCAGGCCTTGTCCCAGCTCTGGGGGTGGCCGATGCGGATGGCGGTGGCCACGGTCTCGGGGTTGTCCACCATCCGGCCGCGCATGAAGGGCGCGGAACCGGCGGCCTGGTAACCGACCATGCGCGGCTTGCTGTTGACGATGCCGTGGTCGTGGTATTCGGTATAGCCCATCCAGTGGGCGGTGATGTTGCCGGCATTGCCCACGGGAATGCAGTGGAAATCGGGCGCCGTGCCCAGCTCCTCGAGGATCTCGAAAGCGGCGGTCTTCTGGCCCTGCAGGCGATAGGGGTTGATGGAGTTGACGATGGTCACCGGCGCTTCCTCGCCCACCTCCTTGACCAGCTGCATGCCGGCATCGAAGTTGTCGCGGATCTGGATCACCACCGCGCCGTGCATCATGGCCTGGGCCAGCTTGCCGAGGGCGATCTTGCCGTCGGGGATCAGCACGAAGGCGCGGATCCCGGCGCGCGCCGCATAGGCCGCGGCGGCGGCCGAGGTATTGCCGGTGGAGGCGCAGATGATGGCCCGGCTGCCCTCTTCCACCGCCTTGGTCACGGCCATGGTCATGCCCCGATCCTTGAAGGAGCCGGTGGGATTGAGGCCCTCGTACTTGACGTAGATGTCCACCTCCGCGCCGATCTCGCGGGGAATGTTGTTGAGCCGGATCAGGGGCGTGTTGCCCTCGCCCAGGCTGATGATCCGGGTATCGTCGTGCACCGGCAGGCGATCGCGGTACTTGTCGATGAGGCCGGTGTAGCGGTTGCGAAATGGCATGTCGTTGGCTCCCGAAATGATGAAGTTCTTTCAACGCAAAGGCGCGAAGGGTGCAAAGGTGTTGGTGTTCATGGGCCGGATGCGAATCCGGTTCCTGGTGATTTGAAGTCGATACTGAATGTACAGAATCTGTCGCGGCGAGGGCGCCGCTCCTACGGGTTTGTCCTGTGCCTTTGCGTTGAAACCGTTTGTTCAGTCCCGTCCCAGGCTTTCCACGCGGATGCGCACCACCTTGTCGTGGATGGTGGGCAAGCCTTCGATGGCGTCGATGGCGGCGTTCATGCTGGCTTCGCGCACCCGGTGGGTGAGGAGGATGATGTCCACCTTGTCGGTGCCGGGGCGCGGTTCCTTCTGGATGATGGCTTCGATGCTGATCCCGGCATCGCCGAGGATGCGGGTCACTTCGGCCAGCACGCCGGGGCGATCCTCGGCCAGCATGCGCAGGTAGTAGGCGGTCTCCACCCGGGCCATGGGCAGGATGGGCAGATCCGAGAGGGCGTTGGCCTGGAAGGCCAGATGCGGCACGCGGTTCTCCGGATCGGAGGTCAGCACCCGCACCACGTCCACCAGATCGGCCACCACCGCCGAGGCGGTGGGCTCGGCGCCGGCGCCGGCGCCGTAATAGAGGGTGGGCCCCACGGCGTCGCCCATCACCAGCACGGCGTTCATCACCCCGTCCACGTTAGCGATCAGTCGCCGTTCGGGGATCAGGGTGGGATGCACCCGCAGTTCCACCCCTTCGTCCGTGCGCCGGGTCAGCCCCAGATGCTTGATGCGGTAGCCCAGCTCCTCGGCGTAGGCCACGTCTTCGCGGGTGATGGTGCTGATCCCCTCGGTGTAGGTGGCCTCGAACTGCAGGGGAATGCCGAAGGCGATGGAGGCGAGGATGGTGAGCTTGTGGGCCGCGTCGATGCCTTCCACGTCGAAGGTGGGATCGGCCTCGGCGTAGCCCAGTTCCTGGGCCTCCTTGAGCACGTCGGCGAAGTCACGCCCCTTGTCGCGCATTTCGGTGAGAATGAAGTTGCCGGTACCGTTGATGATCCCGGCCAGCCATTCGATGCGGTTGCCGGCCAGGCCCTCGCGGATGGCCTTGATGATGGGAATGCCGCCGGCCACCGCCGCCTCGAAGGCGACCATCACCCCCTTTTCCTGGGCGGCGGCGAAGATTTCGTTGCCGTGCTTGGCGATCAGCGCCTTGTTGGCGGTGACCACGTGCTTGCCCTGCGCGATGGCCTGCATGACCAGCTCCCGGGCCAGGCCGTCGCCGCCGATCAGTTCCACCACGATGTCGATGTCGGGGTGGTTGACCACCGCGAAGGGATCGGTGGTCAGATCGATGCCGGTGGTCTCGCAGATCCGGGGCTTGTCCAGATCGCGCGCGGCGGCCTGCACGATGCGGATGCCGCGTCCGGCGCGGCGGGTGATCTCCTCCGCATTGCGCGCCAGCACGGTGACCGTGCCGCAGCCCACCGTGCCCAGTCCCAGCAAACCGACCTTTACCGCTTCCACGTGTTCTTCCTCTTTGCCTTATTGCGCGTTTGAATGGGGTTGCCCGGTGCGGCGGAACATGTCGCGGATGCCGCGGATCGCCTGCCGGGTGCGATGTTCGTTCTCGATGAGGCCGAAGCGCACGTGATCGTCGCCGTATTCGCCGAAGCCGATACCGGGCGAGACGGCCACCTTGGCCTCCCTGAGCAGCAGCTTGGAGAACTCCAGCGAACCCATGTCGCGGTAGGCTTCGGGGATCCTGGCCCAGACGAACATGGTGGCCTTCGGCTTCTCCACCTGCCAGCCCACCGACTCGAGGCCGTCGCAGAGCACGTCGCGCCGCTTGCGGTACATCTCGGCGATCTCCCGCACGCAGTCCTGCGGGCCTTCCAGGGCGGTGATGGCCGCCACCTGGATGGGCGTGAACATGCCGTAGTCGAGATAGGACTTCATGCGCGCCAGGGCCGCAACCAGCTTGGCGTTGCCCGACATGAAGCCGACCCGCCAGCCGGGCATATTGTAGCTCTTGGACAGGGAGTAGAACTCCACCGCCAGATCCTTGGCGTCCGGCACCTGGAGGATGGAGGGGGCCTGGTAGCCGTCGAAGACGATGTCGGCATAGGCCAGGTCGTGCACCACCCAGATCCGGTGCTCGCGGGCGATGGCCACCACCCGCTCGAAGAAGGCCAGATCCACACACTGGGTGGTGGGATTGCCGGGGAAGTTGAGCACCAGCATCTTGGGCCGCGGCCAGGAATCCTTGATGGCCTTTTCCAGTTCCTCGAAGAAGTCCATGCCCGGCACCAGGGGCACGTGGCGGATGTCGGCGCCGGCAATGATGAAGCCGTAGGGGTGGATCGGATAGGCCGGATTGGGCACCAGCACGGCATCGCCGGGGCCCACGGTGGCCAGGGCCAGGTGGGCGAGGCCTTCCTTGGAGCCGATGGTGACGATGGTCTCGGTTTCGGGGTCGAGCTGCACGTCGTAGCGGCTCTGGTACCAGTTGGCGATGGCCCGGCGCAGGCGCGGGATGCCCCGGGACAGGGAGTAGCGATGGGTATCGGGCCGCTGGGCCACTTCCACCAGCTTGTCGACGATGTGCCGCGGGGTGGGCTGGTCGGGGTTGCCCATGCCGAAGTCGATGATGTCTTCGCCACGGGCACGGGCGGCCGCCTTCAGCTCGTTGACGATATTGAAGACGTACGGCGGCAGACGCTTGATTCTGGGAAAATCGTCGTTCAAGAGGAACCCGGCTGAAAATCAATGACTTGAGCGCATGACGGCCCGGATCGGACAGATGGCGGGCCGCCTCCACAAAAGCTGGTAACATTACCGGCTGACGGGCGGCAGGTCAATTGTTGCCAAAGTCGCCAATCCGAATTTCCAAAAGACTTCTGGCTACGGGTTCAGCATCTGGTTCGCCCTTGGAGTCGGGGAGACGTTTCGTGACACGCCGTGAATACATCCCTGTAGGCTCGACGGCCGCGTCCCTGCGGCCGACGGTCACGAAACGTCTCCCCGACTCCAAGGGCTCTGTGCGTGTAGCAAGCAGAAAACAAGGAATTCGGGACGGCCATTTTTACCTGACGGTTGGGAGTCCCCGATGAAATTCGTCCTCGACAATTCAGCGGAAATCCGCGTCCAGGGTTACGAGGCGGGCGCCATCCGCCTGGCCCTGCCCCGTCAGTTGGCCGGCGATCTGCCCTACGATGCCGAAACGGGCCTGGCGACCGCCGCCACCAGTTGCCTGCTGGGGCGCCATTTCGTGGATCCGCACTGGCCGCCGGGCGAGTTTGCCGCTCTCGAGGCCGAACACCTCGCTGCCCTGCTGGCCCACGAACCGGAGGTGGTGCTGGTCGGCACCGGCACCCGCCTGCGCTTTCCGGCGCCCGAGGTGCTGCGCCCCCTGCAGGCCGCCGGCATCGGCTTCGAGGTGATGGACACCCCCGCGGCCTGCCGCACCTTCAACATCCTGGCCGGCGAGGACCGCCTGGTGATCGCCGCCCTGTTGCCGCCGGACGGCTGATCGCCGGCGAATCGGATGCCGGGAGGGTGAACCGGAACACGGCCCCCTCCCCCGGCGCCGATTCGGCCCAGATCCGGCCGCCGTGGCGCTCGATGACGCGCTGCACCGTGGCCAGGCCGATCCCCGTGCCGGGAAACTCGTGCTCGCCGTGGAGGCGCTGGAAGGGCATGAACAGTTTCTCCGCATAGCGCATGTCGAAACCCACGCCGTTGTCCTGCACGAAGAATACCTGCGCCTCGCCCAGCGTCTCGCCGCCGAAGACGATCGTCGCGGCCGGCTCGCGGCACGTGTACTTCCAGGCATTCTCGAGCAGATTGCGCAGGGCCACGCCGATGAGGTCGGGATCGGCCTCGGCCACGAGCCCGGGCTGAATGCGGATCTCGACCTGGCGTTCCGGGGCCTGGCGGGCCAGTTCCGCCAGGATCACCTCGGCCCGTTGCGACAGATCCACCGGCTTGCGCGCCAGCGTGGCGCGGGTGGAGCGGGACAGCTTGAGCAGATCGTCGATGATCGTCTCCATCTGGCCGGCGCCCCGGCGGATCCGTTGCAGGAAGTCCTGGTGTTCCGGCGCGAGCTGTGCCAGGGCTTCCTCGATGACGATGTCACTGTAGTGAAACATGGCGCGCAGGGGGGCGCGCAGATCGTGGGAGACCGAGTAGATGAAAGCCTCCATCTCGCGGTTGGCCCGTTCCAGTTTCTGCATGTGCACCTCGTTCTCGCGGCACAGCTCCCGCACCCGGCCGAAATTGCGCAACACCGGCGTGAACATGGTCGTCAGCGGGGCCTCGCTGGTCACCGGACGGGTGGCCAGCAGGAGGAAGGCGCTGCGTGGGTCGATCGGCAGCTTGAGGGCCATCCGCCAGCCGCCCGCCGCACCGAAACCGGCAGCCAGCAGCGCCGAATCGCTGTACAGCTCGGCGGCGCCCTGCACCAGGGCTTGCGGCAGTTCCAGGAACCGCCCGCGCTGGTCCGCCAGCCGCGGATCGCCGATCACCGTGTCCAGGCGGGCCCGGACCCGGTCGCTGTCCCCGAGCACGTCGATGTCGCGCAGGTAGAGGCCGCAGGGAAACCCGGTGTGGAACAAAAGCCGTTGGAGGAAGCGTTCGGTGAGGGGACGGGCACGCACCTCGCCGCTGAGGATCATGGCCAGTTCGTAGAGGATGCCCAGAATCAGTTCCTGGTTCATGGCCCCTTCCAGTCGGCGCAGACCAGGGTGGCATTGTGGAACAGCGGATAGCCGTCCCGCGTGGAACTGCCGATCTCGCCCAGCGACAGGGCACCGGCCAGGGGCACCGCGCTTTGCGCGGCCAGGTGCGCAAGTTCCTGCCGCGCCCTGGCGGGATCGTGCAGGCGCCGGCCGGCGCAATAGAAGGTGAGGCGGAAATCCCGGCCTGCGCCCCCGAGTTCGCCGATCAGGTGGTTCACGGTCGCCTCGGAAGAGACGGCCTCGGCCGACAGCAGGGTGAGAATGGCGTTTTCGGGCACCTCGCCGATGCACACCAGTGCCCCTGCCTCGTCGATGGCCACCGGAATGCGTACCAGCACCTCGCCGCTGGCCCGGATGATGCCGAAGGGGAAATGCACGCCGTATTCGTAGAAGTTTTCCGGGGTGATGGTGACGCCATAACGCTTGCGGGCCAGGCCGCGGTAGACCTCGAGGGCCGGATGCCAGTCGATGGTGATGATCCGGTTGCCCTCGGTGGCGGTGGCCGTGATGAGCTGCCGCGGAGGCTGATAGCCATGCTGCAGCACGCCGCCCGGCAGGGTCGGCAGGGCCAAGACCAGGACGGCATCGGTCACCACCCGCTCGGCATCGAACAGGCAGGGCATGGGCTGAAAGGTTTCACTGCCGGCATTGGCGCCCAGGTAGTGCACGCCGCGTCCGAGACGGCGGTAGAGGGCGGCCAGCCAGCTTTCGATGTTGGGCACCAGGGCGTCGAACAGGAGCATCAGGGTGCCGCGGGGCGTGGGCCCGGAGACCGCGTCGGCCACCTTCAGCATGGCCTCGAGGGCCGGGGAGTCGGCGGGCGGGCTGGCGGTGAGACCTTCCACCAGCGCCCAGGCCGGCAGCGCCTCCAGGTGGATCAGGAGCAGCCCCTGGCGGTGCAGGCGGTCGCCGAACACCAGTTCGGGAAACAGGGCACCCACCAGGGGCAGGCCGGTTTCCCGGCAGAGCGCTTGCAGGCCGGGGATCGCGTCGCGCGCCGCCTCGGCCACGAAGGCCAGCACGGCGCCGTCGGGTTTTGCCCGGGCCCAGTCCTTCAGGATCTGACCAATCTCGGCCGACGCAAACGTATCGAAGTGGCAAATGGCTGGCATGGGCCTGTCCGGGCAATGTCGCGCGTGGCCACCGGAGCCGGCTCCCCCGCCCGCGCGATCGGGTATCTGCAATAGCAGCTTTGTCGGCCAAAAACCCGGCGGCTGAAGTGTTGCGCAGCGAAATCCGAACTACTTGAACAGGGCCTCGACCGAGAAGCCTTCCTTCTCCAGGATGTCGCGCAGCTTCTTCAGCGCCTCGATCTGGATCTGGCGCACCCGTTCGCGGGTCACGCCGATGGTGTTGCCCACTTCCTCGAGGGTGGAGACGTCGTAGCCGTGCAGGCCGAAGCGGCGTTCGACCACCTCGCGCTGCTTGTCGCTGAGCTGGTTGAGCCACTTGTCGAGGTTGGCGCGCACGTCGTCGTCCTGCAGGAGGATCACCGGATCCACGTTGTTCTCGTCGGGGATGGCGTCGAGCAGGGGGTTGTCGGCATCATGGCCCATGGGCGTGTCGACCGAGGCGATGCGCTCGTTGAGGCCGAGCATGCGCTTGACCTCGTCGATGGGCTTGTCGAGCATCTCGGCGATCTCCTCCGCCGAGGGTTCGTGATCGAGGGTCTGGGCCAGGTGACGGGCGGCCCGCAGGTAGATGTTGATCTCCTTGACCACGTGGATGGGCAGGCGGATGGTGCGGGTCTGGTTCATGATGGCCCGCTCGATGGTCTGGCGAATCCACCAGGTGGCATAGGTGGAGAAACGGAAGCCCCGTTCCGGATCGAACTTCTCCACCGCCCGGATCAGACCCAGGTTGCCCTCCTCGATGAGGTCCAGCAGTGCCAGGCCGCGATTGAGATAGCGCCGGGCGATCTTCACCACCAGCCGCAGGTTGCATTCGATCATCTTCTGGCGGGCGGCCATGTCGCCCTTCAGGGCCAGACGGGAGTAGTATTTCTCTTCCTCGGCGGTGAGCAGGGGGGAATAGCCGATTTCGTTGAGATACAGGCGGGTGGCATCGAGCTGGCCATCGGGGATAGCCCCCGGGGCATAGCGGACCGGGTCTTCCTCGACCCCCTCTTCCTCGGCGACGGGCGGCACGACCTCATCGCTCTCGTCGGCGAGCACGGGGTCGGGGGCCCCTTCCGGCAGGACATCCACCTCCGTGTCCTGGCCGTCGGCAGGCTTGCCCGAGTCTCCTGTTTCCATGACCATCGACTCTCCTCTTTACCCTTCTGGTGGCAGGTAGCGAAGCGGGTCCACCGGCTTGCCGTTGCGGCGAATTTCAAAGTGCAGTTCGACCCGATTGGTTCCCGTGGATCCCATATCGGCAATCGTCTGTCCGGCCTTGACCTCGTCGTTCTCCCGGACCCGGATACGCCGGTTGTGCGCGTAGGCACTGAACCAGATGTCGTTGTGCTTGATGATGACAAGGTTACCGTAACCGCGCAATCCATTGCCACTGTAGACCACCTTGCCGGCGGCCGCGGCGCGCACCGGCGTGCCGGCGCGAGCGGCGATGTCGATTCCCTGGCGACGGGGATCGCCCGCCTCGAAACGGCGAATGACCTTGCCGCGTACCGGCCATTGCCAATGCAGGCGCACCGGCGCCGTGCGGGCGGGCGCTTGACGCGCGGTTGTCTTGCCGGTGCCGGCACGGCTTCCTTTCGCCGCCGGGGGTTTTGTGACGCTTTTCGCACTTTTCGATGCCTGACGGATGGCCTTCACCTTCAGGCGCTGACCCGGATAGATGGTGTAGGGCGGACGGATGCCGTTGCGCGCGGCCATGGTGCGGTAATCGAGGCCGTATTGCCAGGCGATGGAATAGAGCGTTTCGCCCTTGCGCACGACATGATAATCGGGCTGGGGAACCCGGCCTTTCGCTGGCAGGGTGCGCCGTGCTGCCGGAGACGAACGGCCATGCTGGTGCGAATAACCCTCGCCATAGTCGACGAAGCGCGTGCTGCAGGCCGCCAGGGACAGGAGAACCGAAAGCAGCAGAAAGCGCCAGCGTGCCATCAAATCCCGTAGACGAGGAAGACCACCACGCCGGCCGCCACCAGGATCCAGCCCACGCGATCGATGTAACGGTGGATGACGGCCTCCATGCGTGCCCCGCCCAGCTTCATCAGCCAGGCGACCAGATAGAATCGGGCACCGCGCCCGATCAGGGAGGCCAGTACGAAAGGCAGGAAGCTCATGGTCACCACCCCCGCGGTGATGGTGAACAGCTTGTAGGGGATGGGTGAGAAACCGGCCAGGAACACCACCCAGATCCCCCAGGTGGCGAACCACTCGCGCACCGCCAGGTATTTGGGCCAGTAACCGGCCTGATGCAGGAGCGGGGCCACCTGCTCGAAGGCGAACAGGCCAATGGCGTAACCGGCCATTCCGCCCAGGACCGAAGCCAACGTGGCGACGGTGGCGAAGAACCAGGCGCAGCGCGGCCGGCGCAGGGCCATGGGGATCAGCATCACGTCGGGCGGGACGGGAAAGAAGGACGACTCGGCGAAGCTCAGCCCCCCCAGATACCAGGTGGCATGGGGATGCTCGGACCAGTGCAGCACCTTTTCCATCAGCCGGGAGAACGGTTTCATTCGGTGGCTCCCGCCCGCAGGGGCACGAAGGTCACCCAGCCCAGGAAACGCTCCTCGTAGTCGTCGCCGTGGCGGGTGAACAGGCGCAGGCGCTGCCGGCCCGGCGGCCCGCTGGGGATCACCAGGCGGCCGCCGTCGGCGAGCTGCTCGAGCAGCTCCCGGGGCACCTCCTCCGGGGCCGCGGCGACCAGGATGCCATCATAGGGCGCGTGTTCCTTCCAGCCCCAGGTGCCGTCGGCATGCTTGTAATGGACGTTGCGCAGGCCGAGCCGGCGCAAACGCTCCCGGGCCTGATCCTGAAGCCCGGCGATGCGCTCCACCGTGTACACCTGGGGCACCAGTTGCGCCAGGATCGCCGTCTGGTAGCCCGAGCCGGTACCCACTTCCAGCACCTTTTGCGGCACGCCGTCCTCGAGCAGGGCCTCGGTCATGCGGGCCACGATGTAGGGTTGGGAGATGGTCTGGCCGAAGCCGATGGGCAGGGCGGTATCCTCGTAGGCGCGGCTGGCCAGGGCCTCGTCGACGAAAATGTGGCGCGGGGTGGTGGCGATGACCTCCAGCACCCGCTCGTCACGGATCCCGGCCTCGCGCAGGCGCCGGACCAGCCGGTCGCGGGTGCGCTGGGAGGTCATGCCGATCCCCTGCAGATCCTGCGAGGAATTCATGCCAGGCCCTCCAGCCAGTCGCCCAGGGGCGGAATGCTCTCGTGGCGGGTGAGGTCGACCTGCAGGGGGGTGACCGAGACGTAGCCGTGACGCAGGGCGTGGAAGTCGGTGCCGGGCCCGGCATCCTGCTCGGCGCCGGCCGGCCCGACCCAGTAGATGGGCCGGCCGCGGGGATCGGTCTCCCGGATCACCGGCTCCGACTTGTGGCGATGGCCGAGTCGGGTGGCCTGGATGCCCTGGATGCGATCCAGCGGCAGATCGGGCACGTTGACGTTGAGGATGGTGTCCTGCGGCAGGGGATGACGGCGCAGATTCTCCACCAGGCGCAGGACGATCTCCGTGGCCGTGTCGTAATGAGTGGCTTCGGAGCCAACCAGCGAGACGGCGATGGCCGGCAGGCCGAGGAAACGCCCTTCCATGGCCGCGGCCACGGTGCCCGAATAGAGCACGTCGTCGCCCATGTTGGCGCCGGCGTTGATGCCGGAGATCACCATGTCGGGTTCCTGGGCCAGCAGTCCGGTGATGGCCAGGTGCACGCAGTCGGTGGGCGTGCCGTCCACCCGGATCACCCCGTCGGGCATCTCCCGGGCGCGAATGGGCCAGTCGAGGGTCAGGGAATTGCTGGCGCCGCTGCGATCCCGATCCGGGGCCACCACCGTGACCTCCGCCACTTCCCGGAGCCGGGCGGCCAAGGCGCGGATGCCCGGCGCCTCGTAGCCGTCGTCGTTGCTCAAGAGTATCCGCATGCTGGGTGAATCGTTCCTGCCGGGCGTTCGTCGCCAGCAACTATACCGGAAAACCTGCCGCCGCTCATCGCCGCCGGGGCTTTGATCCCGAACGCCGGATGGGGCAACATGGGCGGCCCTCCGGCCACCGCAGCTTCCCCATGTCCGACGACAAGATCAGCGACGAGGATCGCGCCCTGTTCCGCCAGGCGGTGGCCGGCACCCGGCGCCTGGAGGCCGCGCCGCGGATCACGGCCCGCAAGCGCCGCCCCCCGCCCCGCCCGCTGCAGCGCGAGCGGGACGAGGCGCAGGTGATCGACGATCTGCTCTCCGAACCGGTGGATCCGACCGATCTCGAAACCGGCGAAGAGCTGCTGTTCGCCCGCAGCGGCCTCCAGCACAAGCTCCTGCGGCGCCTGCGCCGCGGGGAGCTGGCCATCGAGGCGGAGCTGGATCTGCACGGCCTCACCCGCCTCGAGGCCCGCCAGGCCCTGTCGGAATTCCTGCACGCCTGCCGCGCCCGGCGCTGCCGCTGCGTGCGCATCATCCACGGCAAGGGCCGCGGCTCCCACCAGAAAAGGCCCATTCTCAAACAGTACGTGGATCACTGGCTCCGCCAGGTGGACGCGGTGCTGGCCTACTGCTCCGCCATTCCGGCGCATGGCGGGACGGGGGCGATCTACGTGTTGCTCAGGCGGGGATAACCGAGGCCAATCCAAGGGTGTATTTTCAACGCAAAGGCGCAAAGACGCAGAGAACGCAAAGCACCGTAGGGCGGCTCAAGCGCAGCGGAGCCGCCATGGCGGGTTGACATCATTTTTGCCGGGTCCGCTGCGCTTGAGCCGGCCTACCCCCTACAGGTACCTACCCGGCAGCTGCCGAGACAAAAAGCTTTGCGCCTTTGCGTTGGATCTGCCTCACCGAACCTCGATGATTTCACGCAGCACGGTGGTGGCGTAGGCACCGGCGGGAAGGCTGAAGGTGAGGGTGAGCGTACCGGCGTCGGGATCATGGGACCATTGCAGATCGGGGACCGGCAGGCGCAGGGGGCGGCGTTCCTGTTCGAGGCCGGCCTGTTCGAGGCCGGTGCAGAAAATGGGATGGCGCTCCGGCAGGCCGGCCTCCAGGGCACGCGCCTCGCTGCGGGTGGGCAGTTCGCCGCGGCCCCAGAGCGGACCGCTGGGATGGATATCGAAGGCGTCGAGGCGTTGGCGGATCGCGGCATCGGTTTCCTCGACGAGGAAGTGGCTGCGGCTGCCGGCGAGCATCATCACCTCGCCGGCCAGCGGCCGGTTCCAGTTCCCGGCGGTGATCCGAATGGCAAGAATTTCATTGAACAGCCAGGCGCGGGCAGCGGAGAGATACAGCCCACGCTGGTGCCGGTCGCGGACACGCCGACCGCGGAACATGGCCTCGGCCGCCTGCAGGTTGCCGCCGTCGCGGCCGAAGCGCTGTGCGCCGAAGTAGTTGGGCACGCCGCGGTGGCGCACCGCCTCCAGCCGGGCCCCAAGGATGTCGGGGTCGGCCGCCACTTCCCGCACCACGATCCGGAACCGGTTGCCCGCCAGCGCCCCGCGGCGCAGCTTGCGCCGGTGGCGCTCGGCGCGCAGCACTGTCACGCCCTCAATCGCCAGCGCCGACCAGTCGGGCGCGTCGCGCCCGGCCAGATCCACGCTGAACCACTGGCGGGTGAGCGCCCGGCGGTCCTTGAGCCCCGCATAGCCCACGTCGCGGCGCTTCACGCCGGCGAAACGGGCCAGTTGCCCCGCCAGCCAGTCGGTATTGGCGTTGCGCTTTTGTACCCACAGCAGCACGTGCTGACCCTCGCCGTCGGGCGCGAAGCCGGCCACTTCCTCCACCTCGAAATCCTCCGGCGCGGCGCGCAGGAGGCCGGTGCCGGCGGGACCGCCGTGGGCATGCGGGAGGCTGTCGAGACGGGAGATGTCGTCAGGCATCATCGAGCAGAACCACGGCCAGCACGGCGATCCCTTCCTTGCGGCCGGTGAAGCCCATGTGCTCGGTGGTGGTGGCCTTGAGGCCCACGCGGTCGGGTGTGGTCTGCAGATCCGCGGCGAGGATGGCCTGCATCTGCGGCAGATGGGCGGCCAGTTTGGGCGCCTGGGCGATGATGGTGATGTCGGCGTTGACCAGGCGGAAGCCCCGCTCGCCCACCAGGGAAACCACGTGGCGCAGCAGGATGCGGCTGTCGATGCCGGCATACTCCTCGCTGCTGTCAGGGAAGTGCTGGCCGATGTCGCCCAGGGCCAGGGCCCCGAGCAGGGCGTCGCACAGGGCATGGATCACCACGTCGCCGTCCGAATGGGCTTCCATGCCGTGGGTATGGGGAACGGTGACGCCGCCGAGCACCAGGCGTCCGCCCTCGCGGAAGCGGTGCGCATCGAAGCCCTGGCCGATCCGGATCATGCGCCGGCCTGCCGCTGCAGAAAGAACTCGGCCAGGGCCAGATCCTCGGGCCGGGTGATCTTGATGTTGTCGCCGTGGCCTTCCACCAGGCGGGGCCGGTAGCCGGCCCGCTCCATCGCCGCCGACTCGTCGGTGACCAGGTCCTCGGCCTCGATGGCCTCCTCCAGCGCATGGCGCAACAGGCCGAGGCGGAACATCTGCGGCGTGAGGGCATGCCACAGGCCTTCCCGTGGCTCGGTGGTCACCACCCGGCCGTCGGCCTCGGCCCGTTTCATGGTGTCGCGTACCGGCATGGCCAGCAGCCCGCCCACCGCGTCGGCCTCGAGGGTGGCGAGGAGCTTCTCCAGATCGTCATGGCGCACGCAGGGGCGCGCGGCGTCGTGGACCAGCACCCAGTCCTCGTCGGCCGCGTGCAGGCCCAGATCGGTCAGGGCATTGAGCACCGAATGGCAGCGCTCGACGCCGCCGGCGCAGGTCCACAGGGGCACGTGCAGGGACAGATCGAGCGCAGGCCAGTATTCGTCGGTCTCGGAAATGGCCACCATCACGCCCTTCACGCCCGGCAAGGCCGCCAGGCGTTCGATGGCATGCACGAGAATGGGCTTGCCCTGCAACGCCAGATACTGCTTGGGCACGTCGGCCCCCATGCGCCTGCCGACGCCGGCGGCGGGGATGACGATCCACAGGTCGGTCATGGATACGGATTCCGGACAGGGGTTTTCAACGCAAAGGCGCGAAGGCGCAGAGAACGCAAAGGCTTTTCTTTGATGAATGTGACTGGGATACCGCGAAGAAGGCCGGACGCGAACCCGCGGACCCAGGGTCCAAAGAACATCTGTTGGTGGCGGTTAACCCAAATGCCCTTTGCGCCTTTGCGTCTTTGCGTTGAAATCATCATTCCGACGTTGTGTCCTCGCCCTCAATCACCTGGATGTAGGTCTCGCCCTCCTTCACCATGCCCAGTTCGCTGCGGGCGCGTTCCTCGATGGCTTCGGTGCCGGTCTTGAGATCCCGCACTTCGGCCTCGAGGGCGCGGTTGCGGGCCTCGAGGGTAGCGTTCTCCGCCTGCTGGGCCTCGATGGCCTTTTGCAGGCGCCAGACGGTCGCCAGGCTGCCCTCCCCCACCCACAGATCGTACTGCAGGAGCACCAGCAGGATCAGCAGGGTGGCGACCAGCCAGCGCATCTCAGCCGCGCTGGCCGAAGGCGTCCCGACCGGGATAGGCCGCCTTGTCGCCCAGCCGCTCGGCGATGCGCAGCAGCTGGTTGTACTTGGCCACCCGATCGGAGCGGGACATGGAGCCGGTCTTGATCTGCCCGGTACAGGTGGCCACGGCCAGATCGGCGATAGTGGTGTCCTCGGTCTCGCCGGAGCGGTGGGAGATGACGGCGGTGTAACCGGCCTGCTTGGCCATCGCGATGGCCGCCAGGGTTTCGCTGAGGGTGCCGATCTGGTTCACCTTGATCAGGATCGAGTTGGCGATCCCCTTGTCGATGCCCTGCTGGAAGATTTCCGTATTGGTGACGAACAGATCGTCGCCCACCAGCTGCACCTTGTCGCCCAGACGCTGGGTGAGCAAGGCCCAGCCGTCCCAGTCGTTCTCGTCCATGCCGTCCTCGATGCTGATGATGGGGTACTTGTCCACCCAGCCTTCCAGCAGATCGACAAACTCGGCGGCCGAGAGCGACTTGTTCTCGGAAGCCAGCACGTACTGGCCGTCCTGGTAGAACTCGCTGCTGGCGGCGTCGATGCCGATGGCGATGTCCTCGCCTGCGGTATAGCCGGCCTTGTCGATGGCTTCGAGGATGATTTCGATGGCCTCCTCGTTGGAGGACAGATCCGGCGCGAAACCGCCCTCATCGCCCACGGCGGTGTTCATGCCCCGGTCGTGCAGCACCTTCTTCAGGGTGTGGAACACCTCGGCGCCATAGCGGATGGCCTCGGCCATGCTCGGCGCGCCCACCGGGATGATCATGAACTCCTGCAGATCCACGCTGTTGTCGGCATGGGCGCCGCCGTTGATGATGTTCATCATGGGCACCGGCATGCGGAAATCCTCGCCGGTGTGCAGGTATTCGTAGAGGGCCTTGCCGTCGTCGGCGGCCGCGGCGCGGGCGCAGGCCATGGACACGGCGAGAATGGCATTGGCGCCGAGGCGCGCCTTGTTGGGCGTGCCGTCCAGATCGATCAGGGTCTGATCGAGGCCGGCCTGATCGGCGGCATCGCGGCCCAGCAGGGCTTCGCGGATCTCGCCGTTGACGTTGCTCACGGCCTTGAGCACCCCCTTGCCGCCATAGCGTTCCGGATCGCCGTCGCGCAGCTCGATGGCCTCCCGCTCGCCGGTGGAAGCCCCCGAGGGCACCGCCGCCCGGCCCATGACTCCCGATTCGAGGATCACGTCTGCCTCCACGGTGGGATTGCCCCGGGAGTCGATGATCTCGCGGGCAACGATGTCTTTGATCATGCTGCTGGTGTTGGACATGAATGCTCCTGGTTCACAATCGAAGGTTTTGGGTTCTTGTTGAATCTTTCGGGTAGGAGCGGCGCCCTCGCCGCGACTATGCGGTAGCTGGGGACGGGTAGCGGGTAGCTGGGAAAAGCATCGACGAATTTCCCAGCTACCCGGCCCCAGCTACCCGCTACCCATTTGGTCGCGGCGGGGCGCCGCTCCTACACGATGTTCCGGTTCGTTACAGCGTCTCCTCGATGAAGCTGCGGGCCTTGACGGTTTGGTCGAGGACCTTGAGGGTCTCGAGCAGCTCGCCCATGCGCGGCAGGGGCCAGGCGTTGGGACCGTCGGAGAGGGCCTGGTCGGGATCGGGATGGGTCTCCATGAACACGCCGGCCACGCCGGCGGCGACGGCGGCACGGGCCAGGACCGGGACGAACTCGCGCTGCCCGCCGGACGAGGTGCCCTGCCCGCCCGGCTGCTGCACCGAATGGGTGGCGTCGAACACTACCGGGCAGTCGGTCTCGCGCATGATGGCCAGGCCGCGCATGTCGGAGATCAGGGTGTTGTAGCCGAAGGAGACGCCCCGCTCGCAGACCATGATCTGCTCGTTGCCCACCTCGCGGGCCTTGGCCACCACGTTGGCCATGTCCCAGGGGGCGAGGAACTGGCCCTTCTTGATGTTGACCGGTCGGCCCTGGCGACAGACGTTCTGGATGAAGTTGGTCTGGCGCACCAGGAAGGCCGGGGTCTGCAGCACGTCCACCACGCTGGCCACTTCCTCGAGCGGAGTGTCTTCGTGCACGTCGGTAAGCACCGGCACGCCGATTTCGTCCTTCACCTTCTGCAGGATGCGCAGGCCTTCGGCCAGGCCCGGGCCGCGGTAACTGCGGCTGGAGGTGCGGTTGGCCTTGTCGAAGGACGACTTGTAGATGAAGGGGATCCCCAGGGCGTCCGTGATCGCCTTGAGCTCGCCGGCAGTATCCAGGGCGAGCTGTTCGCTTTCGATCACGCAGGGGCCGGCGATCAGGAACAGGGGCCGGTGTATGCCGACCTCGAAACCGCAGAGTTTCATTCGTTGGCCGCCTGCTGGACGTGCTGCTCGCCGTGGGCCCGGGCCGCCTGCACGAAGCCGCTGAACAGGGGATGGCCGTCCCGTGGCGTGGAGGTGAATTCGGGATGGAACTGGCAGGCGATGAACCAGGGGTGATCCCCCAGCTCGATCACCTCCACCAGACTGTCGTCCAGCGAGGTGCCGACGATCCGCAGGCCGGCGCGCTCCAGCGGCTCGCGATAGTTGTTGTTGAACTCGTAGCGATGACGGTGGCGCTCCACGATCACGTCCTTGCCGTAGATTTCATGCACTTTCGAGCCCGGCTTGAGCTTGCAGGGCTGGCCACCCAGGCGCATGGTCCCGCCCAGGTCGGAATTCTCGTCGCGCTGTTCGACGCGCCCGTCGTGGGTGATCCATTCGGTGATGAGCGCGATCACCGGATGGCGGGTGTCCTTGTCGAACTCGCTGCTATGGGCGTCCTCGAGGCCAGCCACGTGGCGGGCGTATTCGATCACCGCCACCTGCATGCCCAGACAGATGCCCAGGTAGGGCACCTTGTGTTCGCGGGCGTACTGCGCCGCGGCGATCTTGCCTTCCACGCCCCGCTCGCCGAAGCCGCCGGGCACCAGGATGGCATCCACCTTCTCGAGACAGCCCGTGCCTTCGCGCTCGATGTCTTCCGAATCCACGTAACGGATGTTGACCTTCGTCTGCGTGTGGATCCCGGCGTGGATCAGCGCCTCGGAGAGGGACTTGTAGGCCTCGGTGAGATCCATGTACTTGCCCACCATGGCGATGGTGGTCTGGCCGGTGGGATGCTCGAGCTTGTCGATCACCGCCTGCCACTCGGAGAGATCGGGCGGCGGGGCGCTCAGGCGCAACTTGTCCACGGCGATCTCGTCCAGCCCCTGCGCGGAGAGCAGCATGGGGATCTTGTAGATGCTGTCCACGTCGAGGGCAGCGATCACCGCCCGCTCCTCCACGTTGGTAAACAGGGCGATCTTGCGCTTCTCGTCCTCGGGGATGGGCCGGTCGGCCCTGCAGATCAGGATGTCGGGCTGGATGCCGATGGAGCGCAGCTCCTTCACCGAGTGCTGGGTGGGCTTGGTCTTGAGCTCGCCAGCCGTGGGAATGTAGGGCAGCAGGGTGAGATGGATGAACAGGGCGTTGTTGCGCCCCTCCTCCACGCCCATCTGGCGGATGGCCTCGAGAAACGGCAGCGATTCGATGTCGCCCACCGTGCCACCGATCTCCACCATGGCCACGTCGTGCCCCTCGGCCCCGGCCCGGATGCGGCGCTTGATCTCGTCGGTGATGTGGGGGATCACCTGCACCGTGGCGCCCAGGTAGTCGCCCCGGCGCTCCTTGCTGATCACGTGAGAATAGACCCGGCCGGTGGTGAAGTTGTTCTTCTGGGTCATGGTGGTGCGCACGAAGCGCTCGTAATGGCCCAGGTCGAGATCCGTCTCGGCGCCGTCCTCGGTCACGAAGACCTCGCCATGCTGGAAGGGGCTCATGGTGCCCGGATCCACGTTGATGTAGGGATCGAGCTTGAGCAGGGTGACCTTGAGCCCCCGGGCTTCGAGGATCGCGGCCAGCGAGGCGGAGGCGATGCCCTTGCCCAACGAGGAGACGACACCGCCGGTGATGAAGACGTATTTGGTCATGAAAGGCCCAGCCGGTTGCGGGAAAGAGGGACGCCGGGGGTGGTGCGGAAACCGGCGCCGTCGCCGGGGGGATATTGTCGTCGTTTTCGGACGGGGTTTCAATCGCGTTCGCCACCGCGCACGTCGATCACCAGCCCGGTTTCCCCCGCCCCGGCGGCGAAGGGCGCACAGACACAGTAACCGGGCACGGCAGCGATGGCCTCGCCCACATACAGCAGCGGCAGGCGCGCCCGCTCCCAGGGAGGCACACGCCATTCCTGGAGCAGTTTCTTCAGGGCATGATGGTATTCACCCCGTCCCGCCGGGCGCAGGCGCTCGCCGCCCCGGCGGAATTCGATGCGGATATCCTCCCGTCCGCGCAGATCGGCGCGCAGACCCTCGCCCGTGATCTCGCGCACCGCCAGACAGCGGCCATCACCGAGCCGCAGGGGCTGACGCAAATCCCAGGGCTGCGCGGACGGCCTGGCCGGCAGCGTCTCCGGCAACAGCCAGAGCCTGCCGTCATGACGCCGGATCCGGGCGCCGGGCCAGCGGACCTCGGGCATGGCGTCAGGGGCGGCGGTCAGCACCTCTTCCAGGATCCGTTGCAGGTGCCGGGCATCGGGCAGCGGCCGGGCGTTGATCCGGCCGATCCAGTAGCGCAACAGGCGCCGCTGCCTGGCCGCCGGCAGAGCCCGGAGTGCAGCCACGGCGATCCGATCGGGCGACGTTTCGGCCTGGCTTGCCCAGTCGGCCGCCGCCTGCATGGCCAGATCATCGGCGGCCTCCCGCTGCAGGCGGGCGCCCCGCGCCAGCGCGGCATCGGCCGCCGGCCAGCGCGAACGCAGGCGCGGCAGAATCTCGTGGCGCAGGAAGTTGCGATCGGGATCGGTGCCGGCATTGGCCGGATCCTCGATCCACTCGAGCCCTTCCCGTCGAGCCCAGGCCTGCAGTTCGGCGCGGGTGAAGTCCAGCAGGGGCCGGTACAGCCGGCCCGCCCCCAGCGGCCGGGAAACGGGCATGCCGGCCAGCCCCTCGGGGCCGGCGCCGCGCAGCAGGCGCAGCAGCACCGTCTCGGCCTGATCGTCACGGTGATGGGCCAGGAACAGATGGTCACCCGCTCGCAGGACGCCGGCAAAGGCGGCGTAGCGCGCCTCGCGGGCGCGCGCTTCCGGGCTCTCACCCGGGGCGGGCGCGGCATCCACTTCGATGACCCGGCAAGGGACCCCGCACGCCGCGGCGAAGCGCTGGCAATGGGCCGCCCAGGCGGCGGATTCGGGATGCAGGCGGTGATCGACGTGCAGGGCCTTGAGGGTGACCCCGGCAGGGCGCAGGCGGCTCAGGGCATGGAGGAGAACGGCGGAATCGCAGCCGCCGCTGAAGCCGATCCACCAGCGCCCTTGCCGCGGCAGGGGGGCGAGGGCGGCGTCGAGGCGGCTCAGGCTGAAGCCCGGGCGCGGCATCCTACTCGTTGTAGTTGCCGTACTTCATCAGGCGCTCGTAGCGCTGATCCAGCAGCTTGTCGATGGGGATGGTTTCGAGTCGCTCGAGCGACTCGATGAGCGCCGTCTTCACCGCCGCGGCGGTGGCATCCGGATCGCGGTGGGCACCCCCGAGGGGTTCGTTGATGATGAAGTCCACCAGTCCCAGCTCTTTCAGGCGCGGCGCCGTCAGGCCCATGGCCTCGGCGGCCTCGGGGGCCTTCTCGGCACTCTTCCACAGTATCGAGGCGCAGCCCTCGGGCGAGATCACCGAATAGGTGGAATACTCGAGCATCATCAGCCGGTCGCAGACACCGATGGCCAGGGCCCCCCCGGAGCCCCCTTCGCCGATCACCGTGCTGACGATGGGTGTCTTGAGGGCCGCCATCACGTACAGGTTGCGGGCGATGGCCTCGCTCTGGCCCCGCTCCTCCGCGTCCACGCCGGGATAGGCACCGGGCGTGTCGATGAAGGTGAGGATGGGCAGCTTGAACTTCTCGGCCATCTCCATCAGGCGCTTGGCCTTGCGATAGCCCTCGGGGCGCGGCATGCCGAAGTTGCGGCGCACCTTTTCCTTGGTGTCGCGGCCCTTCTGCTGGCCGATCAGCATCACCGGGCGGCCCTCCAGCCGGGCCATGCCACCGACGATGGCGGCATCGTCGGCGAAGGCCCGGTCACCGTGCAGTTCCTCGAAGTCGGTGAAGATCCGTGCCACGTAGTCGAGGAAATAGGGCCGCTGGGGATGCCGGGCGAGCTGGGCGATCTGGGCCGACTTGAGGTTGGCGAAGATCGACTCGGTCAGTTCCCGGCTCTTGGTCTGCAGGCGCTGGATCTCCTCGCTGATGTTGATCTCGTTGTCGGAGCCCACGTAACGCAGCTCCTCGATCTTGGCCTCCAGCTCGGCGATGGGCTGTTCGAAATCCAGGAAATTGAGGTTCATGAAAAGGTTCCGGGCATGAATATCAATATCTTACCGGGCATTCCTCCGGCAATTTGTTAAAATCTGGCACATCTCGGGCAGATTCTATCACTTCCTGTCACGGAACACAGGCCGCGGTTCACGACGGCGCCATCTGGACCGACGGCCGGCGCTGCGGGAAGGATTCGATTGGGGGATGCCGGTAAAAGGGGCTTCGGCAAGCCGTCTGCAAATAACGCGGAGGGCGCAGAGACGCAGAGGACACCGAGTTTCCCCATTTGGTGAATGAGCATGGGCAGGGTTGAATGTCGTGAGATACGTCTCGCCCCCCGAATCACACTCTGCGTCTCCGCGTCCTCGGTGTGACTTCCACCATCACCGAAAGGAACTCAGTACTCCACCCGAACCCCCTCCTCGCCCACCATTTCGCGCAGGCGGTTGAGGAGTTCGTCCGCCGGGCGCACGCGCCAGTCGCGGCCAAGGACGATTTCGGCGCGGGCGTCTGCGGCGCGGTAGTCGAGCACCACCGGGCAGCCCCCTTCGCGGTAGGGGCCGAGCGCGGCCTGCAGGCCGGGCACGAAACCGTTGCCGGCGCGGCGCTCGTCCACCGCCACTACCAGCTTGCGGGCGAAGTGTTCGCGGGCCTGTTCCAGGTCGAACAGGTTGCGGGCACTCATCTTGTAGCCGCCGCTGTATTCGTCCACGCTCACCTCGCCTTCCACCACGATCAGCTTGTCCTTGGCCAGCAGGTGGCGGTGGCGCTGATAGGCCTCGGAGAACACGGCCAGTTCGATGCGGGCACTGCGGTCGTCGATGGTGATGAAGGCCATGCGGTCGCCACGGCGGGTGTTCATGGTGCGCATGGCGATGATGAGGCCGGCCACCACCACGGTCTGATCCCGATCCGGCTTGAGATCGACGATGCGGCCGGTGGTGAACTTCGCCAGCTCGTCCAGATGGCGGTCGATGGGATGGCCGGTGAGGTACAGGCCCAGGGTCTGCTTTTCGCAGGCCAGGCGCTGATCCTCGTGCCAGTCGGGCTGGCGCAGGTACTGGCCCGATTCGGCGTCCACCACCGGTGCGGCCATGCCGAACAGATCGTCGATGCCCGCCTCGCGGTTGCGGCTCTGCTGCTCGGCCAGCTTGAGGGCCGCCGGCAGCGAGGCCATGAGGGTGGCGCGATTCTCGCCGAACACGTCGAGGGCGCCGGCCATGATCAGCGCCTCCAGGGTGCGGCGATTGACCTTCTTCAGCTCGACGCGCTGGCAGAAGTCGAACAGATCCCGGAACGGGCCGTTGGCCTCCCGCTCGCGGATGATGGCCTCGATGGCCGCCTCCCCCACGCCCTTGATGGCACCGAGGCCGTAGATGATGGTCTCGTCGCCACGGACCGTGAAGCGGTGCTGGCACTGGTTGATGTTGGGCGGCTCCACCGCCAGATTCATGTCGTGACACTCGTCGATGAGGGTCACCACCTTGTCGGTGTTGTCCATGTCGGCCGAGAGCACCGCGGCCATGAAGGCGGCGGGGAAATGGGCCTTGAGCCAGGCGGTCTGGTAGGAGACCAGCGCGTAGGCGGCCGAGTGGGACTTGTTGAAACCGTAGCCGGCGAACTTCTCCATCAGATCGAAGATGTGGGTGGCGACCTTCTCGTCCACGCCTCGCTCCAGCGCGCCTTGCGTAAAGATTTCGCGCTGCTTGGCCATCTCCTCCGGCTTCTTCTTGCCCATGGCGCGGCGCAGCAGATCGGCGCCGCCGAGGCTGTAGCCGGCCAGCACCTGGGCGATCTGCATCACCTGTTCCTGGTAGAGGATCACGCCGTAAGTGGGCTTGAGAATGGGCTCCAGGTCCGGATGGGGGTATTCCACCTTCTGCCGGCCGTGCTTGCGGTTGATGAAGTCGTCCACCATGCCCGACTGCAGGGGGCCCGGCCGAAACAGGGCCACCAGGGCCACGATGTCCTCGAAGTTGTCGGGCTGCAGGCGCTTGATGAGATCCTTCATGCCGCGGGATTCGAGCTGGAACACCGCGGTGGTGCGGGTCTCCTTGAGCAGGCGGAAGGCCGCCTCGTCGTCCAGCGGGATGGCCGAGATGTCCACCGGCGGCTCGCCGCGCGTCTCGCGCTCCCGGTTGATGGTCTGCACCGCCCAATCGATGATGGTCAGGGTGCGCAGCCCCAGGAAGTCGAACTTGACCAGGCCCACGGCCTCCACGTCGTCCTTGTCGAACTGGGTAACCACGCTGCTGGAGCCCTGTTCGCAGTACAGGGGGGTGAAGTCGGTGAGCTTCGAGGGGGCGATGACCACGCCGCCGGCGTGCTTGCCGGCGTTGCGGGCCAGGCCTTCGAGGGACCTGGCCAGATCGATCAGGGCGCGCACCTCCTCGTCCTGCTCGTAGAGCTCGCGGAGCTGCTCCTCCTGGGCCAGGGCCTTGTCCAGGGTCATGCCGATCTCGAAGGGGATCAGCTTGGCGATACGGTCCACGAAGCCGTAGGGATGGCCCAGCACCCGGCCCACGTCGCGTACCACCGCCTTGGCGGCCATGGACCCATAGGTGATGATCTGGGAGACCTTCTCACGGCCGTAATGCTCGGCCACGTACTCGATCACCCGGTCGCGGCCCTCCATGCAGAAGTCCACGTCGAAGTCGGGCATGGAGACCCGTTCGGGATTGAGGAAGCGCTCGAACAGCAGATCGTAGGCGATGGGGTCGAGATCGGTGATGGTCAGGGCGTAGGCCACCAGCGAGCCGGCCCCCGAGCCGCGCCCAGGCCCCACCGGAATGCCATGCTCCTTGGCCCAGCGGATGAAGTCGGCCACGATCAGGAAGTAGCCGGGGAAACCCATGGAGTTGATGACTTCCAGCTCCGTCTCGAGCCGATCTTCATAGATCCGCCGGCGCGCCCCGGCGTCGGGCGCGGCCGGGTCGAGGGTCCGCTCCAGGCGCTTTTCCAGCCCCCGGCGGGCTTCCTTGGCCAGAAACTCGCCGGGCGTCAGCCCGGCGGGAATGGGATAGTCGGGCAGGTAGTTCTTGCCCAGGGTCAGCTCCAGATTGCAGCGGCGGGCGATCTCGACCGTGTTCTCCAGCGCCTCGGGAATATCGGCGAACAGCTCGGCCATCTCCTCGGGCGTGCGCAGATACTGCTGTTCGGAGAAGCGCCGCGGCCGGCGGGGATCGTCCAGCACCCGCCCGTCGTGGATGCAGACCCGCGCCTCGTGGGCCTCGAAGTCCTCCGGCCGCAGGAAATGCACGTCGTTGGTGGCCACCACCGGCAGCCCCCGCTCGATGGCCAGATCCACCGCCGCGTGCAGGTGATCCTCATCGCCGGGCCGGCCGGTGCGCTGCAATTCCAGATAGTAATGGTCGGGAAAATGGGTCTGCCAGAAATCGATGCGCTCCCGGGCCAGATCCCCGTTGCCGGCCAGCAGCGCCTGACCCACGTCGCCCCCTTTCGCCCCGGAGAGCACGATCAGCCCCTCCCGGTGCTCGGCCAGCCACGTCCGGCGCAGGATCGGCATCCCCCGCTCCTGGCCCTCGATGTAGCCGCGGGAGACCAGCTCAGTCAGGTTCCGGTAACCCACCAGATCCTTGCACAGCAGCACCAGCCGGAAGGGCTGTCCCCCCTCCTCCGGGTTCTCCAGCCAGGCATCCACCCCCACGATGGGCTTGATCCCCGCCGCCAGGGCCGCCCGGTAGAACTTGACCATGGCGAACAGGTTCCCCTGATCGGTCACCGCCACCGCCGGCATTCCGGCCCCGGCCACGGCCTGCACCAGCGGCTTGACGCGGATCAGGCCGTCGACCAGTGAATACTCGGTATGCAGATGAAGATGAACGAAATCGGGCGTGGACATGCGACAAGTCTGCGGGGGAACGCGGAGCGATGCAATCACTCACCGCCCATACCAAAATATCTATTCTATCCTTGGGCGCATGTCGGTAGCATGGGGCCTTTCCAGAACCCTTCCAATCCGGGATTGAACAAAAAATGAGCAACCCCACGATCCTCGTCACCGGTGGTGCCGGCTATATCGGTAGCCATGTGGTCAAGCAACTGGGCGAACAGGGTGAGACGGTCGTCGTTCTCGACAACCTGATCAAGGGGTTTCCCGAGGCCGTGACTCATGGCCAGCTGGTGGTTGGCGACACGGGAGATCGGGAGCTGGTATCACGCCTGCTCGCCGAACACCGGGTGGACACCATCATGCACTTCGCGGCCCACACCGTGGTGCCCGAGTCGGTAGCCAACCCCCTGAAATACTACGGCAACAACACCTGCAACACGCGCAATCTCCTCGAATGCGCACAGAAGGCCGGGGTACGCCACTTCATCTTCTCCTCCACGGCCGCCGTCTACGGCATGCCCGAGGCCGAGCGGATCACCGAGGAGACCCCCACCGCCCCCATCAATGCCTACGGCACTTCCAAGCTCATGTCGGAATGGATGCTGCGGGATCTGTCGGCCATCTCCGATCTGCGCCACGTGAGTCTGCGCTATTTCAACGTGGCCGGCTCCGATCCGGAAGGCCGGATTGGCCAGTCCACCCCGGGCGCCACGCTGCTGACCAAGGTGGCCTGCGAGGCGGTGGTGGGCAAGCGCAGCCATGTTTCCATCTTCGGCACGGACTATCCCACCCCGGACGGGACTGGCGTTCGCGACTACATCCATGTCACGGACCTGGCCGACGCCCACATCCGGGCCCTGCACTATCTACGCGCCGGCGGGGAATCGGTTACCCTCAACTGCGGTTACGGCCATGGCTACAGCGTACGGGAAATCCTCGCCATGGTGCGGGAGGTCAGCGGGGTGGACTTCCCCATTCGCGAGGAGGCGCGACGTGCCGGCGATCCGGCCTTCCTGATCGCCGCGGCCGATCGCATCCGCGCGGTGCTGGGCTGGGAACCCCGTTACGACGATCTGCGCCGCATCGTGGAAACGGCCCTGAACTGGGAATACAAGCTGGCCGCCGGGGAAGGTTACGCCCGGCGCAGCGCCTGAGCAGGCATCGTCGGAACCTTGCTACGCCCGACGAGTCACAACATCGAAAGCCGGTTGTTGTAACCTCCAACAGGCTGCCAACGCATCCCCGAACCCGCGCGATTACCAAGACAACGACACGTACCATGTATCTCGAACATTTCCAGTTCCAGGAAGAACCCTTCCGGCTCACGCCGAACCCTCACTATCTCTACCTCAGCAACAAGCACGCCAAGGCCAAGACCTACCTGGACTTCGCCATCTGGAACCGGGACGGCTTTGCGGTTATCACCGGCGAGATCGGCTCGGGCAAGACCACCGTCCTCAACAAGGTGCTGTCGGAGGTGGACGAGGACGTTATCGTCTGCAAGATCCACCATACCCTGCTGAACGAGATCGAGCTGCTCAAGGCCGTGCTCATGAATCTGGGGATCCGGTTCGAGGGTCATGACAAGGTGGAGATGATCAACTCCCTCACCGAGTTCCTGCTCGAACAGTATCTGGAAGGCCGGCGGGTGCTATTGGTGATCGACGAGGCCCAGAATCTCAGCCCCAAGGCGCTGGAAGAGTTGCGGCTGATGTCCGGTCTCGAATACGAATACGAAAAGCTGATCAACATCATCCTGGTCGGCCAACCGGATCTGAAGATCCTGCTCGAAAGCAAGCCTCTGGAGCAGCTCACCCAGCGCATCCGCCTGAAATTCCATCTTCGCGCCCTGACGGAAGAGGAAACGGCCGCCTACATCCGACACCGCCTTGAAACGGCCGGCGCGCGGGATCTGGATATCTTTCCAAACGACCTGATGCCCATCCTCTACCGCTATACCGGCGGGATCCCCCGCCTCATCAACATTCTCTGTGACACGGCCCTGATCATCGCCTTCGCGGAGGGTCGCAAGCATGTGGATCGGGACATCCTCAAGGAAGCCATCAAGGAACTGCAGTGGGTCACCTACAAGCGGCGCAAGGCCAAATTGCGCAAGCCCCGCCAGGCACAACGCCAGCGGCATGAAACGAACCCGCATCTGGGCAAGTTCGACGGCCTGCCCCTGGACATCGACCTGGCCGCGATCAGTGACGAAGACGCGGCCGAGCCAACCGACAAGGAATGAATCGCCGCTTCGAATTTCCGTGCCTGTGGTGAGAGGCGTGAAGATGCCTCAACCGGCTGTTGAAAAACGCCGTTTTTCGGCAGCCTGTGTGCAGTGCGGGAGGCATCGCCGTTTTCAGTGACGCCAGATCATTGAAAACGGGAAGGAACGGAAAACCGCGTTTCCGTTGCCGGGTGGGAAAAGCCCAGGGAGGGGCTTTTTCCACAGTCGGTGGAAGACCGCCCGGATGGATCCGGAACAGCGATGGGATCAGTGGCGGATCTGCATTTTCAGGAACGCCATCTGATCGCCCAGGATGCGGCGATTCTTCAGCAGCAGGTATTCGGCCAGATTGGGGATGTAGGGCACGGCCAGCAGGGGCATCCCGGCTTCGTCGGGGGTGCGGTTGCCCTTGCGGGCGTTGCAGCGCCGGCAGGCGGTGACCACGTTGCTCCAGCAATCGATGCCACCCCGGGACAGGGGCACGACGTGGTCTCGGGTCAGTTCCTTGGCCCGGTGGGGTTTTCCGCAATACAGGCACAGGAGCTGATCCCGCAGGAACAGTTCGGTGTTGTTGAGCGGTGGCACCAGGGACAGCTGGCGGCGGAACTCGCCCCGGACGGCGATGATGGAGTTGATTTCCAGGCGGCTGCGTTCCCCATCGCGCCGCCGGATGCCGCCGGTGAGGGAAAAGCTGTGCTCCCCTGCCGTCCAGGCCACCCGCTCCCGGGCATAGAGGCAGGCCGCTTCCTGCCAGTCGATCCACTTGACCGGTTGGCCGGTGACATCGAGGCGCAGGATGAGCGGAATGGACATGGGGCTTCCTCAGGCGGTTCTCATGATTCATTGGTCTCCAGTAGCCGGCGCACCGGTCCGAAACTGCGCCGGTGCACGGGGCTGACGCCATGTTCGGCCAGGGCCTGGAGATGCACCCGGGTGGGATAGCCCTTGTGCCGGGCGAACTGGTACTGGGGATAACATTCGTCGAGAGCGAGCATCTCCTTGTCCCGGGTGACCTTGGCCAGGATGGAGGCGGCGCTGATGGCTGGCACCGTGGCATCGCCCCTGACGATGGCTTCGGCGGGGCAGTCCAGTTCGGGACAGCGGTTGCCGTCGATGAGAGCCCGCCGGGGTCGCACCGTCAGGCCGTCCACCGCCCGGCGCATGGCCAGCAGGGAAGCCTGGAGAATGTTGAGCCGATCGATTTCGTCCACCTCGGCACGGCCGATGGCCCAGGCGATGGCCACCTGGCGGATCTGCGTGGCCAGGGCTTCTCGGCGCGCCTCGCTCAGTTGCTTGGAATCGGCCAGGCCGTCGAGTCCGTGCCCGTCGGGGAGAATGACGGCGGCGGCGATCACCGGGCCGGCCAGGGGCCCTCGCCCTGCCTCGTCCACGCCTGCCGTACCCTTTCCGCCGACCACCCTGCCTCCCGTTGGTATCCGTTTGATTGTAAGGCGGTTAAATGAGACTATTATGACCGCCAGTTTCCTACATTCAGGGCACGGCCACAAGCCACGAAACGTGGACTGTGCGCATTTTTTGACCAACATTCCACACGGATCCCGCCAGATGTCCAGACTCCGAACGGCCGTGGTCGGCGTGGGCTACCTCGGCCGCTTCCACGCGCAGAAATATGCCGCCCTCGACGACGCGGAACTGATTGCCGTCTGCGATACCAGCGACGAGGCCGCCCGCCGCGTTGCCGATGAACTTTCCACCCGGGCCATCGACGACTATCGCGAACTGCCCGAACAGGTCGATGCCGTGAGTATCGTGGTCCCCACCCAGAAGCATTACGAGGTGGCGCGACACTTCCTCGATGCCGGGGTGCATGTGCTGCTGGAAAAGCCCATCACCTCGAGTCTCGAACAGGGCCGCGAACTGGTGGATCTGGCCCGGAAACGGGGCGTGGTGTTCCAGGTTGGGCATCTGGAGCGATTCAATCCGGCGGTGGTGGCCCTGGCCGACGTGCTCGAGCGGCCCAGGTTCATCGAATCCCACCGCATTGCCCCCTTCAATCCCCGTGGTGCCGACGTCAACGTGGTACTGGATCTGATGATCCACGACATCGACATCATCCTCGATTTCGTGCGTTCGCCGGTCACCGAGATCCGCGCCAACGGGGTGCCGGTACTCTCCCGGGACACCGACGTGGCCAATGCGCGCCTGCAGTTCGAGAACGGTTGCGTGGCCAACGTCACCGCCAGCCGGGTGAGCCTCAAGAGCGAGCGCAAGATGCGCATCTTCCAGGACGACGCCTACCTGACCATCGACTTCCAGAACAAGACCCTCGGCGTGCACCGGCGCGGGGAGGGGGAAATGTTCCCCGGCATACCCGAAATCGACAGCCAGGAAATGGAATTCGAACAGGGCGACGCCCTGCTGGCCGAAATCCGCGCCTTTCTCGACAGCATCCGACAAGGCAAGCCACCGGTGGTCAGCGGCGAGGACGGTCTGCGGGCCCTCGAGACGGCCTTTACCATCACCGACATTCTCGGCCGGACCTGAAACGGCCGCCCAGCAAGCAGGAGTCGAAACGATGATTCCCATGGTGGATCTGAAAAACCAGTACCAGCGTCTCAAGGCGGAAATCGACGCCGAACTGGCCGGAGTGCTGGAGAGCACCCATTTCATCCTCGGGCCCAACGTGCAGGCCTTCGAGCAGGAAGCGGCCGAGTATCTCGGCGTGAAACACGCCATCGGCTGCGCCTCTGGCACCGATGCGCTGCATCTGGCGCTGCGGGCCGCCGGCATCGGCCCCGGTGACGAGGTCATCACGCCCGCCTTCACCTTCATTGCCACCGCCGAGGCCATCCGCTACGTGGGCGCCACGCCGGTGTTCGTGGACATCCGGCCCGACACCTTCAACCTCGACGCGGATCAGGTGGCCGCCGCCATCAGCGAGCGGACCCGCGCCCTCCTCCCGGTCCACCTGTTCGGCCAGCCCGCCGACATGCCGGCGCTCATGGCGCTGGCCGAGAAGCACGATCTGAAAGTCATCGAGGACTGCGCCCAGTCCTTCGGCGCCGACATCGACGGCCGCATGACCGGCGGCATCGGCCTGGCCGGCTGTCACAGCTTCTTCCCCAGCAAGAACCTCGGCGCCTATGGCGACGGCGGCATGGTCACCACCAACGACGACGCCCTGGCCGAACACCTGCGCAGCCTGCGCAACCACGGCAGCAAGGTGCGTTACCACCACGACGAGATCGGCTACAACTCGCGGCTGGACGAGATGCAGGCGGCGATCCTGCGGGTGAAGCTGCGCCACATCGACGAGTTCAACCAGGGCCGGCGGCGGGCCGCCCACGCCTACAGCGAGGCCCTGAAGGACGTGGTCACGCCACCGGTGGAAGACGGCCTCGGGACCCATGTCTATCACCAGTACACCCTGCTCTCGGAGCGGCGTGACGACATCCAGAAGGCCCTACAGGCGGCGGACATCGCCTGCGCCATCTACTATCCCATCCCCCTGCATCAGCAGAAGGTCTTTGCCGACGAATGCGCGGGGCTCTCGCTGCCGGTCACCGAAGACGTGAGCCGCCGTTGCCTGTCTCTGCCCATTTTCCCGGAGCTGGCCGACGCGCAGATCGAGACGATCGTTTCGACCATCCACCAGGTCTTCGTCTGAGATCGCAATGCCGGAAATCCTGATCGTCGCCGGCGAAGCCTCGGGCGATCTGCACGCCGCCCACATCGTGCGTGGCGTGCGCGAGCACCGGCCCGACGTGCGCTTCTACGGCATCGGCGGGAAGGACATGCGCGCCGCCGGCGCCGAAATCCTGATCGACTCGGCCGAGCTGGCGGTCGTCGGCCTCTGGGAAGTGCTGGCCCATCGCAAGACCATCTTCGGCGCCCTCGAACGGATGCAACGCCTGCTGCGTGAACGGCGTCCCGATCTGATCGTGCTCACCGACTATCCCGACTTCAACCTGCGCCTGGCCAAAACGGCGAAGGCACTGGGGATCCCCGTGCTCTACTACATCAGCCCACAGGTCTGGGCATGGCGCGAGGGCCGCGTCCGGACCATCCGCGAGCGGGTCGACATGATGGCCGTGGTGTTTCCCTTCGAGGCCGACTTCTATCGCCGGCACGGCGTGCCGGTGCGCTACGTGGGGCACCCCCTGATCACCGAGGAACGCCCCCTCGAGGGGGATCGTGCCGCCATTCGCGAAAGCTTCGGCCTGGGTGACACCGATCGGGTACTGGGCCTCTATCCCGGCAGCCGCCGCAGTGAAGTGCGCCGTCTCCTGCCGGTGATCCTGGCCACCGCGGAGCAGATCCGGAAAACGCTTCCGGACGTGAAATTCCTCCTCCCGCTGGCCTCGACCCTCAGCGAGACCGATCTCGAACCCTGGCAGGCAGAAATCCGGAATCTCGACATCCCGGTAATCCGCGATCGCACCCCGGAAGTCACGGTCGCCTGTGACGCCATCGTTACCGTCTCCGGCACCGTGACCCTGGAGATCGCCCTGGCCACGACGCCGATGGTCATCATCAACAAGCTGGCCTGGCTCACCTGGCAGATCGTCCGCCGCATGGTGAAGCTCGAACACGTGGGCCTTTGCAACATCGTCGCCGGCGAGCGCCTGGTACCCGAAAGGCTGCAGCACGAGGCCACGCCGGAGCGCATCGCCGCCGATCTGCTGCCCATGCTGGAGGATGAAAACGTGAACCGGGAGTACCGGCAGCAGCTGGCTCGGGTACGGGACATCCTCGGCACCCCGCCGGAAGACGGCGACATCGTGGCGCTGACCCTGGCGATGCTGGAAAGGGGAAACAAATCCACGTAGGAGCGGTGCCCTCGCCGCGAACAGAAACCAACGAGCGAGGAACGCGCAAGGAAAATCGAAGCCGAAAACAAAACTTTTACTCGTCCCTCATCTCTCGACACTCGTCCCTTCCTGTTCGCGGCGAGGGCGCCGCTCCTACCGGGATCTTGTGCAACGATTGCAGGGGGGTGGAACGGCGTGACGTTGTTTTCGCGGCTTGTGCCGCTCCTACGGAAAATCGACGATTTGATCGCTGCAGGCGCGGCGCGAGCCGCGAAACGAACCCTCAACGCACGATGCCCCGTTCGGCGCGGGCGAGGAAGTCGGCCAGTTGCATGGCGTGTTGGTCGTCGGCGAGGGTTTCCCGGATCTGCTGGACGGCCTCGCGAACGGTCAGCCCAGAGCGGTAGATCAGCTTGTAGGCACGGCGCAGGTTCTGCAAGGTTTCCTTGTCGAAGCCACGCCGCTTGAGGCCTTCGAGGTTGAGGCCGCGGGCGTGGGCGGGGTTGCCGTCGGCCATGACGAAGGGCGGCACGTCCTTGCTGATGGCACTGCCCATGCCGCAGAAGGCATGGGCGCCGATCTGGCAGAACTGGTGGACCAGAGTGAAACCGCCCAGGATGGCGTGGTCCTCGACCACCACGTGGCCGGCCAGGGACGCGCCATTGGCAAAGATGGTGTGATCGCCGATCTGGCAGTCGTGAGCGATGTGGATGTAGGCCATCAGCCAGTTGTCGTCGCCGATTCGGGTGACGCCGCCCCCCTCCGCCGTGCCCCGGTTGATGGTGACGAATTCGCGGATGGTGTTGCCATCGCCGATTTCCAGGCGCGAGTCCTCGCCGTGATATTTCTTGTCCTGGGGGATTTCGCCAAGGGAAGCGAACTGGAAGATCCGATTGTTGGCGCCGATGGTGGTCGGGCCCTGGATCACCACGTGCGGGCCAATGACGCTGCCCGGGCCGATCTCCACCTCGGGGCCAATGATGCTGAACGGGCCGACCTGGACGTCTTCGGCCAGCCGTGCTGCCGGATCGACGAGCGCCCGGGTGTCGACGCTCATTCCACGTTCCGCTCCGCACACATGAGCACGGCACTGCAGACCACGTTGTCGTCCACCCGGGCCTCGCCATCGAATTTCCAGATGCCGCGCCTCTCTCTTACGAAATCGACCTGTATGATGAGTTGATCACCGGGAATCACCGGCTGCTTGAAGCGAGCATTGTCGATGCCGACGAAGTAGTAGAGGGAACTGCCATCGGGCACGTGGCCGGCGGTCTTGAAGGCCAGAATGCCGGTGGCCTGGGCCATGGCTTCCAGGATCAGCACGCCGGGCATGATCGGTCGGCCAGGGAAGTGTCCCTGGAAGAACGGTTCGTTGTTGGTGACGTTCTTGAGTGCGGTGAGGGTCTTGCCGACTTCGTAATCCAGGATCCGGTCCAGTAACTGGAAAGGGTACCGGTGCGGCAGATGTTGCATGATGTCGTGGATGTCGAGCGTGTTCAAGTTCCTACCCCTTTCCTTCGAGTTCTGCGAGTCGCTTTTCGAGTTGCTTCAACCGGCGCGCCATGGCATCGAGCTGGCGGAACCGGGCCTGGTTGCGGTGCCATTCCCGGACCGGCTCCAGCGGGGTGCCCGAGGCGTAGACCCCGGGTTCCCTGATGCTCTGGCGCACGTCGGCCCGGCCCGTGAGGACCACGTTGTCGGCAATCGTGATGTGCCCCACCACCCCCACCTCGCCGCCAAGCATGCAGTGTCGGCCCAGGGTGGTACTGCCGGCGATGCCGCTCAGGGCCGCGATCACCGTATCGGCGCCGATCCGCACATTGTGGGCGATGTGCACCAGATTATCCAGCTTGACTCCATCTTCGATCACGGTATCGGCAATGGCACCGCGATCGATACAGACATTGGCCCCGATTTCCACATCATCGCCAATGAGCACGCGCCCGACCTGGGGGATCTTCAGCCAGCGACCCCCGTCGTCGGCCTGGCCGAAGCCGTCGCTGCCGATCACCGCCCCGGGATGGATCAGCACCCGCTTGCCGATCCGGCAACCGGCCTGGATGGTGACATTGGCCAGCAGTCGCCCCCCTTCGCCGATTGCCACATCCCTTTCGATCACGCAGCCGGGCCCGATCACGCAACCGGCCGCGAGGCGGACGCCATTGGCAATGCTGCAGTGGGGGCCGATGGCGACATCGTCGGCGATCCGGCAACCTTCTCCGATCACGGCGGAAGGATGAATGCCGGGGACCGGCCGTTCGATCGGATAGAGCAGCGTGGCCGCCCGGGCGAAGGCGGCATGGGGATTGTCCACCAGCAGGGCATTGACCGGGCAGTGTTCCGCTTCCTTCGGCGACAGAATCACGGCCGTGGCCGCCGTGCGGCGCAGGGCCTCGCGATACTTGCCCTGGGTGAGGAAGGACAGATCCCCCGGACCAGCCGCCTCCAGGGTGTTGACGGCCTGGACGGTGGCTTCGCCACTCCCCCGCAGTTCGGCGTCGAGCGCCGTGGCCAGTTCCGCGAGCGTGAGCGCCATCAGCGGGCGTTCAGTCCGGGATCCTTGCCCGCCGCCGGCGTGGCACCGCCCTGCTTGCGCAAGCGCTCGAGCACCTTGTCGGTGATGTCGACTCGCTCGCTGGCATACAGAACGGTATCGCCCAGCACGATGTCATAGCCCGATTCGCGGGCGACATTGACAATGGCATCGGAGATGAGTTTCTGCAGCTTGCCCAGTTCCTCGTTGCGGCGCAGATTGAGATCCTCGAGGAACTCGTCCCGCGCCCGCTTGATGTCACGCTTGAGGCTGGTGATCTTGCGCTCCCGGGCAATGCGCACGCTGTCGCTGAGGATCTGGGCATTGCGGGCCAGATCCTCTTCCAGTTTCTTCAGTTCCTTCTGCATGGCCACGATCTTCTGATCCCGCGGCGCGAATTCGTTCTTCAACAGTTCCCGGGCCGCCTTGGCCTGGGGCGCCTTGTCCATCACCCGCTGGGTGTTGACGAAGGCCAGGCGGGCCTCCTGGGCCCATGTTGCCGGGGCAAGGCCCATGAGCAGCCCGGACAACAACAGCGTAACAAGACGGGGCGTGATCTTTTTCATGTCTAGAATGCCGATCCCATGGTGAACTGGAAAGCCTGTAGTCTATCACCATCCTGAGTGTTGAACGGTACCGCGTAACTGAATCGCAACGCACCGACCGGGCTCAGCCACAGCAGCCCGAGTCCTGCCGAGAAACGCAGGGAGTCGGCAGTGACCGGTTCCGCCTTGCCATACACGTTGCCCATGTCGATGAAGGCGGCCAGTCGCGTCGAGCCTTCCGTCTCGGTGAACGGATTGGGCAGAATCAGTTCCAGGTTGCCAATCAGTTTCCGGTTGCCCCCGGTTCGCACCCCCGTCACGGGATCCACGGGACCCAGGCTGTTGGCCTCGTAACCGCGCACGGTCCGGCTGCCGCCGGCATAATATTTCTTCCAGGGCGGCAGGCGACTCGTTTCCCCGAAGGCGTCACCATAACCAAGATTGATCTTGGTGAGCAGGGTAATCCGCTTGCTCACGGGGAAATACTGCAGGTGCTGCAGGTTGACCTTATAATACTCCAAATCTCCGCCCGGTATCGCGACCTCCGTCGAGAAACGGGTGGTCCCGCCCCGGGTCGCCAGGATTCGCCGATTCCGCGAATCCCGCGTCCAGGAGTAAATGGCCGGGAAATAGCCATATTGATCCCCGTTTTCCGCCACGAAATCAACCACATCCTGCGAGACCAGCGAATCCCCCAGCACGATCTTCGAGTTCTCGTAACCCACCGTAATCCGTGACGAGTCGATTTCGCTCAGGGGGAAGCCATAGCTCAGATTGGCGCCATAGCTGTCAGTGGTGTAATTGGAAATCTGGGCCTGGGCCGCATCGATGGCGCGATAGTAGATGCTGAAACCGCGATTGATCCCGTCCAGGGTGTGATAGGGATTGTTGTAGTTGAAACTGTAGTTCTTGGTGACCTGGCTGTTGTCCACATTGATGCTGACCCGCTTGCCGGTGCCCAGGAAGTTCTCCTGGCTGATGGAGAAATTGAACAGGGCCCCCTGGGTATCGGAATAGCCCAGCCCGGCAGAGAGATTGCCGGTGGGGCGCTCGGCCACCTTGAAATTCACATCCACCAGATCCGGCGTGCCAGGTACCGCCGGTGTCTCCACCCCGACGGTTTCGAAGAAACCGGTACGATCGAGACGGGTCTTGGACAGGGAAATCTTCTTGGTAGACATCCAGTCCCCTTCCATCTGGCGCAGCTCGCGGCGAATCACTTCGTCGCGGGTCTTGGTGTTGCCGCTGATGTTGATCCGCCGCACATAGACTTTCTGACCCGGATCGACGAACAGGGTCACCCCCACGGTACGCCGTTTGTCATCGATGTCGGGGATGATGTTGACATTGGCGAAGGCATAGCCGATTTCCGCCAGCCGGTCGCTGATCCGCTTGGTGCTCTCAACCGCTTCCTTGCGCGAGAATACTTCACCGGGTTGCAGGGTGATCAGGGAACGGGCGACCGCCCGGGGAATGATCAGCTTGCCCGCGAGCTTCACCTCGCGCACCCGGTATTGTGCCCCCTCGGTGACATTGATGGTGATGTAGACGTCCTGCCGATCCGGTGTCAGGGAAACCTGGGTGGACTCGATGTTGAAATGAATGTAACCCCGGTCCAGATACCAGGACTTGAGGGTCTCCAGATCCGCGGCCAGCAATTGCCGGGAATACCGGGCGCCGCCAGTGAAGAGGCTGCGCTGGCTCAGTTTCATGTGCGCCAGCAGTTCCCGATCGGAAAATGCCTTGTTGCCGACGATGTTGATGGCGTAGACGCTGGCTTCCGCCCCTTCCGCAATTTCAATACTCACTTTCACCCGGTTGCGTGCCAGGGGGGTGGTCGTGGCCTTGATCTGCACACCGTACTTGCCGAGGCTGTAATACTGGCGTTCCAGTTCGAGCTGGATCTTGTCGAGCAGGGCCCGATTGAGCACCTTGCCTTCACTGAGGCCAATCTGCTTGAGGGCTTCCCGCATCTGCTCCGTGGGAATGGCATCGTTGCCGGAGATGGTGATTTCGGCGATGGACGGCCGTTCGGCCACGAACACCACCAGGGTATCGCCATCCCGCTCGAGTCGCACATCCTTGAAGTAGCCGCTCTTGTAGAGGGCATGGATGATGCGGGCGCTGAGATTCTCGTCTACCCGGTCACCGATGCGCACCGGCAACTGGTTGAGCACGGCCCCGGCCGAGATCCGTTGCAGGCCCTCGATACGAATGTCCTTGACCGTGAACGGTTCGAAGGCCAGTGCCGGCAAGGCCAGCAGCAAAAAGGCGAGTACAGACAGAAAGCGTGGCATCTTGGCAGCAATTCTTGTTCTAAATGGAAGTTCCAAATACCGGATCACTTAAGCAAGGGTGTCCGAGCCCAATACCGCCCTCTGGGACAGGGAGTCGTTTCGTGACACGCCGTGAATACCTCCCTGTAGGCTCGACGGCCGCATCCCTGCGACCGACGGTCACGAAACGACTCCCTGTCCCAGAGGGCTCCGCGCAAACGATAAACCATGTTCTGTTATGTGGCAGGTTCATTTAGGGTTGCAGGAGTCGGGCGATGTCGTTGTAGAACACGAACAGCATCAGGGCCAGCAGGATGGCCAGCCCGATGCGGGTGGCCATTTCCTGCACCGCCTCGGAAACCGGACGCCGGGTGACCATCTCCACCAGATAGAACATCAGGTGCCCGCCATCGAGCACCGGGATCGGAAACAGGTTGATGATCCCAAGGCCCAGGCTGACGGTGGCCAGGAATTCCATGAACCGGGAAAATCCGGCGCTGGCCGAGACGCCGGCATACACGGCGATGTTGATGGGGCCACTGAGATTGCGCACCGAGGCCTCGCCGGTGAGGATCTTGCCGAACATCTTCAGGGTCAGCAGCGTGTCGCGCCAGGTCTTGTCGAGCGAGCGGGCCACCGCGGACAGCGGACCATAGCGGTATTCCGTGCGCATCGTCTCCGGCAACGACACCGGCTGGGGGCCAATGCCCATCCAGCCGATGATCTGGCCATCCTGCTCCCGGCTGGCGGTGTGCAGAATCAGCTCGATCGGCCGCCCATCCCGTTCCACACGCAGGGTGATGGCCTGATCGGGGCGAGCCCGCACATGCTCGACCAGGTCCCGCCAGTCTTCGATGGGTTTGCCGTCGGCGGCCAGGATTCGATCCCCTTTCTGCAAGCCCGCCCGGGCTGCCGGTGAATCGGGCACCACCTGCCCCACCACCGGTTCGATGGGCGGAGCCCAGGGGCGGAAGCCCACCCGTTCGAACAGCTCGCCCGGTTCGAGCTTGCCGCTCACCTTGCCCAGATCGATCTCCACCTCGGTCGTGGTGCCTTCCGGCGTGCGAACGGTCATTGGCAGGCGGCGGCCATCGACGATGCCACTGACCAGCTCCTGGATCACCACGTCCCAGACCGGGGTCGGGCGGCCGGCGACGGCCACGATTTCCTCGTCGGGCTGGAGGCCGGCCAGCGCCGCCGGGCTGGCCGGCGTCACCGCCCCGATGACCGGCTTCACCCCGCTGACCCCGACCACGAACATCAGCCAGTAGGCCAGGATGGCGAACAGGAAATTGAAGGCCGGTCCGGCGAAGACGATGGCGAAGCGCCGCCAGAGGGTCTGGCGGTTGAAGGCCCGGTGCCGTTCCTCGGGCGGCACCGGGCCTTCGCGTTCGTCGAGCATCTTCACGTAGCCGCCCAGGGGCAGCGCGGCGATGACGAATTCGGTATCGTCGCGGCGCAGGGTCCGGCGCCACAGCGGCTTGCCGAAGCCGATGGAATAGCGCAGCACCTTCACGCCGATCCGGCGCGCCACCCAGAAATGACCGAACTCGTGCACGGCGATGAGGATACTGATGGCGACGAGGAAGGCCAGCAGACTGACGAGAATGCTCATGACGGTTTTGTATCCTCTTGCGCGAGCCGGTCACGCGCCGCCTCGCGGGCCTGCCGATCGGCGTACAGAATGGTTTCGAGATCGCTGGCGTCCACCGGCTCGACATGGTTCATCACGGCTTCGACCAGTTCGGCGATCCGGGTGAACGGGATCCGCATCTCGAGAAAGGCCTCCACGGCCACTTCGTTGGCGGCATTGAGGATCGTCGGTGCCGTGCCCCCCTGCCGGGCCGCGGCTTCAGCCAGTCGCAGGGCCGGAAAGCGTTCCGGATCGGGTGCTTCGAAGTCGAGATTTCCGACCTGCCAGAAGTCCAGTGGTTCCACCCCGGCCGTCATCCGCTCCGGCCAGGCCAGGGCATGAGCGATGGGCGTGCGCATGTCGGGCTGGCCGAGCTGGGCCAGGACCGAACCGTCCACGTACTGCACCATGGAATGGATCAGGCTCTGGGGATGAACCACGATCCGCACCCGATCCGGCGTGGTGCGAAACAGCAGGCAGGCTTCGATCAGTTCCAGTCCCTTGTTCATCATGGTGGCCGAATCCACGGAAATCTTGCGGCCCATGCTCCAGTTGGGATGGGCGCAGGCCTGCGCCGGAGTCACGTGTTCCAGCGCCTCCAGAGGCAGGGTTCGGAACGGGCCACCGGAGCCGGTGAGCAGAATCTGATCCACGCCCACCTGCTCCAGCCCCTGCTCGAAGTGCTCAGGCAGGCACTGGAAGATGGCGTTGTGCTCACTGTCGATGGGCAGCAAGCGGGCGCCACTTCGCTGGACGGCCTCGAGCAGCAGACTGCCGGACATCACCAGGGCTTCCTTGTTGGCCAGCAGGATGCGCTTGCCGGCCTCGGCGGCGGCCAGCGTCGGCAGCAGTCCGGCCGCGCCGACGATGGCGGCCATGACCTGCTCCACCGCCTCGTGACTGGCCACCTCGCTCAGCGCCGCGGCGCCGGAGCGCACTTCGGTGGGCAGGCCGGCCTGGCGAACCCGGTCGGCGAGCCGGCTCGCGGCCGTCGGCTCGACCATCACGGCCACCTCGGGTCGAAACGCACGGATTTGTTCGAACAGGCGCTCGACCTGACTGAAGGCGGTCAGGGCCACCACGCGATAGCGATCGTAATGACGGCGCAACACGTCGAGGGTGCTCAGGCCGATGGAGCCGGTGGAGCCGAGGACGGCAATGCCCTGTCGCTTCATGGCGTGCGCACCAGCAGGTTGAGTCCCATGAGGAAGATCGGCGCCGCCGCCGTGAGGCTGTCGATTCGATCCAGGATGCCACCATGCCCCGGCAACAGGTGACTGCTGTCCTTCACGCCGGCGCGCCGCTTGAAGTAGCTTTCGTTCAGATCTCCGATCACCGAGAAGGCGACCGTGACCAGGGCCACGGCGAAAAAGACCGGCCAGCGTTCCCCCGGCAAGTCGAACCAGTAGGCACCGGCGGCGGCAATCACGAGACCGGCCAGCAGCGCGCCGATTACCCCTTCCCAGGTCTTGCCGGGGGAGACGCTGGGCAGCAGCTTGTGACGGCCGAATGCCCGGCCGGCGAAATAGGCTGCCGTATCGGCACCCCAGACCAGCAGCATGAGCAGAATGATGTAGGGATAGCCCAGACCGGCGCTGTGGCGCAGCAGCACGATGGCGAAATAGACCCCGAGCAGCACCGGTATACCGCTGGCCAGAGCCGAGACCGGATGGACGCCGTGGGGCACCGGACGATGGCGAAAGCCGGCCAGCCGGAACAGCAACCCCAGCCACCACAGGCCTGCCAGCAACAGAACCGCCGCCTGCCAGCGTGACGCCGCTGGGACCACGAACAGCACGGCGATGAGTGCGGCGATGAACAGGGCGTAGATCACGGCCAGGCGCGCCGACAGCCCCCCCAGCCGGCCCCATTCCCAGGCGGCCAGGGCCACGAGCGCGCCCCAGGCCAGATTGAAGGCCGTCTCGGGCAGCGCCACGATCCCCCACAGGGCCAGCGGCGCGAGCACCAGCGCGGTGAGAACCCGCTGTTTAAGCATTCCGCTGACGCTCCACCTGCTCGCCGGTCTGACCGAAACGGCGCTGGCGATGGGAGAAGGAGATGAGCGCCTTCTCGAACTCCTCACGGTCGAAATCGGGCCAGAGCACCGGGGTGAAGTAGAGTTCCGTATAGGCCAGCTGCCAGATCAGGAAATTGGAGATCCGTTGCTCGCCACCGGTGCGGATGAACAGATCCGGCTCGGGCAAATCGTGCAGGCAGAGCCGTTCCGCCAGGCGTTCGGGCGTGATCTCGGCCGGATCCAGTTCCCCGGCCTGGACCTGCTCGGCCAGTCGCCGGGCAGCCTCGGTGATGTCCCAGCGCCCGCCGTAGTTGGCGGCAATGTTGAGCTTGAGGCCGGTGTTGTTGCGGGTCAGAAATTCCGATTCCTCGATGCGCTGCTGGATCTTCTCGGGAAAGGCGCTGCGCTCACCGATGATGCGCAGCTGGACATTGTGTCGGTGCAGCTTGCGCACCTCCCGCTCCAGGGCCATGAGGAACAGCTCCATGAGGAAACCCACTTCCCTGGCCGGGCGCCGCCAGTTCTCGCTGGAGAAGGCAAACAGGGTGAGCACCTCGATGCCCAGCTCGCCACAGGTCTGCACGAGCTGGCGCACGACCTCCACGCCGGCGCGATGGCCGGCCACCCGCGGCTTGTGCTGCCGCTGGGCCCAGCGGCCGTTGCCATCCATGATGATGGCCACGTGGCGGGGCAACCCTTCGGGGCCAAGCTGTTCCAGGCAACGACGGGCTGCATCGGTCAGTTTCGAATCGCTCAAGTTCTCACTCCGTCATCGCCGGCAGGGCCAACCGGTTCATTCAGATTTCCATCAAATCCTTTTCTTTCGCCTCCACCAGCTTGTCCACCTCGGCCACGTACTTGTCGGTGATCTTCTGGATCTCGCCCTCGGCGCGGCGTTCATCGTCCTCGGTGATTTCCTTTTCCTTGAGCAGTTGCTTGATGTCGCCCAGCACGTCCCGGCGGATGTTGCGGATGGCCACCTTGGCGTTCTCGCCTTCCTGACGCACGATGCGGATCATGTCCTTGCGCCGCTCCTCGGTCAGCGGCGGCAGGGGCACCCGGATCACCTCGCCGGCCGTGGCCGGGTTCAGGCCCATGTCCGAATCGCGGATGGCCTTCTCCACCACCGACACCATGGGCTTCTCCCAGGGCGTGACCGTGAGGGTGCGGGCATCGGAGACGTTGATGTTGGCCACCTGGGACAGGGGCACCCTGGAGCCGTAATACTCCACCGTGATGTGATCCAGCAGGCTGGTGTGGGCCCGCCCGGTACGCAGCTTGGCCAGCTCGTGCTTGAGCGCTTCGACGCTCTTGCTCATGCGGGTTTCGGCGTCCTTCTTCAGTTCCTCGATCATGCGTCTTCCCCTTTCCTCATTCCACCAGGGTGCCTTCGTTCTCGCCCTGCACCACGCGCAGCAAGGCCCCCGGCTTGTTCATGTTGTAGACCTTCACCGGCATGCGGTTGTCCCGGCACAGGACGATGGCCGTCGTATCCATGACCGCCAGCTTCTTCGCGATGACCTCGTCATAGGTCAGGCGTTCATAGAGAACGGCATCGGGATCGCGAACCGGATCCGCCGAATAGACCCCATCGACCTTGGTTCCCTTGATGACCACATCGGCATTGCTCTCGATGCCCCGCAGGCTGGCGGCCGTGTCCGTGGTGAAGAACGGATTGCCGGTGCCGGCCGCGTAGATCACGATGCGCCCGGCCTCGAGATGGTGGATGGCCCGGCGGCGAATGTAATCCTCGCACACCCCGTGGATGGGGATGGCCGACATCACCCGCACTTCGAGGCCGGCGCTCTCCAGGCCATCCTGCAGGCCCAGGGCGTTGATCACCGTGGCCAGCATGCCCATGTGATCGCCGGTGACCCGATCGGTGCCGCCGGCCGAGAGGCTGATGCCGCGGAAGATGTTGCCGCCGCCGATGACCATGGCGATCTGCACGCCGAGCGCGTGCAGTTCACGGATTTCCCCGGCCAGCCGCTGCACCACCTGCGGATCGATGCCGAAATCCTGCCCCCCCAGCAGGGCCTCGCCGCTGAGCTTGAGCAGGATCCGGCGGTATTTCAGGGACGCCATGGCGCCGCCTCAGCCCTTGACCTGGGCCATCACCTCGTCGGCGAAGTTCTCCTGTTTCTTCTCGATACCCTCGCCCACCTCGAAACGGGTGAAGGCCGCGACTGTGGCACCGGCGTCCTTGAGCAACTGCGCCACGGTCTGATCCGGATTCTTGACGAAGGGCTGACCGAGCAGGGTCACTTCCTTGAGGAACTTCTTGATGCGCCCGCCGATCATCTTCTCGATGATCTCCGGCGGCTTGCCGCTCTCGGCGGCCTGGGCAGCGAAGATTTCCTTCTCCTTCTCGATCACGTCGGCGGGCACCTCGGCCTCGGAAACGGTCATCGGGCGGCTGGCGGCGATGTGCATGGCGATGTCCTTGCCCAGGGTTTCGTCGCCGCCTTCCAGATCCACCACCACGCCGATGCGGTTGCCATGCATGTAGGTATGGAGCTGGCCGCTGGCCTCGATGATGGCGAAACGGCGGATGGCCATGTTCTCGCCGATCTTGGCGATCAGGGCCTTGAGTGCCTCGCCGATGGTCTGGCCTTCCTCGCCGGGCATGGGCAGCGCCAGCAGGGCGTCGAGATCGGCCGGATTGTTGGCCAGCACCTGCTCCGCCACGGCATCGACGAAGTGGCGGAAGTTCTCGTCCTTGGCCACGAAGTCGGTCTCGCAGTTGACCTCGACGATGGCGGCGCGCTTGCCGTCGTCGGAGAGCTTGATCGCCACCAGGCCTTCGGCGGCGGTGCGGCCGGCCTTCTTGTCGGCCTTGGCCATGCCCGTCTTGCGCAGGTGTTCGATGGCGGCGTCGATGTCCCCCTCGGTTTCGACCAAGGCTTTCTTGCATTCCATCATGCCGGCGCCGGTGCGCTCACGCAGTTCCTTGACCATTGCTGCAGTGATTGCCATGTGCGTATCCTCTTGCGTAAAGATGTTCGAAGTGTTCGGTGAAGATGCGGATTCGAAAAAGGGGGGCACGCCCCCCTTTTTTTCCGCTGCGGACGTGCCGGTTATTCGCCGGCCGGGGCCTCGGCTTTGGCGGGCGCCGCTTCCGCTGACGCGGCCTCGCCCTCGGCCGCCGGTGCTTTCTCGGCGGGCTTCTCGGCCGCCTTCTTGCTCACGGCCTTCTTGCGGGCCGGCTTGCTGCCTTCCTCGGCCGGCTTGTCGGCGGCGCGGCCGGTGGCGGCCGAGGCACGGCCTTCCAGAATGGCCTTGGCCGCACTCTGGGCGTAGAGGGTGATGGCGCGGATGGCGTCGTCGTTGCCGGGGATCACGTAATCGATCGGATCCGGATCATTGTTGGTGTCCACCACGCCGACCACCGGAATTCCCAGCTTCTTGGCCTCCTGCACGGCGATCTTCTCGTGACCGGTGTCGATCACGAACAGGGCGTCGGGCAGGCCGTTCATGTCCTTGATGCCGCCAAGGCTGCGCTCCAGCTTGGCCCGCTCGCGGGACAGTTGCAGCACTTCCTTCTTGCTCAGCCCCTCGAAGCCGCCTTCGGCTTCCATGGCTTCCAGATCCTTCAGCCGCTTGATGGACTTCTTGACGGTCTGGTAGTTGGTGAGCATGCCGCCCAGCCAACGGTGATTCACGTAGGGCATGTCGCAGCGCTGGGCCTCTTCCTGGATGATGTCCTGGGCGGCGCGCTTGGTGCCCACGAACAGGATGGTGCCCTTCTTTGCCGCCAGGGCGCCGAGGAAGTTCATGGCGTCCTCGAACAGCGGGAGGGTCTTCTCCAGGTTGATGATGTGGATCTTGTTGCGCTCCCCAAAGATGTAGGGAGCCATTTTGGGGTTCCAGAAACGGGTCTGGTGGCCAAAGTGCACGCCAGCCTCGAGCATCTGGCGCATGGTAACGTCAGTCATTGAGCGTCTCTCCTGTACGGGTTGGACCTCCATGTACCCCATCTGCCAACCCCTTCCGGGGCACCCGGGCAGACGTGACGGTACATGTGTGAATTTCGCCGATGACCGGTGGTCTGGCCACCGGTCATCGGCGGTTTGGATTTGCGTAAAACGCGCGCGCTTTATACCATAAACGGCTTTGAACGACAACGGACCCCCGCCTGCCACACCGCCTGCCGGGAACCTGTCTCCCCTGTCGCACTCCAATGGCCGACAGGCCAGTTCACCCACACAAGACCACAAATTATATGAGCGTAAATATCAAGACGCCCGAAGACATCGAGAAGATGCGCGTCGCCGGCCGCCTGGCCGCCGAGGTCCTGGAGATGATCGAACCCCACGTGCAGCCCGGCATCACCACTGCCGAGCTGGACCGGATCTGCCACGACTACATCGTCAACGAACAACGGGCCATTCCCGCGCCGCTGGACTATCACGGTTTCCCGAAATCCATCTGTACCTCGGTCAACAACGTGATCTGCCACGGCATCCCCAACGAGAAGCGCCTGAAGAACGGCGATATCGTCAACATCGACATCACCGTGATCAAGGACGGCTTCCACGGCGACACCAGCAAGATGTTCTTCGTTGGCGAGCCCTCGAGCGAGGCCCGGCGCCTGTGCCGGGTGGCCTACGAATGCCTGCGCATCGGCATCGACCAGGTCCGGCCGGGCACCCGCCTGGGCGACATCGGCCACGCCATCCAGCAGCATGCCGAATCCCACCGCTATTCGGTGGTGCGCGAATACTGCGGGCACGGCATCGGCCGCAAGTTCCACGAGGATCCCCAGGTGCTTCACTACGGCACCCCCGGCACCGGCCTGGTGCTGGAGCCGGGCATGACCTTTACCATCGAGCCGATGATCAACGCCGGCAAGCGGCAGGTGAAACTGCTCAAGGACGGCTGGACGGTGGTCACCCGGGATCGCTCCCTCTCGGCCCAGTGGGAACACACCATCCTGGTCACCGAGACCGGTCACGAGGTGCTGACGAAACGGGCCGAGGAAGAGGACTTCTGATGCCCGCCCCGCTCGACGCGGAGCTGTTCGATGCCGAACGCTTCGATGCCGCGCTGGCCGCGGGCGAGGCGCCCCTGCCCCTGTTCCGGGACACGCTCAAGGCTGCCAACGCGGTGCTGGTGGAGCGCTTCCATGCCGGACGCGCGGCCACCGAGCTGGTGCCGGCCCGCGCCGCGCTGGTGGATGCCCTGCTCGCGCGGGCTTGGCGACTGTACCTGCCCGACGACTCGCCCGACCTCGCCCTGGTGGCGGTGGGCGGTTACGGCCGCGGCGAGCTGCATCCGGCCTCCGACATCGATCTGCTGATCCTCATCCGCGACGAGGACGATCCCTGGCACGAGGGGATCGCGGCCTTTCTCACCTTCCTCTGGGACATCGGCCTCGAAGTGGGCCAGAGCGTGCGCAACGTGGCCGAGTGCGTGCGTGAAGCCACCCGCGACATCACCGTGGCCACCAACATCCAGGAATCGCGCCTGCTGCTGGGTGCGCGGGATCTCTATCTGGAACAGAAACGGCTGTGCAGCCCCGCGCACATCTGGCCCGGCCCGACCTTCTTCACCGCCAAGTGGGAGGAGCAGATCGCCCGCCACGCCCGCTACCAGGACACCGGCTACAACCTCGAGCCCAACGTCAAGGAAAGCCCGGGCGGCCTGCGCGACATCCAGATGATCGGCTGGGTGGCCAAGCGCCACTTCGGCGCCGACACCCTGGCCGAGCTGGTGGATCACGGCTTCCTCACCGCCGACGAACACCGCCTGCTGCACGAGGGCCAGGCCTTCCTCTGGCAGGTGCGTTTCGGCCTGCACGTGCTGGCCAAACGGCGCGAGGATCGCCTGCTCTTCGACTACCAGCGCGAGCTGGCCCGCCAGTTCGGCTACCGCGACACCCCGCAGAAACTGGCGGTGGAACAGTTCATGAAGCAGTACTACCGCACGGTGATGGAACTGTCGCGGCTCAACGAGATGCTGCTGCAACTGTTCCAGGAAGAGATCCTGCAGCCGGACGAAGACGCCGCGCCGCAGCCCATCAACCGCCGTTTCCAGGCCCGCAAGGGCTTTCTGGAAGTGACCCACGACAAGGTCTTCCGCCGCTATCCCTTCGCCCTGCTGGAGGTCTTCCTGCTGCTGGAGCAGCACCCGGAACTCAAGGGCGTGCGTGCCAACACCATCCGCCTGATCCGCCGCGACCGGGAACTGATCGATCCCGACTATCGGGCCGATCTGCGCCACCTCAGCCTGTTCATGGAAATCATGCGCCAGACCGAAGGCGTGACCCACGAACTGCGGCGCATGAACCGCTACGGCATCCTCGCCGCCTACCTGCCCGAATTCGGCCAGATCGTCGGCCAGATGCAGCACGACCTGTTCCACGTCTACACCGTGGACGAACACACCCTGATGGTGATCCGCAACCTGCGCCGCCTCACGGTGCCCGAGTTCCGCCACGAGTTCCCCTTCTGCAGCGAGCTGATCCAGACCATCCCGAAGCAGGAGCTGCTGCTCATCGCTGCCCTCTATCACGACATCGCCAAGGGCCGCGGCGGCGACCACGCGAAGCTGGGCGCCGTGGACGCCGAAGCCTTCTGCCGGCGCCACGGCCTCTCCGACTACGACACGGCTCTGGTCACCTGGCTGGTGCGCAACCACCTGCTGATGTCCAGCGTGGCCCAGCGCCAGGACATTTCCGATCCCGACACCGTGCACGCCTTCGCCGAAAAGGTGGGGGAGAAGAACCGCCTCGACCATCTCTACCTGCTGACCGTGGCCGACATCCGAGGCACCTCCGACAAGGTCTGGAACGACTGGAAGGGGGCCCTGCTCAAGCAGCTCTACGACGCCACCCGCGACACCTTCCGCCGCGGCCTGGAAAACCCGGTGCTGCAGTCGGAACGGATCCGCGAAACCCGGCGCGTGGCCGGCGAACGCCTGGCCGCCGAGGGCCTCGACCCGGCCGTCGCCGAACGGCTCTGGCAACAGCTCGGCGAGGAATACCTGCTGCGCTTCCAGCCCGAGGAAGTGGCCTGGCACACCGCCGCCATCCTCGGCCGCCCCGACCGGGAAGCGCCGCTGGTGCTGGTGCGCGACCGCGCCCGCGGCGGCTCCGACGTGTTCCTCTACACCCGCACCCGGCCCGATCTGTTCCTGCTCGCCACCCGGGTACTGGAGCGGGCCGGCGCCTCGATCATGGATGCGCGGATCTTCGACACCGAGGACGGTCACGCCCTCGACGCCTTCCGCGTGGTGGACGCCGAGGGCTGCCCCCTGGGCGCCGAGCGCGGGGCCGATCTGCAGCGGCGCCTGCAGCAGGCCCTGGCCGATCCGGCGGCGCGGATTCCCGCCCCCTCGGCCAGCCTGCCCCGCCAGATCCGCCACTTCGACTTTCCGCCGGAGATCCGTTTCGAGGACGACGCGGCCCGCCAGCTGACCCGCATGCTGGTGCGCGCCGTGGATCGGCCCGGCCTGCTCTCGCGCATCGCCCAGGCCCTGCACGACTGTCACGTGCAACTGCGCAACGCCCGCGTGGCCACCTTCGGTGAAAAGGCCGAAGACTTCTTCTACCTGGTGGACGCCCGCGGCCGCCCTCTCGACGAGGCCACCCGCCAGTGCCTGCGCCAGCAGATCGATAAGGCCCTCGAAGCTGCCTGAATCGCGGCGAGGGCGCCGCGCCTCCTTTCACTCTGTGCCAATGAACTCCAGCGCGTTGCCGTCGGGGTCTCGGCAGAAGATCGCCGGCCGGCCCGAGCGGCTGCGGGTATAGGGCACCCCTGCGGCGTCGAGGGCCCGCACCAGGCCGTCGAAATCGCCCACGGCCAGCGCCACATGCCGGTCGCGGCCGCCGTGTTCGGGCCGACCGGTGACCGGATCGGGATTGGGCAGTTCCAGCAGATGGATGCTGGCCTCCCCCACCTTCAGCCAGGCCCCGGGAAAACCCAGGTCCGGCCGCCCGGCATCCACTTCCAGGCCCAGCACGTCCCGGTAGAAGGACAGCGCCCGATCCGTATCGGCCACCAGCAGGCTGACGTGCAGAATGCGTTCGATTTGGAACATCCCACTCTCCTCAAACGATCCCATCCTAACCTTAATTTCTTCCGGTCCGGCACCAGACATGGCATGCCACTGAAAATCACCATTCCAGACTCTCGAACCGTACTCAATTCCTGGCAAAACATCTGACACGCCCTCGCGGCCGGTGAGACGTTTCGTGACACGCCGTAAATACATCCCTGTAGGCTCGACGGCCCGCTGTCGCTTCGGGCGTCCTGCCCTATCGCGACACTTGTGCATCCTGCACATCGTCCCTGCGGCCGACGGTCACGAAACGTCTCACCGGCCGCGAGGGCTCTGTGCTTCCATCAAGCGTATTTCCGGAATCCGGAACAGCGATTCAGTGCACCCGCCTGGCCGACAGCCAGGCCGCCAGAATCACCAGCGCGCCGCCGAACCATTCGGCCGGGCTCAGCGTCTCGTCGGTGAGCCACATGGAGGACACCGCCCCGGCGACGATCTCGAACAGCAGGATCACCGCCGAGCGCTGCACCGGCATGTGAGTCACGCCATAGACCACCGACAGGGTCATCAGCACCAGGAAGGTGGCGCCGAGCCCGAGGGCGGCCTCCACCGCCGGCAGACCGGCAGCCAGCGCCTCCTGCCCGGCCAGCAGCAGAATCCCGGCCATCACCACCACCCCCAGCCAGCCGGCCACGGTCTTCACCTGCACCGAAATCCCCTGCAGATGGCGCAGCACCGTGTTGAGCGCGGCGAAGGCAAAGCCCGAAGACAACGCCAGCCAGTCGGCGCGGCTGGCCGGCCAGGGCAGGCCCAGCGCCGGGTTCCAGAGCATGATCACCGCGCCGGCCACCGCCAAGGCCAGGATCCCGAGGGTCGCCCCGTCGATCCGCTCGTGCAGGAACAGCCAGCCCAGCACCGTCGCCCAAAGGGGCGAGAGGTAGAACAACAGCAACACCCGCATCACCTCGCCTTCGAGCATCGCCAGCACGAAGGCGATGTTGGTCCAGCCGCTGCCCAGGGCCACCAGCAGCAGCCACAGCGGCGCACGCCGCCACTCGCCCATCCGCCCGCGCAACAGGAACGGCCAGGCCGCGGCCGTCCCGGCATAGAGGAACAGGGAACTCCACAACCCCGACAGGCCCTGCGCCTCGAGCAGGCGCAGCGGATACCAGAACACGCCCCAGAGGGTCGCAGCGGTGAGCAGCCCCAGCACGGGCAAGAGGCGGGAAGACGGCATGGCGAGTCGGACTCCTCGGAACGTGCCGGCATTGTACCGGGAACGGCGGCGGTGGTCGTCCCGACGCCGGGACGCGTATAATCCGCCGCTTTGCCGCGCCGCAATCGAAACCATGAACCCGGATCTCGACAAACTGCACCCCTATCCCTTCGAGAAACTGCAGGCCCTCAAGGCCGGCGTCACGCCCCCCGCCGACCGGCCCCCTATCGCCCTGTCCATCGGCGAGCCACGCCAGCCGGCGCCGGCCTTCGTGCTCGAGGCGCTGCGCGAGGCCCTCGATGGCGCCGCCCGCTATCCGTTGACCAAGGGGGAAACGGCCCTGCGCGAGGCCATCGCCGGCTGGCTGGAGCGGCGCTTCCGGCTGCCCGCGGGCGGCGTGGACCCCGAATCCCAGGTGCTGCCGGTCAACGGCACCCGCGAGGCGCTGTTCGCCTTCGCCCAGGCCGTGGTGGACCGCGGCCGAGACGCCGCCGTGCTGCTGCCCAACCCCTTCTATCAGATCTACGAAGGGGCGGCCCTGCTGGCCGGCGCCGAACCGGTGTACCTCGACACCACGGCCGAAAACGGTTTCGTGCCCGACTTCGACGCCGTGCCCGACGCCGTCTGGGACCGCTGCCAGCTCCTCTACCTCTGCTCGCCCGGCAATCCCACCGGGGCCGTGCTGGGCCTCGACACCCTGCGCAAGGGGCTTGAGCTGGCCGAGCGGCACGATTTCATCATCGCCGCCGATGAATGCTACTCGGAGATCCACTTCGACGAGGCCCACCCGCCGGTGGGGCTGCTGCAGGCGGCGGTGGCCGCCGGCAACCCCGAATTCCGCCGCTGCGTGGTGTTCCACAGCCTCTCCAAGCGCTCCAATCTGCCTGGCCTGCGCTCCGGCTTCGTGGCCGGCGACGCCGAGGTGCTGTCCCGCTTCCTGCGCTACCGCACCTATCACGGCTGCGCCCTGCCGCCCCACCATCAGGCCGCCAGCATCGCCGCCTGGGGCGACGAGGCCCACGTGGCCGAAAACCGCCGCCACTACCGGGAACGCTTCGACGCCGTGCTGGAGATCCTGGCCCCGGTGCTCGACGTGCAGCGCCCCGAGGCCGGCTTCTATCTGTGGACGCCGACGCCAATCCCCGACACCGAGTTCGCCCGCGGCCTCTATGCCGCCGAGAACGTGACCGTGCTGCCTGGCAGCTTCCTCTCGCGGGAGACCGCCGGCGGCAACCCCGGCGCCGGGCGGGTGCGCATGGCCCTGGTGGCGGAGCTGGACGAATGCATCGAGGCGGCGCACCGCATCCGCCGGTTCACCGAATCCCTCTGACAAATCAAACCCAACCCGAAGCAACGACGGCCGGAAGACACCGTATAATGGCCCCGTTTCCGCCGCCCAACCGGAGATCCCATCCATGAGCGACATTCAGAACATCATCGAAACCGCCTTCGAGAACCGCGCCGAGATCACCCCGCGCAACGTCGATACCATCGTCCGCGAGGCGGTCACCGAGGCCCTGGAGAAACTCGACAAGGGCGAGGCCCGCGTGGCCGAGAAGCAAGACGGCAAGTGGGTCGTCAACGAATGGCTGAAGAAGGCGGTGCTGCTGTCCTTCCGCATCAACGACAACAGCTTCATGAAGGGCGGCTTCACCAACTACTTCGACAAGGTGCCCGCCAAGTACGCCGACTACAACTCCCGCGACTTCCGCAACGACGGCGTGCGGGTGGTGCCGCCGGCCAGCGTGCGCCAGGGGGCCTACATCGCGCCCGGCGTGATCCTCATGCCCTCCTACGTCAACATCGGTGCCTACGTGGATTCGGGCACCATGGTGGACACCTGGGCCACCGTCGGCTCCTGTGCCCAGATCGGCAAGAACGTGCACCTCTCCGGCGGCGTGGGGATCGGTGGCGTGCTCGAACCCCTGCAGGCCGCGCCCACCATCATCGAGGACAACTGCTTCATCGGCGCCCGCTCCGAGATCGTCGAGGGCGTGATCGTGGAGGAAGGCTCGGTGATCTCCATGGGCGTCTACATCGGCCAGAGCACCAGGATCTACGATCGCGAAACCGGCGAGATCCACTACGGCCGCGTGCCGGCCGGCTCGGTGGTGGTCTCCGGCAACCTGCCCTCGAAGGACGGCAGCTATTCCCTCTACTGCGCGGTGATCGTCAAGAAGGTGGACGAGAAGACTCGCGGCAAGGTGGGCATCAACGAGCTGCTGCGGGACATCTGAGTGCTCACCCTCCACGGCATCCCCAACTGCGACACCGTGCGCAAGGCCCGAAAGTGGCTGACGGAACACGGCGTCGAGTACCGCTTCCATGATTTTCGCAAGGAGGGGCTCGACCCGGCGGCCCTGCGCCGCTGGGCCGAGGCCGCGGGCTGGGAAAGCCTGCTCAACCGCCGCGGCCAGACCTGGCGCAAGCTGGACCCGGCGGTGCGCGAGACGCTGGACAAAGTCAGCGCGCTCGAATGGATGCAGAAGGAGCCGACCCTGATCAAGCGCCCGGTGGTCGAGTGGCCCGACGGCAACGTGACCGTGGGCTTCGATCCTGCCGACTGGGAGGCCCGCCTTTCATGACCGACACCCTGGATCTGGCCCGCGAACTCATCGCCGCCCGTTCGGTGACCCCCGAGGACGCCGGCTGCCAGCTCACCCTGAGCAACCGCCTGGCCCCGCTGGGCTTCGAGCTGCACCCGCTGCGTTTCGGCGAGGTGAGCAACCTCTGGGCCCGCCGTGGCACGAGCGGGCCGCTGTTCGTCTTCGCCGGCCACACCGACGTGGTACCAAGCGGCCCCGAGGAGGCCTGGACCCACCCGCCCTTCTCCCCCACCGTGGCCGACGGTATGCTCTGGGGCCGCGGCGCGGCCGACATGAAGGGCTCGCTGGCAGCCATGATCACCGCCACCGAGCGCTTCCTGGCCGCGCATCCCGAGCCGAAGGGGTCCATCGGCTTCCTGATCACTTCCGACGAGGAAGGCCCGGCGGTGGACGGCACCGTGCGGGTGGTGCAGTGGCTCGAGGAACGCCACGAGAAGATCGACTGGTGCCTGGTGGGCGAGCCCACCAGCAGCGACAGGCTCGGCGACACCATCAAGAACGGGCGGCGCGGCTCCCTCGGCGCCACCCTCGTCGTCCACGGCAAGCAGGGCCACGTGGCCTACCCCCACCTGGCCGACAACCCCATCCACGCCTTCGCCCCGGCCCTGGTCGAACTGGTGGCGACCGAATGGGACCGGGGCAACGAACATTTCCCGCCCACCACCTTCCAGGTGAGCAACATCAACGCCGGCACCGGTGCCACCAATGTCATTCCCGGCGAGCTGACGGTGCAGTTCAACTTCCGCTTCTCCACCGAAGTGACCGACGCGCAACTGCGCGAGACGGTGGAAGCCCTGCTGGGGCGCCACGGCCTCGACTACACCCTCGACTGGCAGCTCTCCGGCCAGCCCTTCCTCACCCCCGAAGGCGAGCTGGTGGACGCCGCCCGCGCCGCGGTGCGCGAGGTGTGCGGCTACGACACCGCCCTCTCCACCTCCGGCGGCACCTCCGACGGCCGCTTCATCGCCCCCACCGGCGCCCAGGTGATCGAACTGGGCCCGCTCAACGCCACCATCCACCAGGTGGACGAACGGGTGGCCGTGGGGGATCTGGAACTGCTGTCGCGGGTGTATGAAGCGGTGCTGGTGAAGTTGTTGGTTTGAAGGCAGAGGCAGGAGACAAGAGGAAAGAGACGAGGACGGTATCGCGGCGAGGGCGCCGCTCCTACATGGTGCCATCCCCGTAGGAGCGGCGCCCTCGCCGCGACCAACTCGACAACTGCCAGGACAAACCCAATTTGCCGGCCGGGAAAACCCTGCCTACCGGCTCAAGGCCTCCTCGATCACCCGCACGATGTCCTGTTCCAGTTCCGTGGCCACGGCCTTCGCGGGGCTGTGGGCGGCGACCTGGGAGGGGCGAACGAAGAGCACCGAGGTGATGCCTTCCTTGTGAATCAGCGTGAGGTGCAGCGGGCAAAGGGCCAGCAGGTCCGGATCCCGGTTGCCGATCTCGTTGGCGTACCAGCCGTTGCAGAAGACGATGCTGCGAAACTGCTCCAGCATGCTGCGGTTGTAGTTCTCGCCCCAGCGCTGGGCGAAGTGGGCGAGATTCCTGCCCATGTTGGGCTCGAGGATCACGAAATAGCCGTTGTTCTCGAGGCCGGTGAACACCCGCTGGTAGGCGCGGGCGAAATCCATCTTCACGCGCTTGACATAGATCCGCGGTTCCGTGGGGGCAGGAGGGTCGGAAGCCGCCGCCGTCTCGGCGGCGCCGGCCGCCAGGGGCAGGTTCAGGGCCAACAGGAACAAAAGGGGGAACAGGAGTTTCATGGCGGCACCTGCGTGGAATGGGGAATGGATGCCAATCCCGAATGGCTGTTCCGAATTCCGGAACATCGGGTTTGTTTCAGCTACACAGCCCTTGAGGGCGTGCCGGATACCGGGCCAACAGCCTCGGGCATTCGGAAATCCGGAACAGCTATATGTGACTCGTCCAACGCTGTCAATGACTGCCGGCACAAAGGGATCAGGCGGGCCGCTGCACCACCTGGTCACGCAGGTACACGGGCAGGGCCTGCTCGGCCGGCACGGCCGCCTCAAGGGGCAGCGCCGCGGCCAGGCGCGCCACGTCGGCGGCATGGGGCAGGGCCGGCTCGTCGGGCCGATCGGCGATGTGCAGATCGGGGTACAGGGTCAGGAACCGTTCCCGAAAGGCGTGCAGGCCGGTGCCGAGAGCGGCGAGCGGGCCTTCGTCGGGAAAGCGTACCGCCTGCGGCGGGGTGACGTGCTCTTCGCCGACCGGTTCGACCGTCTCGCCCCGGCGCCGGTACACGCCCCAGTACACCTCGTCCATGCGCGCGTCGATCATCGGCAGCGCCAGTCCCGGCGCCGTTACCTGCATGGCCAGCGCCGCCAGGCTGGAAACGGGATGCACCGGCAGATCCCGCGCCAGCGCCAGCCCCTGGGCCACGCCCACCCCGACCCGCACGCCGGTGAAGGAACCGGGACCGCGATCCACCGCCAGGGCATCGAGATCGCCAAGTTCGATCCCGGCCTCAGCCAGCAGCGCCCCCACCATGGGCAGGATCAGCTCGGTATGGCGGCGCGGTTCCACCGCGAAGCGTTCGCGCACCTCGCCGTCGATCCACAGGGCCGCGGAACAGGCTTCGGTGACCGTGTCGATGGCCAGGATCCTCATCCCCCCGCCTCCCTCGCCGGCGGCAGGCTCCCTTCGTCCATCAGGCGGAAAAAGCGCTGCACCACTTCGAGCTTGCGGGTGCGGGTCATGGGTGGCAGGGAATCGAGGAACAGGCTGCCATAGGGTTTTTCCACCAGGCGCGGATCGCCCACCATCAGCACGCCGCGATCCGAGCGGTCGCGGATCAGCCGGCCGGCGCCCTGCTTGAGGGCGATCACGGCCCGCGGGAGCTGGTAGTCCAAAAAGGCGTTGACGCCCTCCTCCCGCATCCGGTCGATGCGCGCCCGGAGCACCGGATCGCCCGGCGAGGCGAAGGGCAGGCGGTCGATGATCACGCAGGAGAGGGCCTCGCCGCGCACGTCCACCCCTTCCCAGAAGGAACTGGTGCCGAGCAGCAGGGCCCGCTCGCTGCGCCGGAAGCGGCTGACCAGCTCGCCCCGGGGGGCCTCTCCCTGCACGAACAGGGTGTAGTCGGTCTCGAGCTCCAGGCGGTCGGCCGCCTCGCGCAGGGCGCGGTGGCTAGTGAAGAGCAGAAAGGCGCGCCCGCGGCTGGCCTCGAGCACCGGCAGGGCGGCGTCGAGCAGGGCATGGGTGTAGCCGGGATCGTTGGGCTGGGGCAGGCCTTCCGGCACGTAGAGCACCGACTGGTGGCGGTAGTCGAAGGGACTGTCCCACTTGGCGGTGCGCACCGCTTCGAGGCCGAGCTGCTCGGTGAAGTGATCGAAGCGCTCGCCCACCGCCAGGGTCGCCGAGGTGAAGATCCAGGCCGCCTCCAGCGCCTGCATCTGCTCGCGGAAGGCCGGCGCCACGTTCATGGGCGTCAGATGCAGGGTGAAGGAACGCTTGTGGATCTCCAGCCAGTGGATGTGGCCCTCGGGCGTGGGGCCGGTGAGCCGCGCGAAGCGCTCACCCAGCTCGGCGCTGCGCCGGTGCACGTTGTCGAGCCCCTTGCCCCGCTCGGCCAGCGGCGCCAGCGCCGCCTGCAGTTCGTCCAGGGCCGCGCGCACCGCGGCGATGCCCTTCTCCACCGCCTCGCGCCCGGCGAAGGCCGACCACTCGCGGCGCTCGCCCGCCTCGCCCAAGGCCAGGCGCAAATCCCGCGCAGCCTTCTCCAGGGCGTCGGCCGCCGGCAAGGGCCCTTCCCCCTCGTTGACGGCCTTGATGTACTCCTCGCGCACGTCGCGGCCCAGCTCCAGAAGCTGATTGGCGGAGACGGCCTCGCCGAAGAAGCCGGTGGCGGTCTCCGGCAACTGATGTGCCTCGTCGATGACGAAGGCATCGGCCGCCGGCAGCAGCTCGCCCACGCCTTCCTCGCGCAGCGCCATGTCGGCGAACAGCAGATGATGGTTGACCACCACGATGTCGGCTGCCTGGGCGGCGCGCCGGGCCTGCATCAGGTGGCAGTCTTCGTAGTCCGGGCAGTCCTGCCCCAGGCAGTTGTCGCGGTTGGAGGTGACCTGTGGCCAGACGGGATCGTTCTCGTCGATGTCGGCGCACTCGGCGATGTCGCCGCTGCGGGTGCGCAGGGCCCAGTCACGGATCCGCCGGATGAGACGGGCCTGGGTGCGGCTGGCGAAGGTGCTCTCCTCGGCCAGTTCCAGGCGGTGCAGGCACAGGTAGTTGGCCCGCCCCTTGAGCAGGGCCACCGAGACCGGCACCGCCAGCGCCTCGCGCACCACCGGCACGTCGCGGTGGAAGAGCTGATCCTGGAGGTTGCGGGTGCCGGTGGAGATGATGATCTTGCGCCCCGAGAGCATGGCCGGCACCAGGTAGGCGAAGGTCTTGCCGGTGCCGGTGCCCGCCTCGGCCACCAGCACCGCCTTGTCGGCGATGGCCTCGGCCACCGCCTCGGCCATCGCCTGTTGCTCGGGCCGCGGGGCGAAGCCGTCCACGCGGGCGGCCAGCGGCCCGTTGGCGGCGAGGATGTCGGCAGGGGAATCCAAGATCGATCAGGCGCGGTTGTCGAGGATCTCGTCGGTGATCCGGCCTTCCTGCGGCGTCCACACCAGGTGGCCAATGCGCCGGAAGCGGGCCACCGACATGGCCCCCCGGCGGCTGCGGGGCTTGCCGTCGCTGTCCTGCAAAGCCTCGATCACCGCCGAACGATCCGCTTCCAGGATCTCGGTGGTTTCGAAGGATTCGTCCATCAGCACCAGCATCACCACGTCCCAGTCCTGATCCAGCTTGAGCTGGCCGATCCGCTGGCCGGGCTTGCGCTCGTCGAAGATGGCCCGGCCCTTGATCTGCACCCGCCGCGGCGGGGCGAAGGCCGGATCCAGGGCATCGTAGCCCCCCACCCCGTCCACCGGCTCCAGCGCCAGCAGCCGGCAGGCATCGTGCCGCGCGATCTCCGCGCTCACCGCCAGCGACTTGCCCGTGGCCCGCCGGTACTCGGCCGCCAACCGCCGGGTTTCGCTGATCAGCCGATCCACCGAATAGACATCGGCGGCCTCCGGCGCAGCGGGCTTGCGGGGCTTGGGTTCGGACATGGGCGAGAGTATACGACGGGGCGCGGGGGTGGTGCCATTTTTCGGGAGATCCTGGAAAGGAACATGGAGGGCACGGATACACGGAGATTCTTGTTTGAAGGAAGACTGGTGCTGTTTCATACCAGCCATGCCGGGGAGACGATCAATGAATATGGCGGGTCCGCTTCGCTTGACCCGCCCTACGGATTGTCCAACATCAAGTACACCCTCCGTGTTCCTTCCACCGAACCCGACTCAGCGCCCCGCCTCGAGCCGTTCCGCCTCGGCTTCGGCCCGGCGGGCGCCTGCGGGGTCGCCGAGGCGGTCGCGGGCTTCGGCGATGAGGCGCCAGTTGGCGGCCTGCAGGCGGCGGTCGTCGCCGGCGAGGCTGTTGGCGCGGGCGGCCAGGCCGGCGGCCTGTTGCGGCTTGTCCTGGGCCAGGCGCAGGCGGGCCATGTAGTGCCACAGCACGGGGTTGCGGGGCTCGATGCGCAGGGCCCGTTCCAGGCGGGCGGCGGCGGTGAGGGCGTCGCCCGCCTCGATGGCGTCCCGGGCCTGGGCGATCAGCGTGAGCACGGCGCGGCTGGTGCCGGGCGGGGGCGGCACGGCAGCGGCGGCATCGGCGGGGCCGGCGCGAAAGCCTTTCCCGCCCGGCGGCGCGAGGGTGCAGGCAACGAGGAACAGCAAGGTCAGCGCGAGGATCAGGATTCTCACCGGAAGAGCCTCTTCAGCCAGTCGAAGGGGCCCCCGCCGTCGCCGGCGGGGGCGCGGCCGGTGGCGCAGTCGGCACGCTCGGCAGGCGCGGTGCCGCGCACGTAGGCCAGCTCCACCGCGCCGGGGCAGCCGGCATCTGCAAGCAGGCCGGTTTCGGCATCCACCCAATGATACTCGACGGCGTCAGTGGCCGGGGGCAGGAGGCCGGTGGTGGGCAGGGCGGCGAAGAGATCGCCCCACACCCGCAGGGCGCCTCGGCTGCCGCTGAGGCGAATGGGGCCGTTGTCGTCGCGGCCCAGCCAGACCACGGCCAGGCGATCACCGCTGAAGCCGGCGAACCAACTGTCGCGCAGATCGTCGGTGGTGCCGGTCTTGCCGGCCACGTCCAGCCCCGGCAGGCGTTCCCGCAGCCAGCGGGCGGTGCCGCTGCGGGTGACTTCGCGCAGGACGCTGACCAGCGCCGCCACCGGCGCGGCCTCCAGGGTCTGCTCCACCTCGAGCGGATAGCGGCCGAGCGGCTCGCCGTCGGCGGTGGTCACCGCGCGGATGGCCCGCAGCGGCGTGCGGAAGCCGCCGGCGGCCAGGGTCTGGTACATGGCGGCCATCTCGTAGGGCGTGAAGCCCACCGCGCCGAGCAGCATGGAGGGATAGGCCGGTACCTTGCGGGTGGCGCCGAGCCGCTCGAGGGTGTCGGCGATGGCCTCGAAACCCAGGGTCATGCCCAGGCGCACGGTGGCCTGGTTGTAGGAGTGGATCAGGGCCCGGAACAGGGGCACCGTGCCGTGGGAACGGCCGTCGTAATTGCGGGGTGACCAGACCCTGCCATCGGGCCCCTGGATGCGGATGGGGCCGTCGTCGATGGCGGTGGACAGGCTGTAGTCGGCGCGCCGCAGGGCGGTGAGGTAGATCGCCGGCTTGATCAGGGAGCCGATGGGCCGCACCGCATCCAGCGCCCGGTTGAAGCCGGGATAGCGGGGATCCCGATCTCCCACCACCGCAAGCACTTCGCCGGTGCGGGTGTCGGTGACGACCACGGCACCCTGCAGCTTTCCGCCCAGGCCACGGGCCCGGTCCAGCGCCCGCAGGCGCGTGGTCAGGGCCCGTTCCGCCGCGGCCTGCACCAGGGGATCGAAGGCGGTAAAGATGCGCAGGCCTTCCGAGGTGAGATCCGCCTGCCGGTAGTCGCGCCGCAGTTGCCGGCGCACCAGGTCCAGGTAGGCGGGCCAGCGGCCGCCGGTCAGGCGGCCGCGCCGGATGCCGAGCCCCGTGCGCGCCGCGGCTCGGGCGCGGGCGGGCGCCACCACGCCCTGTTCGGCCAGGATCCGCAGCACCAGGTTGCGCCGTTCGAGCAGCCGCTCGGGATGGCGGCGGGGATCGTACCAGGACGGCCCGCGCACCAGGGCGATGAGGGTGGCGATCTGGGGCAGCGTCAGTTCCCCCACCTCCCGGTCGAAGTAGAAACGGCTGGCCAGGCCGAAGCCGTGAATCGCCCGGTCGCCATCCTGGCCCAGGTAGATCTCGTTGAGGTAGGCCTCGAGGATTTCGTCCTTGCCGTAGTGCCATTCGAGCAGGATGGCCATCACCGCCTCGTTGGCCTTGCGCCAGAGGCTGCGCCGGTTGCTGAGGAAGAAGTTCTTCACCAGTTGCTGGGTAAGGGTGCTGCCGCCCTGCACCGTGGCCCCGGCGCGCAGATTAGCCCACAGGGCGCGGGCGATGGCCCGGGGATTGATGCCGAAATGCGAACGGAAACGGCGGTCCTCCACCGCGATGATCCCCTCGCGCAGTTCCCGTGGCGCCTGTTCCAGCCGGATCAGGATGCGATCCTCCCGGTGGGCCGGATAGATCCCACCAATCCGCGGTGGCTCGAGGCGCACCAGATCCACCGTGGCTCCGCTGTCGAGATCCCGCACCTGCCCGATGCGCCCGCCGTCGAAAACAATCTCCAGGCGGCGGGCGGGACCGGGCCCGTCGGGAAAGCGGAAGGCCCGCTTGTGGAGGCGGAAACGGCCACGGCGGACATGGAAGCTGCCCGGGGCGTCGAGAGCCTGGTCGAGGCGGTAGTCGAGCCGTTCCAGCTCGGCACGCAACTGGTCGGGACTCAGCCGCTGCCCGGCATACAGCTCCAGGGGTCGACCGTAGACCGTGGCCGGCAGCGCCCAGCGCTTGCCCTCGAATTCACTGCGGATCCGGTAGTCCAGCCAGCCGGTCCAGGCCAGGGCCGACACCAGCAGCGCGATGAGCACCGTTCGCCAGCGCGGGCCCCAGCGACGCGACACGGGCCGCCGGCTTGCCCGCTGCTTTGCGCTGCGCTGCCGGCGCCGGCGGGGCGTGACCGGCTTGCGCCGGGCGGATTTCTTCTTCGCCATGCCGATCTCAACCGCTGCCCAGGCGCACGAGGAGCATCCACAGGGCCGCCGGCGCGGTGAGCACGAAGGCGCAGGTCCAGCCCAGCGCCTGCCAGCGATAGCGGCGGCCGAGGGCGCGCTGCCCGTGCACGGAAAGGATGAACGGCCGACCGTCGCGGCTGCGCCCCAGGGTGTGCAGCGGCGGCCGGCCGGCGTTCTCGAGCCGCTCGCGCAGCACCGCTTGGCGGGCCGCTTCCCGCGCCGCCTCCCACTCCTGCGGATCGATGCGGCCGTCGCCGTCGCGGTCGAAGCGGTGCAGCAGGGTTTGCGGATCCTGTTTCCAGGCCCGCAGCAGGCGGCCGGTGGCGGTGTGCAGATCCTCGCCGTCGCCGGCCGCGAGGGTGACGAACTCGCCGAGGGCATAGAGGGGATCGCCGGCGTCGATGCGCTCTTCGGTATAACGGTAACGGCTGCCGCCGACGATCCCGCGCAGGCCGCTCGCTGCGCCACCCGAAGGCACCACCGAGTTGCCATACCAGATCCGGCGGGTGCGGGGCAGCACCTCGGCGCCGCGCGGATCGATCAGGCACTCGCCGGTGCCGTCGAGCAGTTTCAGGGGCGCTTCGCTGCGCACCTCGCGCACCGTCTTCCAGCGGGAATGCTTGCCGGAGCGCACGTAACGCTCCACCGTGCAGTGATACCAGGCGCAGGGGCTGCCGGTCAGCGGCGTGCGCAGGGGGTCGGCGGCCGGCTCGCAGGTGCCGATCAGCTCCACGTAGCCCTGGTGGGCGGAGCGGATCTTCGAGGTGGGCGTGTTTTCGATGGCCCGTACCCGGCGCAGGGCGCGCAGGGCGAGGAAGCCGGAAAACGGCGCCAGCAGGGCGAGCAGGCCCGTCCACAGCCAGAAACTGTCCGGCGGCGCATGCAGGATCCAGGCATGCCAGTCGGCCAGCATGAGGGAAATCGGCGGCTCAGGCGTTGCCGAAGAGCTGTTTCATGTCCACGTCGCGCTTCTCGGCCTCGCTGAACTCGAGCAGGGGGCGGGCGGTGAAATGGAACAGGCGGGCGATGAGCACGTCCGGAAACTGCTCGATGCGCACGTTGTTGAGATTGACCGCCTCGTTGTAGACCTCGCGCCGATCAGCGATGGACTCCTCGAGCTGGCTGATCCGCGCCTGCAACTGGCGAAAACCCTCGTTGGCCTTGAGTTCCGGATAGTTCTCGGCCAGGGCGAAGAGATTGCCGAGACCCAGGCGCAGTTGGGTTTCCGCCTGCCCCAGGGCGGGAATGTCGCCCCGGTCCCGGGCCGAGGCCACCGCGGAGCGGGCCTGGATGATCTTCTCCAGGGTGTCCTTTTCGTACTGCATGTACTGCTTGCACACCTCCACCAGCTTGGGCAACTCGTTGTGGCGCTGCTTGAGCAGCACGTCGATGTTGGACCAGGCCTTGGACACCCCGTGCTTGAGCGACACGAGGTTGTTGTAGAGGAACACGGCATAGATGGCCACGACCAGGATCACGGCAAGCAGGATCAGGGCAGGCAGGCTCATGGCAATTCGACTCCGCTTCGCAACGCAGGGCAGGATGGGGAAGATAGCACAGGAACCGGCGGCAACCACCGGTGGATCGAGAGCATTCGGATTCGTGGCGCGGATCCGCGTAGCCGCCATGTGTGTTCGATAGTGCTCAACAATTCATCACAGGGCATTATCCATTATTGATATTACACTTCAATATCGTTTTATATGCTTTTGTTTTATAAGTGTATTTTTAAATTCATTCACAAATTCACTTCCCGGAAATCGTCGAATATGCAGTTTGTCAGATTGTGTTCAAATATCTTCAATAGCTAATATAAACACTCGGATTTTCAGAAGGTTATCCATGATTCGGCTGCATCGATCCCCCCCCACCCGCACCACTCCCGACCGGAAAATTCGCCGCGCTGCCAGGCGATGCGCCGCGCTCTGTGGCCTGCGATACGCTTCGTGAAATCCCGGCTCCTGATTGTGCTGCTGGCATGGGGCCTGCCGGCACTGCCGGTCATGGCGGCTCCCACAGTGGCCTTCTGGTATGCGCCGGATCCCCCCCTGCATCTGCTTCGCCACTTCGACCGGCTGATCGTGGAGCCGGAAAATCTGCCGGCGACGGCCATTGCGGACTTCCAGCAGAACGGCCGGGAACTGCTGGCCTATGTCAGCATTGGTGAAGTGCATGCCGAACGGGCCTGGTTCGGCAAGCTGAATCCGGCCTGGTTCCTCGGCCACAACCCCGACTGGGGCGGCGCCATTCTCGACCTGGCCAACCCGGCCTGGCGGACATGGCTGCTGCAACACCGTTTCCGGCCCCTCTGGGAAGCCGGTTACCGCGGCTTCTTTCTCGATACCCTGGACAGCTACCGCCTGGCGCTCTCCGACGGAGTCGCCCGGCGCCGCCAGGAGGCGGGCCTGGTGGCGCTCCTCACGCAACTGCGTCAGACGTTTCCCTCGGCCCGGATCCTCGTCAACCGGGGCTTCGAGGTGTTGCCCCGCATCGCACCCCTGATCGACGGCCTGGTGGCCGAATCCCTGTTCGCCGGCTGGGATGCGCAAAACCGGCGCTACGGGCCGGTAAGCGAAAAAGATCGGCACTGGCTGCTGGCCCGTCTGCGCGAGGCCCGCGCCCTGCGCCCCGATCTCGACATCGTGGTCCTGGATTACCTCCCGCCGGGCGAGCGGGAGAAAGCACGGGAGCTGGCCCGCCGCATCCATGAGCTCGGGTTCACTCCCTGGATCTCCAGCATCGGCCAGGACATGGTCGGCGTGGGCGAAGTGGAAGTGCTGCCCAGGGAAGTGCTCATGCTCTACGACAGCCGGCATGCGTTCCAGGCAAATCTGGCGGATACCCCCATCCACCGGCTTGCCGCGATGCCGGTGGAATATCTCGGCTACGTGCCTGTCTATCACGACCTCGCCACCGGCCTGCCCGCCGGCCCCCTGCGAGGCAGGTATGCGGGCGTCATCGCCTGGCTGGCCGGGCCGGAGGCGACGCCGGGCTACGCGGCCTGGCTGCGCGACCGCCATCGGGAAGGGGTGCCGTTTCTGCTCCTGGGGGATCCGGGCATCCCGCCGGATTCGGAACTGTTCACCCGCCTGGGGCTCAAGGGCATCAGTTCCAGCGATCCTGGTCCGTGGCAGTCTGCGAACCATGCCGAGTGGATCGGCCTGGAAGCGCCGGTCCCCGCCCGTCTGGAACGAATTTCCGGCGTCCTGCCCCTGCCGGGCAGTGGCAACCGCGTTCATCTGCGGGTACGCAATGCACACGGAACCGAGCTGGCCACCGTGGTCACGGGCCGCTGGGGCGGACTGGCCCTTTCCCCGTGGGTGGTCGACACCGATCTCGACAACCGCAACCGCTGGCTGCCGGATCCCTTCGTGCTCATCCACCAGGCCCTGCATCTGCCCGATCTGCCCCTGCCCGATGTCACCACTTTGAACGGACGGCGCCTGTGGCTCAACCACATCGATGGCGACGCCTTCGTCAGCCGGGCCGAATTCTGGGGCCGTCAGTGGGCCGCCGAAGTCATCCTGAATCGCATTCTCGCCCGCTTTCGGGTGCCGCATACCGTCTCGGTAGTGGAAGGGGAAATCAGCCCCGATGGGCTCTATCCCAAGGATTCGCCAGAACTGGAAGCGATTGCCCGGCGCATCTTCGCCCTGCCCCACGTGGAAGCGGCCAGCCACGGCTTCAGCCATCCCTTCGAATGGCACCGCTTTCGCGAAGGCCAGCCCGCCGGCGGCGACGTGACCCTGCCGATTCCCGGTTACCGGCTGAACCTGCGCCGGGAACTGCTCGGCTCGCTGGCCTACGTGAACCGCCTGTTGCCAGCCGGCAAGCGGGCCCGGGTGTTCCTCTGGACCGGCGACTGCCTGCCGCCGGCATCGGCCATCGCCCTGCTGGACGAAGCCGGTTATCTCAACATGAACGGCGGCGATACCGCGATCCGCAAGGCCCTGCCTCTGCTCGAAGCCGTCTCGCCCATGGCCCGGCCGCTGGGACGGCATGTGCAAGTCTACGCCCCCATCACCAACGAGAACATCTACACCCACAACTGGCATGGCCCCTTCTGGGGTTTCCGCCAGGTCATCGAAACCTTCGAGATGACCGACCGTCCCCGGCGCCTGAAACCCATCGACATCTACTACCACTTCTACTCGGGCACCAAGATCGCTTCCCTGCACGCCCTCGAGCAGGTTTACGCGTGGGTCGAGAAACAGGAAACCACCCCCGTGTTCGTCAGCGAATACGTGCCGCTGGTAAAGGCCTTCCGCCGCATCAGCCTCGCCCGGCGCCTGGACGGGCGGCTGCAATACCGGGGGATCGGACGCCTCCGCTCGCTGCGGCTGCGCAAGGGCGGCATCGATCTCGATCGCAGCCGGGGCGTGGCCGGCATGCGCCGCTTGCACGACGGCCTGTATCTGCATCTGTCCGATCTGCACCCCCTGATTGCCCTGACGGACAAACCCTCGGCCACCCACCCCTACCTGCGCCAGGCCAACGGCCACTTGCGGGCCTGGAAAAGAGAAAGGAACGGCCGCATCCATCTGGCACTGACCGCCCACGTGCCGCTGCGTTTCGAAATCGCCGGCATCAAGCAAAGTTGCCGGCTGCAATCCCGCACGGGCGGCAAGCCCGTTACCCGCGCGGCCCGCAGCGGCAGGGTTTTCTTCGGTCTTCAGACGAGTCGTTTCGATGGCACCCTCGAATGCCAGTGACCGCGAACGCCTGGTCAGTCCGGTGGGCCTGGCAATCATGCTGCTCGTGGTCCTGACCGTGCTGTGGTTCCTGCTGCCGGAACAGGCCCGTTTCCAGACCCGCCAGGCCATGGAGAAACCGGATGCGCTGTCGCTCGCCTATCTGCGTGCGGTGTTGCGCGGCGACCCCGAGCGGGACGATCTGCGCCTGAACCTCGTTCGCCAGTTGCTGGCGCTCGGCCAGCTGGACGAAGCCGCACGCCTCCTGGACCGCAAGCCGCCCAAGGCACCGCAACTCGCCAGCCAGGCGCGTCTGTTGCAGGCCGAGCTGCGCCTGCGCGAGGTCATGGCCGGCACGCCGGGGCATGGTCGTGATCACCTGCGCGAGACGCTGTTGCCCATGTTGGCGGAACTGCCTGCCTCGAAGGCGGTACGTACCGAACTGGCCCGCCTGGCGGAACTGGCCCTGCAGGCCGGCGAACCCGGCCTGGCAGCCGGGATCGCGCGCCTGATCGCGCGCGACGAAACAGCGACAGCTCCCCGGTGGTGGCGACGCGCAGGCCGATGGGCGCTGGCCGCCGGCGAGCCACTGGCCGCCAGCGCCGATTTCACCCGCGCCGCCGAAACGGGCGACGACCGGCAAGCGGCCATCGCAGCCATCGACGCGGCCCTGGCTGCAGCCCGACCCGATCGGGCCCTGCGCCTGGCGCGGCGCTTTCTCGCCCGCTGGCCGGATGCGTCGGATCTGCTCGCGCGTGGCGTGGACGTGGCCCTGCAGGTCAACCGACAGCAGGACGCGGCCCGCTGGAACCGTCGCTATCTGCGCCATCACCCGAACGACCTCGCCGCCCTGCGCCGCCAGCGGGACATCGAACTGGCACTCGGCCAACTCGAGACCGCCGCCCGGCTGGCGCGACGGGTCGCCGGGCACCCGAACGCCACGCGCGAAGACCGGCTCCGCCTGGCGCGGATCCTCGAATGGAACGGCGATCCGGAAGGCGCGCTGGCTGCCTGGCAGCGTCTCGCCGACGGCCGGCCTGCCGTCGAGGGGGAAGTGCGCCGTCTGGCGCGCATGCTGCTCGATCCGGATGCCGAAATCGCCAGCCTGCGGCGCGAGCAACGGCACACGGGGCACCTTTCGCGGCGCAAGCTGCTGCGCCTTGCCAGTCTCTACGAACAGCGCGGCGAACCGGAACGTTCCCTGACGGTGCTGAGCCGGCTGCTCGAGCGGCATCCTGACGACGCACGGGCGTGGCGAGCACGGTTGCGACTGCTGGTGCAGACCGGCCGGGAGGAGCGGGCGCTGGCGCTACTGGCCGAGCGTCAACGCCGGGAAGGCGCAAGCGACGCGCTGCACCGGCAACGGATGCGCCTCTTCTGGCTGCTGTTGCGCGAAAAGGAGGCGTGGCGCGAAGCACAGCGGATCCGCACCCCCCTGGCCTTCCGCGATCCCGCCGACGGCGCCCTGCACGCGGAGCTGGCCTTCCGGCATGGCGATCTCGCCCTGGCCGAACGGCTCTACGCCCGACTCTATACCATGTATGCCAACCACCGGCTGACAACGGCCCATCCCGACGATGACATCCGGGAACGGATCCGCATCATCCACGAACGGCTGATCCGTCTGGCCGACCGGCGCGGCGACGTGCAACGGGCCACCGCAGTGGGCCTGCACGGCTGGCGACAACTGGGCGATCCGAACCTGTTGTGGCTGAGCCTGCAAGTGGCCGCCCGGCATGACGATGTTGCGGCCCTGGAAAGGTTGCTGAAACTGGCAATGAATCTCCCCGATACCCAGGGCCAACTCGTGACGACCCTGCTGGAGATCGCCGACTGGAAACAGCGCCATGGCCAATTCCGCGATGCCGAAGCGCTGTACCGACGGGTGCTGACACGCAACCCGCGCCGGCCCGAGGCGCGGCTGGGGCTGTTGTGGCTGTATATCGACACCCGGCAGCATGCACCGCTGCGCCGCCGTCTGCTCGCCTGGCAGCAGGAGGCCCTGGACGACAGCCGCTACTGGCCGGCCTTCGCCGCCGGCTGGTCGGCGCTGGGCGAACCGGCCCGTGCCCTGCCCTGGATCGAACGCCGGGTGCGGCTCGATCCCCGCGATCCGCTCTGGCTGCTGACCTGGGCCGACACCCTGGATGCCCTGGGACGGCGCGACTCGGCCTTTCGCGTGCGCCGCCACGCCCTGGATCTCGGCAGCGGCGGGTTGCGTCGACATCTGCTGACCCGGCGCAAGCTGGACGAAACCGACCGAGCGCTGCTGCAGGCCCTGCAGCGGGAATTCGGCCTCGCCCGTCTCGAGCCACTGATCACCGGCCTGGCCGGGGACCGGCTCGATGCGGTGTTCCTGGCCGGCTGGTATCTGAGTGGAGAGCGTGACGTGCGGGCTCGCGCCTGGCTGTTGCAACGCCAGGCGTCCCGCCTGGCCCAGCCGGCCTGGCAGGCCATCAGCCTGGCCCTGCTGGACAACGATCCGAGCCGCATCGCCGCGCTGCTGGAGGGCCCGGGACTTTCGCCGCTCGACCGGGTCCGGGGGCTGGCCCGGCTGGGACGGCGCAACGAAGCGTTGGCGCTGGCCCTGTCCCAGGTGCGCGATGCAGGCGGCAGCGACGCGCGGCAGGCCGCCACCGCCTGGTCCGCCGAACTGTACCGCGATCTGCCCACCAGCCTCACCGCCGCCCACCTGAGTCGGCGGATCGGCGCGCTGGACATCTTCACCCAGGCGCTTTCCCTGCGCTTCAGCCGCCGCAACCTTTCGCTTCACGGGCGGCTGGAGACCGGCCGCCTGGAGCTCGATCCGGCCCGCTACGATCTCACCGGCCGGAACACGGAACGGATCCTCGCCGGCGGGCTCGAATGGCAGGGACGCCGCCATCGCCTGTGGTTCGAATACGGCCAAAACCGGCGCGACGATCGCACAACGCCGCTGAGGCGCCTCGGCTGGCGTCTCCGCCTGGCCCGCGAGGGCGAGTTGCGGCTCGAGGCCGGTCGCGGCCTGCGCAGCGACGCCAGCGAGGCAATCCGTGCCGACGCCCTGAAGAACGAAGAACGAGTGACCTGGTACCAGCCCCTTACCGGACGCACGAGCCTGCAAATCGCGCTCGGTCGGCACGACTTCCGCAGCCGCGGCGACCACCCGCTCGCCCGTGGCCGCTTCCTCGATGCGAGCCTCGGCGAACAGTTGGCGATGGGCACCAACGATCTGCAGATCCGCCTGCAGGGCACCTGGATGGCCAACGATCTGGCCGCCATCCTCCCCGCGGACATGGCCGCCCGCCTGCCCGCCGGCGCCACGGTGGCGGATGTGATTCCGGCCGACTATGCGGCCCTGGGCCTGGGAGGGTCACTCGCGCGGGGCGCGCTTGCCGATCGCGCCCCGCGCGTCGGCGGCCTGCGCTACCGGCTCGATGGCTGGGTGGGACCGGTGTGGCCGGAAAACCGGCTGGGCTATGCCCTGGAAGCCTCGCTCGGCACCCGCCTGCTGGGCTCCGATGAACTGAGTCTGGGCGTTGCCTACAGCGACGTGCTCAACGTCGTCGCCGGCCAGGCCAACGCCCGGCTGCAAGTGCAATACCGCTATTTCTTCGGCCGCTGAAAATGCATCTTTTCAATAACCATCAAGACAGATCGAACCATGATCACGGTAAAATCGCCCGCAAACCGAGGAACATCCCCATGAAACGCTGGCTGCTTCCGTTACTCCTGCTCCTGAGTGCCTGTTCCAGCCAACAGGTCCAGAACGGCGTCACCCTGCCCCGTGACGCCCGCTGGGCACTGCTGCCCATCGTCAACCTCTCCGAAGCGCCACGTGCCGGCGAACGGGCCCGGCGACTGGTGGAAACCGCGCTGCGCGCTCGCGGCGTGTCGCCGTTGCTCGCCCCGACGCCACAGCAAAAGGAAGCGCTGCCCCTGCTCGATGACCACGTTCGGCTCGACGAGGCACTCGCCTGGGCGCGCCGGGAACGGATCCGCTATGCCGTGACCGGCTCGGTGGAGGAATGGCGCTACAAGAGCGGTCTCGACGGCGAGCCGGCCGTGGGCCTGAGCCTGCGCATCATCGAGATCCCGAGCGGACACGTGGTCTGGGCCGCCTCCGGCGCCCGTACCGGCTGGGGCTATGCCAACCTCGCCGGCACGGCGGCCAAAGTCATCGACGGCCTGCTCGATGCCCTGCGCCTGGATTCCGCTGCGCCTGTGCCCTGAGTCAATCCAGGCATGTCAATCCTGTTCCCCGATCCACGGCAAATGACCGCCCGGCGGCGCCGCATAGGCGCTTGGCTGGAGACCCTGCTCATCCTGCTGGTCTTCCTGCTGGCCGGCTTCTGGATCGATCCCGACGATCCCTTCTTCCTGCGGGCCGGATTTCCCTGGCTGATCCTGGCGCCGCTCCTGCCGGCGCTGCGCTACGGCTTCAGCCACGGCTTCCTCTCCGCCCTGCTGCTGGTCGCCCTGCTGGCGCTGGCCTGGCAGGAAGGGGTGTTCACGGGGCCGCGTTTCCCGGCCGAAATGGCCGTGGGCATGCTGATCATCGGCATGCTCAGCGGCGAGTTCACCGACAGCTACAACCGGCGTCTCAGCCAGCAACGGGTCATCAACGACTACCAGCGCCTGCGCCTGGACGAGTTCACTCGCAACTACCACCTGCTCAAGGTGTCCCACGATCGCCTCGAACACCGGCTGGCCGCGTCCGGCCATTCCCTGCGGGGCGCGCTTCTGGAGTTGCGCAAGCATCTCTCCCTGGGCAGGGGTGACGATCTGGCTTCACAGGCGCAACGCATCATGGCCATCTTTACCGCCTTCGGCTGGGTGCAGGTGGCCGGCCTGTATGCCGTGCGCAACCGGCGCATGGTGATCCGGCCGCTGGCCATGATCGGCCGGATCGGCGCCGTGGATCCCTTCGATCCCATGGTGCGTCGTGCGCTGGTGGAAGGCCGCATGGCCACCCTGGCCCAGGAACGGCTGAACGACGAAGAGGCCGCCGAACGGGAGCTTCTGGCCGTCGTGCCGCTGGTCGATGTCAGCGGCGAAATCTGGGGCATCGTCTGCATCCGCGAAATGCCCTTCATCGCCCTGCAGGAGGAAAACCTGCGGCTGTTCGCCGTGCTCGGCGGGCACATCGGCGACATCCTGGCTGCCGCGCAACGCCAGCTCGGTACGGAAGCGGACCCGGAATCCTCGGCCTTCATGACCGAGCTGCGCCGGGCCCTGGCCGATCATCGCCAGTACGGCCTGCCAGCCCTGGTGGTGGCCATCGCCTTTCCCCCGGCCCATCCCGACGCGGCGCAGATGCAGCAGCTGTTCATCGCTCAAACCCGCGGCCTCGACCGGATCTGGCAACCGGAAGAGGCACCTCATCTGCTCTTCCTGCTGATGCCGCTGACTCACCCGGAAGAACTCACCCCCTACCGCCAGCGCATGGAACGGGCCCTGGCGGAACGCTTCGGACAGGGCATGGCGGAACTGGGCATCCGCCTCGTCAGCCATGTTCTGCAACGACGCGACGAACCGGAAACCCTACTGGAGAACCTGCGTGAAACCGTGGCCATCGCTGGGCGCACCGACGCTGATCTTCGCCGCCCTGACGCTTGACCTGGCCGGGACGCTGAGCCTGCTTCCCGGGGTGCCGCTCGCCTCCGGCGGCTGGCCCGTGTTTCTCGTGCTGCACCTGGCGGCCGCCATGAGCACGGCCCTGGTGCTGTTCCGGCTGTTTCCCCGGCCCTATCGCCGACCGCGCCGGCGCAGCGCCGTGACCCTGTTCGTGCTGTGTGCCAGCATTCCCGTGTTTGGTATTCCCGGCCTGCTGTTCGGCATTCTCGCGGCCCTCTACCTGCCCCGCCGTGAATCCCCCTCGCCCTTCGTGACGGTGGAGATTCCCGAACTGCCCTTCCGGCCGCTGGCCGTGAGCGAACAGCCGCTGTACGGCAGCGGCGGCCTGATCGGCATCCTGCGCAACGCCCCGGATCCGGAAAAACGCATTCAGGCCGTGATGGCTACCCGCCAGCTCCGGGATCAGGATGCGGTGCCGATCCTGCGCGTGGCCCTTCGGGACCCGGAAGACGATGTGCGGCTGCTGGCCTATTCCCTGCTCGATGGCAAGGAGCAACGCATCAACGAGCAGATCCGCCGCCTCCTGGACGAACTGGCCACCGCCAGCGGTCAGCGGGCCGGACTGCTCCATCGCCAGGTGGCCAACCAGTATTGGGAACTGGCCTATCTGGGCCTGGCCTCCGGCGACGTGTACGAACACGTTCTCCAGCAGGTACTCGAACACGGCGATGCGGCCATCGCCCAGCTCGGCCGGGAACAGGGACTGCTCTACCAGCGCGGGCGAGTGCTGCTGAAGCTGGGCCGGGGAGACGAGGCCGAGGCCGCCTTCCGCGAGGCGCTGGAGCGCGGCATGGGCGAGGCCGACGTGCTGCCCTATCTGGCCGAAACGGCTTACCTGCGCCGGGACTGGGCGGCCGTGCAGGCCTGTCTGCAACGCCTCGAGCCGCAGGTGCTGGCCGAACCGCCGCTGTCACTGGTGGCCCGCTTCTGGGGTGTGTCCGCATGAGAAACTGGCAGGAGGTGATCGACCGCCGCGAGCCGGCCGACGTGGTCTTCCTGCTCGAAGGGACCTACCCCTACGTCAGCGGTGGCGTGTCGAGCTGGGTTCACCAGATCATCCGGGGCTTCCCGGAATTGCGCTTTTCGCTGATCTTCCTGGGCGGCAGCCGTGAAAACTACGGCGCAATCAAGTACCCCCTCCCCGACAACGTCTGCCACCTGGAGTGCCACTATCTCACCGATTCCTGGCGCAAGATCGTGGCCCGCCCCCGGATCGGCAACCGGCAGGCCTTCGCCGTCACGATGGAAATGCACGCCGCGCTGCGCCGCCGCGGCCAGCCTCTGCCCGAGGCGGTGCTCGATCCGGCCCTTCGCGGCCTTGGGCAGCCCGATGCGCTCACCCGGGAGGACTTCCTGTTCAGCGAAGCCGCCTGGGAGCAGATCACCGAACACTACGAACGGTTCTGCACCGATCCCTCCTTCGTGGACTATTTCTGGACCGTGCGCACCATGCACGGCCCCCTGTTCCTGCTGGCGGAAATCGCCGATCGCCTGCCGCCGGCGCGCATGCTGCACGCGGTGTCCACCGGCTATGCCGGCATGCTCGGGGTGCTGGCCCGGCGCCGCAAGGGCCTGCCGCTGCTGCTCTCCGAACACGGCATCTACACCAAGGAGCGCAAGATCGATCTGGCCCAGGCCGACTGGATCAGCGACGCCCGGGAAACCTTCGGCGGCACCCTGGACGACGACGTGAGCTACATCCGGCGCCTGTGGATCCGCTTCTTCGAAGGCCTGGGACGCATGGCCTACGACTCGGCCGAAACCATCGTCGCCCTCTACGAGGGCAACCGCCAGCGCCAGATCGCCGACGGGGCCGATCCCGCCCGCTGCCGGATCATTCCCAACGGCATCGACGTGCAGCGTTTCCTGCCGGTACGCGAGACCCGGCCCGCCACCCCGCCGCCGATCCTGGGGCTGATCGGACGGGTGGTGCCCATCAAGGACATCAAGACCTTCATCCGCGCCATGCGCGGCGTGTGCAATGCCATTCCGAGCGCCGAGGGCTGGATCATCGGACCCGAGGACGAGGATCCGGAATACGCCCGCGAATGCCGCAACCTGGTGACCAGCCTCGGCCTGGAAGGCAAGGTGAAATTCCTGGGCTTTCGCAAGGTGGAGGAAATCCTGGCGCAAATCGGGCTGCTGGTACTGACCTCCATCTCCGAGGCCCTGCCCCTGGTGATCCTGGAAGGCTTCGCCGCCGGCGTGCCGGCCCTGGCCACCGAGGTCGGCGCCTGCGCCGAACTCATCGAGGGCAATGGCGATGAGGATCGGGCCATCGGCACGGCCGGGGCGGTGGTGCCCATCGCCAACCCGGACGAGACCGCCGCGGCCGCCATCGCCCTGCTCGACGATCCCCAACGCTGGCAGGCCGCCAGCCGGGCCGCGATCACGCGGGTGGAACGGTACTACGACCAGCGCCGCATGTTCGACGAATACCGTCAACTCTACCGCCAGTGCCTCGGCCAGCCCGCCACGGAAGGGACAGACTGATGGCGGGGATCGGTTTCGAGCTGCGCCGCCTCCTGCGCAAGGAATCCTACCTCGGCCTGCTTGAGGCCTACGGCTATGCCGGCCTGATCAGCTCCGGGCCGTGGGTACTGTCCATCGTGGGCGTGTTGCTCATCGGCCTGTTGAGCCTTGGCACCAGCAGCGATCGGGGCGAGGTGGTTCAGTTCCTGGTCTCGGTCACCTGGCTGATGGCCGGATCCCTGATCCTCACTGGCATCCTGCAACTGCTGTTTACGCGGTTTCTCGCCGATCGCCTGTTCGAAGAACGATCCGAGGTGGTCGTGCCCAACCTGATGGGCGCCCTCACGCTCACCAGCCTGGCGGCCGTGGCCATCGGCATCCCGGTGCTGCTGTCGGGCTTCCAGGCCCCGCCTCTCTACGAACTGAGTCTGCTCGCCACTTTCGTGGTGCTCAGCGACATCTGGATCGTGGTGGTGTTTCTGGCCGGCATGAAGTCCTACCGGATCATCCTGCTGGTGTTCCTCGCCGGTTATGCCACCTCGGTGGTGGCCGCCCTGTTCCTGGCCGAACAGGGCACCGGCCTGGCCGGACTGATGTTCGGCTTTCTCAGCGGTCAGGCCCTGCTGCTGTTCCTGCTGCTGTGGCTGGTGATCCGCCAGTATCCCGGAGAACGGTTCGTGGAATACCGCTTTCTCGACCGGCGGCAGGTGTACTGGAGCCTGGCCGGCACGGGGCTGTTCTACAATCTCGCCATCTGGGCCGACAAGTTCATGTTCTGGTTCAATCCGGCCACTTCCGAAGCGGTGATCGGCCCCTTCCGTGCCTCCGTGATCTATGACATTCCCATCTTCCTTGCCTACCTCTCCATCATCCCGGGCATGGCCGTGTTCCTGGTGCGCATCGAGACCGACTTCGCCGAGATCTACGATCGCTTCTACGATTCGGTACGCGAAGGCGACACGCTGGAACACATCCGCCAGTACAAGCAACGCATGGTGCAGATCGTGCGCCAGGGAATCTACGAGATTTTCAAGATCCAGGGCCTGACCGTGGTCATCCTGTTCCTGCTCGCCCCCCACATTCTCGACGCCCTGGGCATCTCCCGGCTGTATCTGACCCTGTTCAACATCGATCTGGTGGGGGTTGGCGTTCAGGTCCTGCTGCTGGCGATCCTGAACGTCCTGTTCTATCTCGACCTGCTCTGGATCGCCTTTTCCGTGTGCCTGCTGTTTCTGGCCAGCAACGTCCTGTTCACCTGGCTGACGCTGCTGGCCGGCCCCGAATTCTACGGGCTGGGCTTTGCCGCGGCGGTGATTCTCGCCAGCCTGGTGGGCTTGGCTCTGCTCTCGCGGCAACTGGCGCGGCTGGAATACGAAACCTTCATGTTGCAGGGATAACCTCCCGGTTTGCATTGCCGGCCCACCTGGGCTAAACAGAAACCCATGACCGCAACGCGCTTTGCCCTCGCCCTCCTCCTGTTCGGCCTCGTCCTGCTCGGCGGCTGCAGCAGCGCGCCCGTGCGCGACGCTGCCGGCGGCAAGGCGGAACGGGAACGCCTGCTGGCCACGGCAATGGATCTGCTGGGCACGCCCTACCGCTATGGTGGCCGCTCGCCCCGGGAAGGCTTCGACTGCAGCGGCTTCGTCCAGTACACCTTTCACCGCGTCGGCATTACGGTGCCGCGCACCACCCGCGCCCAGTACAACGCCTCACGGCCCGTCTCCCGCCGCCAGTTACGCCCCGGCGATCTGGTGTTCTTCCGCACCGGTGGGCGGCGCATCGCCCACGTGGGGATCTACCTGGGCGAGGGCCGCTTCATCCATGCCCCCGCCAGCGGCAAGCGCGTCTCCACCGCCCGGCTGGACGATCCGTGGTGGCGGCGGCATTATTCGGGGGCCGGGCGCTTCGTGGGACCATAGACACGCCACGGCATTCCGGCCTCCCGGATTGCGCTTGCGCTGCATCCGGGCCAAGGTATCCCTTCATCCGTCCCGTGCCGACATTGCAAAGCCACAACAAGGAGAACGTCATGAGTGAACCCGTCATTGCTGCAAAGGAACCGAAAGTCATGGAGCTGGAGCCGGGCACCTATTACTGGTGCGCCTGCGGCCGTTCGAAGAACCAGCCCTTCTGCGACGGCGCCCACGAGGGCACCGGCATCGAGCCGGTGGCCTTCGAGATCAAGGAAAAACAGCAGGTGGCCCTGTGTCTGTGCAAGCATACCGCCACCCCACCCTTCTGCGACGGCAGCCACAAGTCGCTTTGACAGTCTGACAACAGCGCGGGAAGGCGGGCAAAACGGCGAATTCAGCCGAGCCGGGAGCGGTAAACGCCGGCATCGACGAAGATCCGGAACAGGTCGCCGTCCAGCTTGCCCTCATTCACTTCGTTGTCGAGGATGGCCAACGCCAGATCGGTGCTGATCCCCTCGCGGTAGGGACGATCCCCGGCCGTCAGGGCGTCGAAGATGTCGGCAATGGCCATGATCTTCGACTGCACGGGGATTTCCTCGGCGGAAAGCCCGAGCGGATAGCCGGTGCCGTCGAGCTTTTCGTGGTGGGCATGGGCGATTTCCGGGATCCGGGCCAGCGGCCGCGTCCAGGGAATCAGGCTCAGGAATTCGAAGGTGTGGCTCACGTGGGATTCGATCTCCCGCCGCTCCTCGGGGTTGAGGCTGCCGTGGGCGAAGCTGAGCACCGAGAACTCGTAGTCGCCGATCAGGGGCAGGGATGCTCCATCCCGATCGGTGAAGCGGTATTCGCGGATGGCCTGCAGGCGACCGGTGTTCTTGTCGTAGTAGTAATCGGGCTCGTTGACCTCGATGATGGTCTCGAGAAAGCGATCCAGCTTGCGGATCTCCTCCCGAACCTGCGCTTCCACTTTCTCCCGGTGACGGCGGAATTCCGCCGGGCTCATGGTGCCGGCTTGCGAAAGATCGAGCAGATCGCGCCAGGCCTGGCGTTCCAAGCAGGCCTTGGCATACTGGAAACGCAGGCGCAGTTCACGCAGTTCGTAGGGATAGAGCTTCTTGGCCTTGGTCAGCACCCGTTCGCGCACGCCCACCTTGCCGAAGTCGTGCAGCAGGGCCGCATAGCGGATCTCCTGGATCTGCTCGCGGTCGAAACGCACCGCGCGCAGCGCCGGCAGATCGGCCCGATCCACGGCCATGGCCAGGCGTTCGGTGTAGTCGGCCACCCGGAAGGAATGGCCGGCGGTGGTGGGATCCCGCGCTTCGATGGCCTGCACCGAGGCCTTGACGAAGCCTTCGAACAGCCCCTCGATGTCCTCGTAGAGGCGGGCGTTCTTCATGGCGATGGCCACCTGGGCGGAGATGCCGGTGAGGATTTCCAGGTCCTCGCTGGAGAAGGCCTCCGGTCCCTGGCGGGTGTCCACCTGGATCAGCCCCAGCACTTCCTCGTCGTGCAGCAGGGGAGCACACATGACGCTGCGAATGGCCAGGTTCACCACCGAGTCCTGCGCCCCGTAATGGCGATCCTCCAGCGCATCCATCAGCAGCAGGGCATTGCCCTGCTCCACCACTTCCCGCACGATGGTCCGGGACAGGGCGTATTCGCCGGTCGCCAGTTCGCCCTCCCGGGAGCGGCGGACCAGGGTCCGGTAGCGTCCGGAACGGCGGTCGAGGGCCACCACGAAGACCCGCTCGGCACCGGAGAAGATTTCGAACAGCAGATCCGCGATGCGCCGGTACAGTTCCTGCCGATCGGTGATGGCCCCGAGTGCCACACTGACCTGCACGATGGCCTGCATGCGCTTGAGCAGGGCATCGTCGGCCGCGGCCTCTTCCTCCCGTGCGGCCCCGCGCAGGCGCTGCAGCAGGCGGGAGGCATCCACCACCATGCTCACGTCCGGCTGGAAATCCCGCTCGGAGACGATGGCCAGCCCCTCGCCGTCGCTGCCCGCGGCCAGATCGAAGTCGGCCATCTGGCCGGTGTCCGTCGCCTCCGGCACGCTGCGCAGGCGAAACACGGCCTGGGTGTTGCCGAAGAAGATTTCGTCGCTGTCGGCCAGCTCACGGGGCTGTCCCGGCCGCAGAAAGCGTCCGTGCATCAGGGTGCCGTTGGTGGAGCCGAGATCCTCGACGAACCAGCGCGCCCCGTCCCGGAAGAGGCGCACATGGCGGCGGCTGATCTCGGCATCTCCGAGACTCAGAAACCCCTCGCGCAGCCCGCTGCCGACCCGCGAAGAGCGCCCGATGACCAGTTCGTCAGCCAGCTTGACGCGGGTTCCCGAATCGGGCCCCCGTCTGATAATCAGTTCGGCCAAGGAAGCCCCCCGTCGGCAATGGGGATTGGCGTATCGGACATCCGCAATATCCTCGTGGAGACGGCGCCAATCACGGGAAAAGATTGCGTCATCTGCATGCCCCTTGCAAGCGCGGCCGGGCGTCTGGCATTTTTTCGGTTTATAACCAATGACCTACAGACACCCGGCGACAGCTTGTCCAGACTCGGCCCCGGAGCGACTTCCGGCGCAGTCCAAAATACATAAAAATTTCAAAATATTAGAGATACCGATATAATCCATTACAGGCAGGGAGACAAGAGGACGGAAGGCCGATGGAGAACCCGGATCTGAAGATTCCCAAGATCCGCAAGCAGGTCAATCTCTGGGTACACCCCGAAGGCCGGGTCGTCGGCTCGCTGTTCCTGCGCGAGCAGAGCGTCCACCATGCCGGCCCGGAACGGCCCGATGAGGTGCTGAACCAGGACAGCCCCTTCGTCGTCCTGTATCGCGAGGATCCCGCCGAGCTGCGCTTCTACAATCGCCGCGCCATCGTGCGGGTGGAATATGCCGACGACGCCCTGCCGGAAAGTGCGCACCTGACCATCCTGCCCTGCCGGCTGGATCTGATGGATGGCAGCCGCCTGGAAGGGGAAATCCGCGAAATCCTGCCCGCCGACCGGGCCCGGCTGTTCGATTACCTGAACCGGCCCGACGTGCGTTTCCTGCGCCTGCATCTGCCGGAGGGAGGGATCTGCCTGGTCAACAAGGCCTACGTCATCCATGTCACCACGCCAGGCAATGGCTGAGGCCGCGAACACGCTATCATGAGTCTGCTGGGTTCCTTCAAGATCAACAAAGCCATCGGGGTGCTGATCGGGGCCCAGCACGCCTCGCCCCAGGAACTCAGGGAAGCCATCGCCAAAATCAAGAGCACCGGCCGCAGCGCCATTCCCAAACTGATCGAGGCGCTGGCCGACGCCCCCAACAACCCGCACATCGAGGGCCTGCTGATCCAGCTGCTGGACAACAAGACCCTGCCCGAATACATCGACGGCCTGGCCGACGAGGACAAGCGCATCGTCACCGGCGTGATGCGGGTACTGGCCAGGGCCCGTTCCTTCGACGCCAACCGGCTGTACGATCTGTTCGAGGATCCGGACATCCCCAAGGCGGCCCTGGTGCAGATCCTCCTGGCCCACAAGGACGAACTCAACGCGCGGACCCTGCTCGGCCTGCTCGAACGGGTCGACAAGGACGTGCGCCAAATGGTCTTCCGGGTGCTCGACCAGGTGGCCAAACCCGACATGATCCCGGATCTGATCCGCTACAGCCGCAGCAAGGATCCGGTGGTCCGCCTGCACGTGGCCCGCACCCTGTCGCGCTTCAGTACCGAGCCGGTGCGCGACGCCCTGCTCAACCTGCTCAAGGACAGCCACAAGGGCGTGCGCCAGATCGCCATCGAGGGGCTCGGCCGGCTCCAGGTCAAGGTGCCCGCCCGGCCCATCGTCCAGCTCCTGCGCGATCCGGATCTCACCGTCCAGGCCAAGGCCATCGACACCCTGATCAGCATCCGCGATCCGGAAACGGTCAAGTACCTCATTCCCATCCTCCAGGACGATTCCGAATACATCCGCCGCGCCGCGGTGGAAGTGCTCAACGAGGTGGGCGATCCCCGCGCCATCAAGGATCTGCTCAACGCCATGCGCGATCAGGACTGGTGGGTGAAGGTGCGGGCCGCCGACGCCCTCGGCTCCATCGGTGGCCCCAAGGTGGTGGATGCCGTGATCGGCCTGATCAACGAGAAGGACGAGTTCCTGCGCCGCACCGCGGTGGAGATCCTCAACTCCATCAAGGACGAGCGGGCCGTCACCCATCTGATCGGCGCCCTCAAGGACAAGGACTGGTGGGTGCGCGAACGGGCCGCCGACGCCCTGGCCAAGATCGGCGACAAGCGGGCCGTGCCGGCGCTGGTGGAAATGCTGCGCGAACAGCCCGAATCGGCCAGCATCGCCATCAAGGCCCTGGCCGAGCTGGGCGACCCGGCGGCCATCGAACCGCTCATCGAAGTGCTCAACCACCCCGACGACGTGACCAAGAAGGAAGCCATGCGGGCCCTCCAGCAGCTCACCGACGAAGCCCACTACGAACAGGTCCAGGAAGCCATCCGCAAGGCCCTGGTGGGCGCCAAGCGCGACGTGGCCGACGTGGGCAACGCCACCATGAAGACCGTGGTGGCCCGCTTCGCCAGCGGCGGCGCGCCCGAACCGTCCTCGGGCGAACCCTCCGACGCCACCCGGGTCGCCAGCCAGCCGCCGCCTTCCGCCGAAGTGGCGGCCACGCCGCCCTCCGAGATCATCGTCGACGCCGACAACCTCAAGCCGGGCGACATCCTCGACGACCGCTACAAGGTGATCCGCACCGTGGGCAAGGGCGCCTTCGGCGTGGTGATGCTGGTCGAGGACACCATGGTCCAGGAACAGATCATCCTCAAGTTCCTCAATGCCCACATGGCCGCCGACGAGAGCGTGATCCAGCGCTTCGTGCACGAACTGCGCTTCACCCGGCGCATCACCCACCCCAACGTGATCCGGATCTACGACTTCATCACCATCGGCAAGTCCTACGCCATCTCCATGGAGTATTTCGAGAGCCACTCCCTGGCCCAGGAGATCCGCGCCAAGCGCACCAAGGATTTCGCCCGCAACCTGCGCCTGCTGATCGACATCTGCAAGGGCCTGTCGGTGGCCCATCACCTGAACGTGGTGCATCGCGACATCAAGCCGGCCAACATCCTGGTCAACAAGGACGACCTGGTGAAACTGGTGGACTTCGGCCTCGCCGCGGCCGCCAGCCAGGGCGACGGCTCGCGAATCACCAAGAGCGGTATCCTGGTGGGCACCCCCACCTACATGGCGCCCGAGCAGGTCCGCGGCCGGGCCATCGACACCCGCACCGACATCTACAGCCTGGGGATCGTCATGTACGAGATGTTCACCGGCCGCCCGCCCTACAAGGAAAAGGATCACATGGCCACCCTGTTCAAGCACGTGGAAGGCAAGGCGCCCCCCGCCAGCGAGAAGAACCCGGCCATCGACGAAAAGCTCAATGCCATCATCATGCGCGCCATCCACGTGGACCCCGAAAAGCGCTACCAGACCATCGACGAGCTGCAGAAGGATCTGGAAACCTACGTGCAGGAGGCCGCCGCCTGATGGCCCGCCTCGATGCCTTTCTCAAGCTGGGCCGCGAGCAGGGCTGCTCCGACATCCACCTGGCAGTGGGCACCCCGCCCATGATCCGCCTGCATGGCGAGCTGCAGCCCATCAAGTACCGGGATCTCAGCCGCGACGAGCTGCACGACCTGATCTACGAGATCCTCGAACCGGAACAGCAGACGGTCTTCGACCAGGGCGAGGATCTCGACATGTCCTACGTGGACGAGGACGGCGGACGTTACCGGGTCAACCTGTTTCGCAAGATGACCGGCGTGGCCGGGGTGTTCCGGGTGATTCCGCCGAAGATCCCCACCATGGCCGAACTGGGGCTGCCCCCGGTGGTCGAGAAGATGCTGCATGCCAACCAGGGGCTGATCCTGGTCACCGGCGCCACCGGCACCGGCAAGACCACCACCCTGGCGGCGATGATCGACTGGCTCAACCGCAACCGCCGCTACAACATCATCACCCTGGAAGATCCCATCGAGTTCATGCACGAGAGCAAGGAATCGCTGGTGGTGCAGCGCAGCGTGGGGGTGCACGTGAAGAGCTTCAGCGAAGGGCTCCACGACGCCCTGCGCGAGGATCCGGACGTAATCCTGGTGGGCGAGCTGCGCGATCCCGAAACCATCGGCCTGGCCATGACCGCGGCCGAAACCGGCCATCTGGTGCTGGGCACGCTGCACACCACCTCGGCGGTCAAGACCCTGGATCGGATCATCGACGCCATGCCCACCGAGCAGAAGCCGCTGGCCGCCACCTTCCTCGCCCAGCACCTGCAGGGCGTGATCAGCCAGAAGCTGGTGCGCACGGCCGACGGCCGCGGGCGCAGGGCGATCCTGGAAATCATGGTCAACACCCCCGGCATCGCCAACCTGATCCTCAACCGCAAGATCTTCCAGATCCCCGCCAGCCTCCAGACCGGCCGCGAGCTGGGCATGCAGCTCATGGATCAGGCCCTGCTGGAGGCCATCCAGCGCAAGGAAATCGACCCGGACGACGCCTACGTGCACGCCACCGACAAGAAACAGTTCCAGCGCTTCGTCACCAACCCGGAGCTGCTGCCCCAGGTCAACCTGGCGGTGAGCTGAGACGCCATGGCCCGCATCAACGCCTTCCTGGAACTGGTGGTCAAGCAGAAGGGATCGGATCTGCATCTGATCTCGGGCAACCCCCCACGGCTGCGGCTCAACGGCGAGACCTTCCCGGTCAAGTACCGGGAACTGACCGCCGACGAGACGCGGGATCTGCTCTACGAGATCATGACACCCCTGCAGCGCCAGCACTTCGAGCAGGAAAACGGCGTGGACTTCGCCTACGAGGCCGAAGGGCTGGCCCGCTTCCGGGTCAACGTCTTCGAACACCTGCGGGGCATCGGCGCCGTGTTCCGGGTGATTCCCACCGAAGTGCAGAGCCTGCAGAAGCTGGGCCTGCCGCCGGTGCTCAAGAACTTCTGCCGCCAGCGCAAGGGCCTGATCCTGGTCACCGGGCCGACCGGCTCCGGCAAGTCCACCACCCTGGCGGCGATGATCGATTTCATCAACCGCGAGCGCAAGGGCCACATCATCACCATCGAGGATCCGGTGGAGTTCCTGCACAAGAACCGCAACTGCCTCATCTCCCAGCGGGAGGTGGGCAGCCATACGCCCTCCTTCGCCAGCGCCCTGCACTCGGCCCTGCGCGAGGATCCGGACGTGGTCCTGGTGGGCGAACTGCGGGATCTCGAAACCATTCACCTGGCCCTGACCGCCGCAGAAATGGGCATCCTGGTCATGGCCACCCTGCACACCAGCGGTGCCGCCTCCTCGGTGGATCGAATCATCAACGTCTTCCCGCCGGGCGAGGAAGCCTTCGTGCGCACCATGCTCTCCACCTCGCTGGTGGGCGTGATTTCCCAGCAACTGCTGCCCACCGCCGACCGCAAGGGGCGTGTTGCGGCCCTGGAGATCATGATCAACAATGCCGCGGTCGCCAACCTCATCCGCGAAGGCAAGACCGAACAGCTCGACAACGTGATCCAGAGCGGCGCCATGCAGGGCATGCAGCGCATGGACACCGCCCTGCGCCGCCTGCTGGACGCCAAGCTCATCAGCGGCGAGGACGCCTACATGAAGGCCCGCAACAAGGCCGAATTCGAACAGTTCCGGGACGATTTCGAAACCGATACCGAAAGCGGCGAGACGACCGCGGCCCAGGCCGACGAGTCGCCCGCCGGCTGAAACCACATACAGACTGTTGAAAACCGACGTAACCGACAGGATAAACGAACATGGCCAAGCTCATCATGACTCTCGACGGCGCCGTCGTGCGGGAATTTCCCATCGACAAGGACAGCATCAGCATCGGTCGCAAGCATGGCAACGACATCCAGCTCAACGATCTGACCGTCAGCGGCCGCCATGCCCTGATCGTGACCATGGGTGAACACACCTACGTGGACGACCTGGGCAGCACCAACGGCACCCTGCTCAACGGCGCGCGCGTGGCCAAGACCCTGATCAAGCACGGCGACGTGATTCAGATCGGCAACTACCAGTTCACCTATTACGAAGACGAACAGACCGAATACGAACCCACCATGTTCATCCAGGCCGAGATCGAGGACACCCAGGTCATCGATCCCAACGCCGTCAAGGCCCCCAGCGCCCCTCGGGGCGAACGTCTGGCCGGCGTGCGGATTCTCAACGGCCCCATGGCCAAGAAGGTGCTGGAATTGCGCAAGCCCTTCAACACCATCGGCTTCAACGGCATCAAGATGGCCATGATCGCCCGCAACGCCGACAACTACACCATCTCCGGCCTCAAGAGCAACAAGCTGCGCCGCGCCAACGACGTGCCCATGCTCAACGGCAAACCCATCACCACCGCCGCCACCGTGCTCAAGGAACACGACATCATCGAACTGGCGGGAACGCAGATGGAGTTCTTCTACTTCGACTGAGCACAAGGCAGAGGAAAGAGGCAGGAGAAAAGAGGAAAAAACCGCCGACTTCCCCGGCTCGGTAGGAGCGGCGCCTCGCCGCGACAGGCGGGTAGCAGGTAGCTGGGACCGGGTAGCTGGGAAAAGCTGCCCGGTACTATGCACCGCCACCAACTACCCTGCCCCGGCTACCGGATGGTCGCGGCGAGGCGCCGCTCCTACCGATCAACCATCGGCCTGGTAGCGCGGATGAAGCGCAGCGAAATCCGGGGATCCTTTCCCCGGATTCCGTTCCTTCGGATCCGCAACCGGGCTACCTGTCGTCCCTCGCCGCTTTCCCGGCCTGCCGGCGCAAGACCACCGCGGCGGCGGCGGGAATGGTGAACAGAGTGATCACCGTGGCGAACATCAGGCCCCAGGAGAGCGCCAGGGCCATGGGCATGACGAAGGGATCGGAGCCGCCCCAGCCGTAGGCGGTGGGCAACAGACCCACCACCGTGGTGGTGGCGGTGAGGATCACCGCGCGCAGGCGGCGCCGGCCGGCAAGAAGGATGGCCTCGCGCAGCGCCATTCCGTCGGCCAGGGCGCGCTGCACGAACACCAGCAGCACCAGTGAGCTGTTGACCACCACTCCGGTCAGGGCCACCATGCCCATCAGGGCGAAAAAGGACAACGGCATGGGCTGCCAGAAGTGATCGTGCAGCCAGAAACTGATGATGATCCCGATGATGCCGAAGGGAATCGCCAGCATGACCAGCAGCGGGTAGGTGAGGTTGTTGAACTGGATGGCCAGGATGAAGAAGATCCCCACCAGGGCGAAGAGGAAGGAAATCTTCAGATCCAGCACCGACTCCTCGTTCTTCTCCTCTTCTCCACCGTACTTGATCTTCACCTTGCCGGCCTCCTCGCCCAGCCATTCGGCTTCGCTGGCCTTCACTTGCGCATTCAGCGCATCGGGGGTGATCACGGCCTCGTCCACGTTGGCCACCACGTTCACCACGCGGATCCCGGCCACGTGGCGGATGGTGGTGTAGCCCGGCTCCGTCACCAGGCGGGCGAGCTTGCGCAGGGGCACCAGCCCGCCCCGGAAGTTGGGCAGTTTCAGATCCAGCAGTTGCTGCAGCTTCTCGCGGCCATCGTCAGGGTAATGGATGGTCACGTCCACCTCTTCGGTGCCGATCCGGGTGGTGCTCACCCGCAGGCCGTCGATGGCCGCCCGCACATGGCTGGCCACGGTGGCCAGGTCGATCCCCACGTAGGCGGCCAGCTTGCGATCCAGCACCACACGCAGCTCGTCCTCGCCCCGTTCCAGGCCGCTCTCCACCGAGGTGACGCCGTCGATGGCCTGCACCCGGGCCATCAGGCGATTGGCCACCCGCTCGTTGACCCGGTTGTCGTTGGAGCTGATTTCCACTTCCAGGGCGCGGCCGGTGGGCGGGCCGTGCTTGACCTCGTCGAAGGCCATGACCAGGTCGGGGAATTTTGGCGGCACGATGTGGGAAATCCGCCGCAGATCGTCGATCACGTCGTGCTCGGGACGAGAGACGGCCGGGATGTAGGTCACCCGGATCTGGCCGAAGCGGCTGCCGCGCTGGGTGAGCGGATCGCCGCCGTCCTTGGCGATCTGGCCGCTGGAGAGCAGGGTCGCCTCGAGATACTTCGGATCGATGTGTTCACGGATGGCCACGTCGACCTTGCGCAGGTGATCACGCATCTGCTCCAGGCTGGTGCCGGGCGGCGCGGTGATGCGCACCACGAACTGATCGATGCCGGTGGCCGGGAACAGGACGAAGGGCATGCGCTTGGCCAGCATCACCGCCCCCGCGAGCATGGCCACCGAGACCAGCAGGGTCAGCCAGCGCCAGTCCACGGCGAAGGCCAGCACCCGGGCATAGACGTTCTCCAGCCACTGCAGCCAGCGTCGCTCCCCCACCTTGTGCGCCGGATTGGTGAAGTGGCGCACGTGGTTGGGCAGGATCAGGAAGGATTCCAGCCAGGAGAAGACCAGCAGGGTGATCACCACCACCGGGATCGAGACGATGAACTTGCCGATGAGCCCCGACATGAACATCAGCGGCACGAAGGCCACGATGGTGGTCATCACGGTGGCGGTCACCGGCCCCAGCAGTTCCTTCGCCCCACGCACCGCCGCCGTGTGGGGTTCCATGCCCTGCTCCATGTGCCAGGTGATGTTCTCGCCGATGATGATGGCGTCGTCCACCAGCATGCCCAGCACCATGATGAAGCCGAGCATCGACACCAGGTTGATGGTGATGCCGGTGGCATAGAGCACGAACAGGCCCGAGGCGAAGACGATGGGCAGCCCCCAGGTGGTGGTCAGGGCCACCGAGGGGCGCAGGAACAGCAGCAGCGAGAAGAACACCAGCACCAGCCCCACCAGGCCGTTGTTGGTCAGCACACCCAGGCGCAGACGGGTGTTGGCCGAGAAATCCTGGAAGGTGGTGTGTTCGATGTCGTCACCATAGCGGTCGTGCAGGGTAGCCAGATAGGCATGGATGCGATCCACCGTGTCGATGATGTCGGCATGGGACTTCTTCATGATGATGAAGTTGAGTGCCGGCGTACCCATCATCTCGTAGTAGAAACGGGCCTTTTCCAGGTCCTCGGTCACGGTGGCCACGTCGCCGAGGGTCACGCCCTCGCCCCGTTCGTTGGCCCGCAGCACCAGGGTGCGCACGTCGTCCGGCTTCTGGAACTGGCCGACGATGCGCACTGCCTTCTGCCCTTCCGGCGTCTCCAGCTCGCCACCGGGCGCATTGAGGTTCCAGCCGGTGAGCAGCTTCTGGATGTCCCCCACCGCGATACGGTGTTTCTGGAGTTTGCGGGGATCGACGGTGATCCGGATCTCCTGGCGCCGATCTCCCTGGACCTGGATCCGACCCACGCCGGGGATGGCCAGCAGATCGTCCTCGATGCGGTCGCCGAGGCGCTTGAGCGCCAGCGGGCTGCGCGGCGCCGAGATGGCCACGTTGATGACCGGGATCATCTTGCCGTCGATCTCCAGCACCGAGGGATCACTGGGCAGATCGCTGGGCAGGCTGGCCCGATCCACCGCCAGTTGTACGTCACTGACGATCCGGCTGCGGTTGGAGGCTTCCGGATCCAGTTCCAGGATGATGCGCCCCGAACCGGGAAAGGCGATGGAGGTCATCTTGTCGATGCCATCCACCGACTTGAGTTCCTGCTCGATGGGCGTGATCACCAACCGCTCCACTTCCTCGGGCGTGGCGCCGGGATAACGGCTGTCGATCTGCACCTTGTCGAGATTGACGTTGGGGAAGGCCTCGCGGTTGATCTTGAGCCCGGCCCAAATCCCCAGCCCCAGCAGAAACAGCGAGACGAGATTGATCAGCAAACCGCGCTCGGCGAAGAAACGAATCATGGCGTGGTGCTCCCGTTCACGTGCACATCGACATGCTGCCAGATTCGCCCACGCAGGATGTCCAACTCCCGGGCCCGCTGGGCATATTCGATCCGCTGTTGCTGGAGGGCGAAACGGGCGGCCTGCAACTCGTTCTCGAACTGGATCAGGCGATCGGTGGTGAAACGGCCCTCACGATAGAGTTCCAGCGCTTCATCGAACTTGCGCTGTTCACTGCGCAGACGGGTCTCGTAGGCATCCAGTGCCTTGCGTGCCGCGCTCAGTTCGCCGACCAGACCGGCGAGCCGGTAGCGCAGATCGTCACGCACCTTGCGGCTGTCCTCTTCGGCCATGCGCAAATCCAGTTGCGCCTGATAGATGGCCGCGTCGAAGCCCCGCTTGTCGAGCGCGTTCTGGTATTCCAGCCGAATCCCGCCCGCCACGTCCACTTCACCGACATCACCAATTCCGCTGGCCCCGTTGAGGGTGCGGGTGCCGATGGAGGCCACCACGTCGAGCTGATCCCGCCGCGCGTCACGACGGCGTTCCAGCTCGGCCGTGTTCAGTCGCACCCGCGCCCGGTTGCGCAACAGATCCGGACTGTTGGCCTCGGCCTCCTGCTGGAGTGCCGGCAGGGTCTCCTCGCCCGGCAGGGCCGTCTGCCATACCGGTTTCACCCGGGGCAGGAAAGCCTGTTTCCAGGGGCGCCCCATGAGCCGGTTCAGGTTGGTGCGCATCTGTTCCCAGAGCACTTCCAGCTTGCGCATGTCGGAGATTTGCCGCTGCAACTGGGCTTCGGCCTGCAGGCGATCCTTGTCCTCGGCCAGCCCCAGATCGTATCGCTCGCGGATGTAGCGTTTGAGGCGCCGGGCCCGCTCGACGCCGGCCCGGGCGGTTTCGTAACGGGCGCGCACCGTCGCCAGGCCATAGAACAGCTCCAGGGTCTGCCGGGCCAGCTGTTCCCGCACGGCAAGCTGACTGGCTCGCTCGAGCAGCACGCGGGCCTCGGCGCTCACCAGCCCCTGGTGATACTCGGGATTGTCCTGACCGCGGCGCAGGGGGATGCGGTAGTCGAGATCCAGCCCGGTGCTGTGAGCCGGGTTGGGATAGGCCGGGCTGAAGACCAGTTCACTGTCCTCGTAACGGTAACGGCCGCTGACTCCGACACTCTGCCCGGACGCGAAGCGCCGCTGCAGCCCGGCACTGATCGAAGCCACATCGGACGGGGTGCCCAGAAAGGTCACGTCGCGACTGAGCCCACCATTGGCCTGCAACACCCAGCCCAGGGAACTTTCCACCCGCAGTTGTTCCTGCCGGGCCTTCTCCACCTGCAGGGCCGCAATGGCCAGGGTGGGATAGGTCTTGAGGATGGCCTGCAGGGCCTGTTCGTAGGTCAACGCGGGGACGTCCTGCGTCGCGGCCGTGGCCGGCAAGGCCGCAGCCAGAAGCAGGACCAGGACGAGGGACAAGCGGGCATTTCGCCTCATGGCGTCTCCTCCCCGGCCAGCAGGCCGTGCAGGAACAGATCGATGTGCTGATCCACGAAGGCCGCCGTGTCCATGGCATCGAACCGGGAGAGTGACTGTTTCCAGATGGTGGCGAACACCAGGGGGGCGATCAGGAGACGGCCGGTGAGCAGCGGATCGCAGGGCCGGAACTCGCCCGTGCCGATTCCCCGTTCGATGACCGAGGCAATCAGGCGGCTGGCACGGGTAATCACCCGCTCGGTGTAGAAGCGTGCCAGTTCCGGGAAGTTGCCCGCCTCGGCCAGCACCAGCTTGGGCACCCCGCACAGATGACTCTCACCCACCGTCTCCCACCACTGGCGGACGAGCTGCACCAGCAGTTCGCGTGCCGGCCCCTCGTGCTGGGCGACGAAGAACTCGGCCCGCTCCACTTCGGGCACCACCATGGCCTCCACCAGCGACTTGAACAGTTCTTCCTTGCTGGCGAAATACAGGTATACGGTACCCTTGGAGACCCCGGCCCGCCGCGCCACCTCGTCGAGCCGGGTGGCGGCGAAGCCTTTTTCGGCGAACAGCGCAAGGGCCGCCTCCAGGATCTCGCCCGGACGGTCTTCCTTGCGACGCTGTCGGCGTTGCACTTCGGCCATGCTTCGAATCCCCTTCGCAAATATGGATACTGACTGACTGGTCAGTTATTTAATCCGTTTTGGCGATGGGGATCAAGCCGTTTCGGGAAAAAGCGGGAAACACAAAGCAAAAAGGCCCCGACCTTGCGGTCGGAGCCTTGCGTGGATGGCGTCCCCAAGGGGATTCGAACCCCTGTTGCCGCCGTGAAAGGGCGGTGTCCTAGGCCAACTAGACGATGGGGACGAAAAACGGTTCAGTTTTCGTCGTCGCTGCGTCCGCCAAGCTGGGCGGCGACGGTGCCGGCCAGCATGACGACGAAGCCGAAGGGAACCAGGGTCAGCCCGTTGATGGCCGTCTCCTGCCTGCCCATGAACATCGCCGTGAAGCCAACGACCAGGCCAACGGTCGTCATGGCGATGCCGGTATAAACGGCGAGGCGTCCTGTGCGCATGGCGTCTCTCCAGTGCGAACCCTTGCCGGAATCTGGTGGAGCCAGGCGGGATCGAACCGCCGACCTCTACAATGCCATTGTAGCGCTCTCCCAGCTGAGCTATGGCCCCGAATCGAGAGCGCGCAATTTACGCGAGAGCGCCTTTCAAGTCAACTCCCTGCGGGCAGATTTTTTGTGCGCATGCGGGGCACGTTCGCGCTCTTGCTCACCACCTGCAGGCCCCTTTGGCGGCCTTCACTGGCCGGCAATCCCGCCCTGGGATACCATCCGTTTTCCTGCACCAACCCGCACTGCCATGAACGATCCCGTCAAGCAATTCGATGCCCGGATGCTGGAAGCCCTCGTCGCCACGGCCCGTGAAACCCCGCGCGGGCGAGCGCACCACAACGTGCATCAAAGCCTCGAGGCGCCGGTTCAACGCCTGTTCATCGCCCTGGAGCCCCGAACCTACATTCCGCCCCACCGGCACCTGCAGCCGCCCAAGTGGGAGTTCCTGCTCCTCGTCAGTGGTGCGCTGGATCTGCTGATCTTCGACGACCACGGACGGGTCTGGCAGCGCCTCTGCCTGTCGCCCACGGAAACCCGTGCGGTGGAACTGCCGGCGGGCACCTGGCACACCTATGACTGCCGGGCATCGGGTACCGTGGTCCTGGAGATCAAGGAAGGGCCGTACACACCCACCCCGGACGAGGATTTCGCGCCGTGGGCGCCACGGGAGAACGATCCGGCCGCTGCGGCATTCCGTGAAGCGTTGCGAGCAGCCCGCCCGGGCAAGCGGTCCGCCGCGCCCCCCTCAACCGAAGGAGAATGACGCCGTGTCCGAACAACTGGTGATGACCGCCCTGGGCCAGGATCGCCCCGGCATCGTCGACGCCCTGAGCAAGGCCCTTGCCTCGCGCCGGCTCAACATCGAGGACAGCCGCATGAGCGTTCTGGGCGGCGAGTTCGCCGTGATGCTGTTGATCCGCGGCGAGAGCGCGGCCGTCGACGCCTTCCTGGCCGATCTGCCCGCCCTCGAGGAACAACTCGGCATGCGGCTCCTGGCCCGCACCACCACCCCGCCGTCCGAGCGTACCGATCTCGTGCCCTGCCGGGTGGACGCGGTGGCCATGGATCATCCGGGCATCGTGCACGAGCTGGCGCGCTTCTTCTCGCAGCGCGAGATCAACATCGTGGAGCTGGAAACGGAGAGCCAGCCCGCCGCCCATACCGGCACACCCATGTTCTCCATGCGCATGGTCATCGGCGTGCCCGCCGATCAGTCGATCGCCCGCCTGCGGGACGCCTTTCTCGCCCACTGCGACGATCTGAACCTGGACGCCACGCTGACGGTGATCGGGCGCTGATTGCCAGCCGCCCCAAGCAACCGCGATCGGCAGGCGCGGCGAAGGCCGCAAAGAAACGGGACAGGTAACGGGGGACAAGGACAAGCCGCGGTTCCGAACCCCGAATTACCTCGTCCCTCGTTCCGGATTACGCGCCTTGGCGCGCAATCTTGGCCCAGGTGTCGCGCAGGGTCATGGTGCGGTTGAAGATCGGTTCTTCGTGGCCGCTGTCGCGGCAGAAGTAGCCTTCGCGCTCGAACTGGAAGGTCTCGCCGGGGGCGGCCTCGCCGAGGCTGGCTTCGAGGTAGCAGTGGGTCAGGGTGCGCAGGGAATCGGGGTTCAGGCAGTCTTTCCAGGTTCTGTCGGGGCCGGCCCGCTCGGGGGTGGGATGATCGAAGAGGCGGTCGTAGAGGCGCACTTCGGCGCGCACCGCGGTCCCGGCCTCCACCCAGTGGATCACGCCCTTGACCTTGCGATCCGGCGGGTTGGCGCCGAGGGTGTCGGGATCGTAGCTGCAGCGCAGTTCGATGATCTCGCCCGCCTCGTCCTTGATCACCTCGTCGCAGCGGATCACGTAGGCGTTGCGCAGCCGCACCTCGCCACCGGCCACCAGGCGTTTCCACTTCTTGTTGGGCGCCACTTCCACGAAGTCGTTGCGGTCGATGTACAGCTCGCGGCCGAACGTCAGCTCGCGGGTGCCCATGGCCTCGTTCTGGGGGTGATTGGGGGCGGTGAGGGTTTCATGCTGCCCTTCCGGATAGTTGGTGATGACCACCTTGAGCGGATGCAGCACCGCCATGCGCCGGGGCGCGCTGACGTTGAGGGCGTCGCGCACGCAGTTCTCCAGCAGCGCCATCTCCACGAAGTTCTCCGACTTGGTGACGCCGATCCGGGAACAGAAGTCGCGGATCGCCTCGGGCGGAAAGCCCCGGCGGCGCATGCCGGCCAGGGTGGGCATGCGCGGATCGTCCCAGCCCTCCACGTGGCCCTCTTCCACCAGTTCGGTCAGCTTGCGTTTGCTGACCACCGTATATTCGAGCACCAGGCGCGAAAACTCGATCTGCTGGGGATGACAGGGGGTTTCCAGCTCGTCCAGAAACCAGTCGTAGAGGGGCCGGTGATCCTCGAACTCCAGGGTGCAGAGGGAATGGGTGATGCCCTCGATGGCGTCCGACAGGCAGTGGGTGAAATCATACATGGGATAGATGACCCACTCGGCGCCGGTCTGGTGATGCACGGCGCCACGCCGGATGCGGTAGATGATGGGGTCCCGCAGGTTGAGGTTGGGCGAGGCCATGTCGATCTTCGCCCGCAGCACCCGGCTGCCGTCCTCGAATTCACCGGCGCGCATGCGGGCGAAGAGATCCAGGTTTTCCTCCACGCTGCGATCCCGCCAGGGACTGTTGCGCCCCGGCTCGGTGAGCGTGCCGCGGTATTCGCGGATCTCCTCCATGCTCAGGTCGCAGACATAGGCCTTGCCCTTCCTGATGAGCTGCACCGCATAGTCGTAGAGCTGCTCGAAGTAGTCGGAGGCATAGTAGAGGCGCTCGCCCCAGTCGTAGCCGAGCCAGCGCACGTCGCGCTGGATGGCTTCCACGTATTCGATGTTCTCCTTGTGGGGGTTGGTATCGTCGAAACGCAGATTGCAGGTGCCCCCGTAATCGGCGGCGATGCCGAAATTCAGCCAGATGGACTTGGCATGGCCGATGTGCAGATAGCCGTTGGGCTCCGGCGGAAAACGGGTGGCCACGGTCTGGTGCTTGCCGGTCTTCAGATCGTGCTCGATGATCTGGCGGATGAAGTTGCTCGGCCGTTCGGGCGTCTCGTTGCTCATGGTGTTCCTGATTTGCCTGCCTGTGGGAAGGTTTGCGGAGGGGGCTCAGGCGCTTTGCGCCTCGCGCTTGCGGATGAAGTCCAGCGCCCGATCGATGCGCTGCAGGGTCTTCTCCCGGCCCAGCAGGGCCAGGGTCTGATCGTTGCTCGGCGAGGCGCCACGTCCCGAGACGGCCACCCGCAGGGGCATGCCGACCTTGCCCAGTTTCACGCCCAGCCTGCCTGCCACCTGCTCGATGGTGCGCTGGATGGCTTCAGGCCTCCAGTCCTCGAGGTCGGCCAGGGTCGCACGCAAGGCCTCCAGCGCTTCGCGGGCCGCCGGCCGCAGGTGGGCCTTGGCGGCCTTGGGATCGTAGTCCTCGAAGTCCCGGTAGAAAAACATTGCCTGATCGGCCATCTCCACCAAGGTGCCGGCCCGCTCCTGCAACAGCCTGACCACCTCGACCAGATCCGGCCCCTCGGTCGGATCGACGTCGCGCTCGCCCATGTGCGGACTCAGCAGGTGGGCGATGCGCGCCGGATCGTCCTTCATGATGTACTGCTGGTTGAGCCACAGCAGCTTCTCGGGATTGAAGGTGGACGGCGCACGATTGACGTTTTCCAGCTCGAAATATTCGATCATCTCGTCGATGGAGAAGATCTCCTGATCGCCGTGGGACCAGCCCAGCCGTACCAGGTAGTTGAGCAGCGCCTCGGGCAGATAGCCGAGATTGCGGTATTCCATCACCGAGGTGGCGCCATGCCGCTTGGACAGGCGCGAGCCGTCCTCTCCCAGAATCATGGGCACATGGGCGTATTTGGGGATTGGCGCGCCCAGGGCCTTGAGAATGTTGATCTGGCGGGGGGTGTTGTTGATGTGATCGTCACCGCGGATCACATGGGTGATGCCCATGTCCCAGTCGTCCACCACCACGGTGAGGTTGTAGGTGGGCGAACCGTCGGTGCGGCGAATGACCAGATCGTCCAGTTCGCGGTTGCTGACGATGATCCGGCCCCGGATCAGATCCTCGATGATCACTTCCCCTTCCTGCGGGTTGCGGAAACGGATCACGTGAGGCTCGTCGGGCGACACGTCGCGGTTGCGGCAGTGGCCGTCATACCGGGGTTTTTCCTTGCGCGCCATCTGTTCCTCGCGCAGGGCATCCAGCCGTGCCTTGCTGCAGCTGCAGCGATAGGCCTTGCCTTCGGCCAGCAGCTTTTCGATCACCTCGTCGTAACGGGCGAAGCGGTCGGTCTGGTAGAACGGACCCTCGTCGTATTCGAGGCCCAGCCAGGTCATGCCCTCGAGGATGGCATTGACCGATTCGGCCGTGGAGCGTTCGAGATCCGTGTCTTCGATGCGCAGGATGAACTTGCCGCCATGCTTGCGGGCATAGAGCCAGGAATACAGCGCGGTACGGGCGCCGCCCACGTGCAGGTAGCCGGTGGGACTCGGCGCGAATCGGGTGCGAATGGTCATGGAAAGAGGCGGATTCCGGTCATGAAGTGTGAAACCGGGACATTTTACCCGCCGGCGGATGAAAATGCAGGTTAAACCTTGGTCGCAAACGGACGACAATGCAGGGAAAGCCCCAGGATTCCTGCGCCATGAACCGATCGCCCTCCGCCCCGCCCCTGTTTCACTGGCAACCGGCCACCGAGATCGATCCGGCCGCCCTGAAACGCTTTCTCGCCTGTTGCCGGGAGGAGCTGTTTCCCGCCCGTCACCTCATCATCCGCCGGGGCGATCCGGCCGACCGGCTCTACTACCTGGTGGAGGGCACGGCCACGGTCCTGCTGGAAGACGAAACGGATCCCGGCCACGAGATCATCCTGGCCTATCTGAACCCCGGCGACTTCATCGGCGAAATCGGCCTGTTCTACGAAACCGGTGAGCGCCATACCCTGGTGCGGGCCCGCAGCCATTGCAAGGTGGCCCACATCCGCTACGACCGGCTGCGCCAGCTCTTCGCCTCCACCCTGCAGGCGGATCAGGCCACGCTTCTCACGGCCGTGGGCATGCAGATCGCCCGGCGGCTGCTCACCACCAGCCGCCGGCTCGGGCAACTGGCGTTCATGGACGTGGCCGGTCGGGTGGCCCGGGTGCTGCTGGATCTGAGCCGGGGCCCCGAAGCGGTGGCCCATCCGGATGGCATGGAACTGCGCCTCTCCCGCCAGGAACTGGCCCGGCTGGTAGGCTGCTCGCGGGAGATGGCCGGCCGGGTGCTCAAGAGCCTGGCCGAAGACGGCCTGATCACGGTGGACGGACGGCGGATCGTCATCCATCCGGAAGCAAACGCCTGAACCTCACTCCAGCGTGAACAGCCGGTCGAAATTGGACAACTCCAGCACCCGGCGCACGTCTTCGCCCAGCCCCCGCAACACGATCCGGGCCGACTCGTCGCCGGCGTACTCGCGCAGCATGAGCAGCATGCCGAGCGCCGAGCTGTCGATGGCCTCCACGTCGGTCATGTCGAGAACGAAACGGGATTCGGGCGGAAAGCGCCGGTAGGCGTCACGGAATGCGGCGTTGAGCAGAAAATCGAACTGGCCGTGGATGCGGATGACCGGCTGCTCTCCCTCTTCCACCACCTCGACGCCAGCCTTGCGATAGGTCATGGCCTTCCCTTGTGTCGTGATGCTATCGTTTTCCCATTCGTCAACAGGCTGTTGAAGATTCCTGTCTTTCGACAGCCTGTGCGCGATGCAGGGAGGCATCGCCATTTTCAATGACGAAAAGGCATTGAAAATGTGAGGGACGGGAAACCGCGTTTTCCCTCCCCGGATTGAAAAAGCCCGTGAACGGGGTTTTTCAACAGCCTGTCAAGGGATTATAGGCACCCGTGCAGCGATCTGACCATGCTGACACCCTTGGCCGGCCAAAAAAAAGCCCCGAGGGTGGTTCGGGGCCGGAAGTGCGCAATTTCTGCGCAGGGGGAGGAAAGATTGCCATGAACCGCAAAATCTGGGTATCAACCTGCCGTTCACTGTTTTTTTCGGCATCCGGCGGACAAACTTGAGGAAAAAATCCAAAATTGGCCAAAAAAACCCAAGAACACTGCAAGCGACTGTTTTTCTTGCATATTCCACCTTTTAGCCGGCAATCGTCATGCCCGAACGAGGCGTCTTTTCCACATCTCTTGTGGCGTTATATGGCCCTTTTCGCCCTCCTGGGCCTGCCCCTGGGCGCCCATGCGGCCGACACCCCGGCCTCCCTGGCCCTCTCAAGCCATTCCCTGGGAATCATGGCCCTGCTCGTCTTCGTCACGGCCTATGCCCTGGTGGTGAGCGAGGAATTCCTGCATCTGCGCAAGTCCAAGCCGGTGATCGTGGCCGCAGGCATCATCTGGATCCTGGTGAGCATCGCCTATCACAGCGTGGGCCGGGGTGAGGAAGCCACGGCCATTCTGCGTCACGATCTGCGGGAGTTTGCCGAACTGATGCTGTTCCTGCTGGCCGCCATGACCTACATCAACACCATGGAGGAACGGCAGGTCTTCAATGCCCTGCGCGCCTGGCTGGTGAGCCGCGGCCTGTCCCTGCGCAGCGTGTTCTGGATCACCGGCCTGCTGGCCTTCTTCATCTCGCCGCTGGCCGACAACCTCACCACCGCCCTGCTCATGGCGGCCGTGGTGATGGCCATCGCCCCCGGCAACCGGCCCTTCATCACCCTGGCGGCCATCAACATCGTGGTGGCGGCCAACGCCGGCGGGGCCTTCAGCCCCTTCGGCGACATCACCACCCTGATGGTCTGGCAGAAAGGGGTGGTGGGCTTCTGGGACTTCTTCCGGCTGTTCCTCCCCGCGCTGGTCAACTGGCTGGTGCCGGCGGTGATTCTCTTCCTGGCCCTGCCCCGTACCTGTCCCGAGCCGGTGGACGAGACGCCGGTGATCCGCGAAGGCGGCCTGGTGGTGATCGCCCTGTTCCTCGGCACCATCGCTCTCACGGTGACCCTGCACAACCTGCTGGATCTCCCGCCGGTACTGGGCATGATGACCGGCCTCGGGGTGCTCAAGTTCTTCGGCTACTACCTGAAACGCCGCAGCCTCAACGGCCGCCTGCCGCCCGACTCCCGCGCCGGCCCGGAACTGGCCGATCTGGTCCGCAGCGAGGAGACCCGCTCGCCACCCTTCGACATCTTCCAGCAACTGGCCCGCGCCGAGTGGGACACGCTGATGTTCTTCTACGGCGTGATCCTGTGCGTGGGCGGCCTTGGCGCCTTCGGCTACCTGGCCGGAGCGTCGGCCTGGATGTACACGGGCCTCGGCGCCACCACCGCCAACGTGCTGGTGGGGCTGCTCTCGGCCATCGTGGACAACATTCCCATCATGTTCGCGGTGCTCTCCATGAACCCCGACATGGGCCTGGAACAGTGGCTCCTGGTCACCCTCACCGCCGGCGTCGGCGGCAGCCTGCTGTCCATCGGTTCGGCCGCCGGCGTGGCCCTCATGGGCCAGACCCGCGGCCTCTACACCTTCTTCGGCCACCTGCGCTGGAGCTGGGCCGTGGCCCTGGGCTACGCGGCCAGCATCGCAGTGCATCTGTGGCTGAGTGGCGCGCCAGGGTGAGGGGCTTCGCTGCACCACGGTGGAAGGAACGCAGAGGGCGCAGAGAGATGGTTTATTGATCGTCTCAAAATTGTTTACGACTCGCCCCGTAGCTTTGTAGGGTGCGCTCGCGCAGCAGCGCACCCTGCGGGGGGTTAATCAAATAACGACAACCGCCCCTGACCGGGGCCGTTTGTGTCTGCACAATCTTGAGACGTTTAATAATCGCTCACAATGATCAATTTCTGCGCCCTCTGCGTCTCCGCGCCCTCTGCGTTTACTTCCAGCCAACCCGACTACTTCTCCTTGAGCCACAGGCAGTTCCCGTCGCTGGCCTTGTCGATGGCGGCAAGACGTTCGGCGTGGGCGGCCAGTTCGTCGTCGCTGGCGCGCAGCACGCGCAGGGGCGGACGGTCACGGCGCACGGGGCGGAGGGGATCGGTGGTCTGGCCCGGCAGGTCGCTCTCGCCGCCGAGCGTCAGGCGTACCTGGCCGCCGGTCATGGCCAGATAGACCTCGGCCAGGATCTCCGAATCCAGCAGGGCCCCGTGCAGTTCGCGGGCCGAGTTGTCGATTTCGTAGCGCTTGCACAGGGCGTCGAGGCTGTTCTTCTGCCCCGGGTGCCGATCGCGAGCCAGGGCCAGGGTATCGAGGATGGTGCAGAAGGATTCCAGCGGCGGGTGATCCGGATCGAGCCGCTTCAGCTCGTGATTGATGAACCCCACGTCGAACGGCGCGTTGTGGATGATCAGTTCCGCCCCCCGGATGAAATGCAGGAATTCCTCGGCGATGTCGGCGAACACCGGCTTGTCGGCCAGGGCTTCGTTGGTGATGCCGTGCACTTCCACCGCGCCGGCATCGATCTCCCGCTCGGGATTGATGTACTGGTGATAGGTGTTGCCGGTCAGCCGCCGATTGATCAGCTCCACACAGCCGATTTCGATGATCCGGTGACCCTGTTCGGGTTCGAGGCCGGTGGTTTCGGTGTCGAGGACGATTTGCCGCATCAGTTCAGATTCAGGCGAAAAGAGAAAGGAGAAAAGTGAAGGTTAACGCAACGGCAAAGCATAATCATCCCTCACGAGAAGCGAAAACCCATCCGCTTTTCTCACTCGGCCCGCGTCCCTCGCGCCATTGATCCGCTGGCCAGCAGTTCGTCTATGGCGCGGTTGGCCAGGGCGTCGGCCCGTTCGTTTTCGGGATGGCCGCTGTGGCCGCGGACCCAGTGCCAGTGCACGTCGTGGGTACGAGTGGCGGCGTCGAGGCGTTGCCAGAGATCCTGGTTCTTGACCGGTTTCTTCGCGGCGGTGCGCCAGCCGTTGCGCTTCCAGTTGGCCAGCCATTCGGTGATGCCCTTGCGCACGTACTGGGAATCGGTGGTGATGTGGATCTCCACGGGACGCTTGAGCGCCTCCAGGGCCTGGATGGCCGCCATCAGCTCCATGCGGTTGTTGGTGGTCTCGCGCTCGGCGCCATACAGTTCCTTTTCCGTGTCGCCGTAACGCAGTACCACCCCCCAGCCGCCCGGGCCGGGATTGCCGCGACAGGCACCATCGGTGAAGGCTTCGACTTTTCCACTCAAGGGGCGTTCTCCGTTGAACAGGTCGGGTTGCGCGGGGTGGGCTCCGCCACCCCGGCCGGCCGCAGCGCCCGCCGGGGACGCCAGCGGGGTCGAATGGGCGTGAGGGTGCTGACCCGCTTGCGGGCCACCAGCACGTAACCGGCACCCAGGATCGGCCAGAGCCGCCGGCCCAGCCGGTCGAGGAAGGCCAGGCGGTGAAGGATACCCGAATGCTGCACGGGAAGGCGCCAGAAATAATGGCGCAGCACCGTCACTTCGAAGCCCAGCAGCGCCAGCCAGTCCCGCACCCGCGCGGCGCTGTAGAAACGGCCGCACCAGGGCAGGCGCCCTCGCCAGCCCAGCGTCCAGCGCCAGAACTGCCAGGGGCTCAGCGGATTGAATCCCAGGATCACCACATGGCCCTCCGGCACCAGGGCCCGCTCGACCTCGCGCAGCACCTCGTGCGGAGACGAGGTGAACTCGAGCACATGGGGCAGCAGCACCACGTCGAGGCTGTCACCGCGTACCGGCAGCGCCGGTGCCTCGCCCCGGAACAGGCCGGGCTCCTCCCCATCGCAGACGCCGCCACGGATATCCATCAGGAGCCGCCGCGAAACCCGGCTGTGATCCTGAAAGGCGCGCTGTGCCGGGCTGCCGAGCTGCAGGAGGTGATATCCGAACAGGTTGCCCAGCACCTCCCCAAGCTGGCCGTGCTCGGTTTCCAGCATCTCCTCCCCCAGCGGTGTGGCGTACCAGCGATCCAGCGCCTGCCAGGGATTGAGGCCGGGGGCGCAACGGCTGGCGTAGGGCTGCCGGTGCCTTTTCGTCCGCTTGCGCATGCCAAATGCCAAATGGGTCCCGTTCCCGTCGCCGGTTTGGATTATGATGACCACCGGTTTGCGGTCTTCCGGCAACCGTTTTACCATGTTCCACGAGCTTTTGCCGCCAAATCACGGACCAACAAGAAAAAATGCCCCGTCTCCTCCTGCTCCCGCTGTTCGCCCTGCTGACCGCCTGCAACACCCTGTCCCTGCGGCCCGCACCGGCGCCGGAGGCACCCGCCCCCAGCACGGCCGAAACCGCCAGCCTGCCGGCCGACGCCGATTACCCCGCCGCCCTCTGGCCCGCGGAACAGGCCCGCCTGGCCACCGAAACGCCGCCGGCGTCCACCACGCCCGTGGATCTCTGGGCGCGGATTCGGGCCGGTTTCGGTCTGCCCGACGTGGAGCATCCCCGCGTAAAGGCCCAGCTCGACTGGTACGCCCGGCACCCTGCCTACATGGCGCGGGTGGCCGAACGGGCCCGCCCCTACCTGCGACACATCGTGGAGATGGTGGAGGACAGCGGCCTGCCGAACGAGATCGCCCTGCTGCCCATCGTCGAGAGCGCTTTCCAGCCCTTCGCCTACTCCCATGGTCGGGCTGCCGGGATCTGGCAGTTCATCCCGTCCACCGGCCGGCGTTACGGCCTCAAACAGAACTGGTGGTATGACGGCCGACGCGACGTGCTGGCCTCCACTCGCGCCGCCATCGCCCTGCTGGACAATCTCTACCGGGAATTCGACGGCGACTGGCTGCTGGCCCTGGCCGCCTACAACTCCGGCTCCGGCACGGTGCGCAGGGCCGTGCGCAACAATCGCCGGCGCGGTCGTCCCACCGACTTCTTCCACCTGCGCTTGCCCCGTGAAACCCGCGCCTACGTGCCCAAGCTGCTGGCCCTCAAGAAGCTGATCGCGGCCCCTGAAAAATACGGCCTGAATCTGCCGCCGATCCCGGATCGGCCCTATCTGGCGGAAGTGCACCTGGACGCCCAGATCGATCTGGCCCGGGCGGCCGAACTGGCGGAGATCCCGCTGGACGAACTCTACCGCCTGAACCCCGGCTTCAACCGCTGGGCGACCGCGCCGGATGGCCCCCACATCCTGCTCATTCCCCGCGATCGGGTCGAGGCCTTCGCCGAGGGACTGAAGAACCTGCCGCCGGAGAAACGGATCCGCTGGGTCCGCTACCGCATCCGCCAGGGCGACACCCTCAGCACCATCGCCGTGCGGCACAACGTAAGTATCGCCACCCTCAAGCGGGTGAACGGCATCCGCGGCTCACGCCTGCGCGCCGGGCACAGCCTGATGATCCCCGTCGCCAGTCGCAGCGCCCGTGAATATCGCCTGAGCGCCGATCAGCGCCAGAAGCGCATGCAGAACATTCGCCACCAGGGCCGGAAGGTCGTGCACATCGTGCGGCCGGGCGACACCTTCTGGGATCTGGCCCGCGCCCACGGCGTGAACGTGCGCGCCCTGGCAAAATGGAACGGCATGGCGCCGCGCGATCCCCTCGTTCCCGGCCAGAAACTGGTCATCTGGTCCCGCCGCGGCCAGGCCGCCGCCGACCGGCTGACCCCCGTGAATTTCACCCCGCCGCCGCAACGCCGTGTCACCAGGCGCATCGGCTACCGCGTGCGCAAGGGTGACTCCCTCGCCCGCATCTCCCGCAAGTTCCGCGTCAGCATCAACCAGTTGCGCAAATGGAACAACCTGCCCCGGGGCAAATATCTCCAGCCCGGCCAACGCCTCACTGTCTACGTGGACGTGACGGCCCAGTCGAGCTGAGCACCGTCACGAACAATCCAACGCAAAGACGCGAAGGCGCGAAGATCGCAAAGATTGTTGGAGTGGCAGACCGGTTCAGGCGCAACAGAACCGGCCCACTTGTCCCATCCACGAAGTCTGTCCCATCACAAGCCATCCTGCTTCGCGTCCTTTGCGCCTTCGCGTCTTTGCGTTGGATTTTCACCCATCGATGAGGTGGCACTTCACGACCCGTCCGTCGGTGAGGGTGACGGGTTCGGGATAGCTTGCTGAGCAGACCGGCATGGCATCAGGGCAGCGGGGGTGGAAGTGGCAGCCGGAGGGCGGCTCGATGGGGGACGGGAGTTCGCCCTCGAGGCGGATGATTTCGCGGCCGTCGGTGTCGAGGGTGGGGACGGCGGAGAGGAGCGCCCGGGTGTAGGGGTGGCGGGGATCGTCGAGGATGGCGTCCACCGGGCCCTGCTCGACGATGCGGCCGAGGTACATCACGGCC